>JAESFX010000077.1_pt1 | contig 148628 bp, 136 predicted proteins | sample 9269501 | NCBI WGS metagenome assembly JAESFX01 (sample SAMN14515570, study PRJNA621655) | algae metagenome | isolation source: Desmonostoc geniculatum HA4340-LM1 and co-occurring heterotrophs from cave... | place: USA: Maniniholo cave, Kauai, Hawaii | collected 2009-07-28
CCGTAGGGGTCACCAACGGAGCGACGGTTTTGGGCGTCACCTAAAAGGTCGCCAACCAAATTCAATTCGGCTGCTGGTCGGCTACCCCTCTCTGAAGCTCCCTGAAATGCTAAAATTCTGCAATCAACGACGGCAGAATGGCAAACAACACCTCACGATGAGGGATTATCAAGCCCTTTAGGCTCTCGGCGAGCATACCCAAACCAGAGCAACGTCAGCATAGCAAAGCCCATCATTGCAGGTGTTCTAAGAGGATAGTCTGACATGCTCGCTATGCCCAGTATGATAATTATGACGCTCGCCATGCGGCCAAAAGCAACCGCCGATCGTGCGCCATCCATACGGAACCACAAAAGGAAAGAGCGCCAGACAAAATATGTCAAGCCAACCAACATTAAAAGTATACCCGGAACACCAAAAGTTAGGGCAAATTCCAGCCAGTCATTGTGAAGCCGGTTCAAGTACGAACCATTCAATAGGGCCAGTGGCTCCTGATTCTGGAAGACCGGTACAAAAGAACCGGGCCCAAAGCCGAGAGGGAAATATTGCCAGAATAATTTCAGGCTTGCGGCCCAAAAATCAGTGCGGCTGTTGATCATGGTCGTTTCGGCAAACATCCGTTCTAGTGCCGTGGCGCGAGAAAAGTAGATGGTAGCCAACGCAATACACAAGACAGCCGACATCCCTAATATAGGCGCCAAAGATCTAGCTTTCTCTGCCCCTCTATGCGTGTGCACGCGCGAGTTATAAAGCGCCACAGCACCAAATAGCCCAAAAATAGTACCGATAATGCCTGACCGCGCCCCAGTAACCAGAATCAATGGGATCAGCGTAATAGCGATAGTTATCGCAACCAGCTGCGCCGCGCTCTTCCCTCCTCGGACTGCCGTGCGCGACCTTACCGCAAACACGGCAAGCATGGGAAATAAGGATGCTAAAAGCGCAGCTGCGTGGTTACGGTTCGCAAACAAACCCACTGCGCTGCCATTGTTAGTAATACGATAAAAATATAACGGACCATCTGCGCTCCCGACTATCTGCAATAGCCCAATGACCCCCGAAATCGATCCTGCCCAAATCATCATTGGCAAAGTAAGGAGAAAATCGTCGCGATTGAGCTGTATCGCAAACAGGAATACAGCAAGCGGGCCAAAGAGAAAAAAGATAGATGGCCATACTGCTGTTGGCGCTACGCCCAAAAAAAGCGCCGAATTAGACACATTTGCGAAAGCGCCAACGGCGGCAACGTTGCGTGCGCCTTGAGAGAAAGGTTCAATCGGCAACGGCAATGGAGTGCCGTAAATCGCAATCAGCAGAAAAACGAGTGCAAAGATAACGAAGAACCATTTCTTGTCACGCCAATGCTCATGTTTGAGCGTCAGCAAGGCGACGCCGCAACATAGTATCATTGCGGGGTTAAGGACTGCAAGCGATTGCACATCGTCCCGGGCGGAACCGCCCAGTAAAAAAAGACCGGCAAAAGTGGCTAATAGGCCCCAAAATTGGTAAGATGGGAGATCGGAACGATTTAATTTACGCAATGCTTTTCCCGCAAACAAAACAGGGGTTCTTCGGTTCCCCCCGGTTGTGCCAATGCCTGTTACACTAGCACAGGCAGCGATTGGACTGTAAATACCATACCTGCAACGGCCTGAATGTATACCTTAAGCGAAGCGCCGCGGAACGGAAAAAAATTATGGCGTTGTTCGAGTGCTTCGGTTACCTGCGGCAACCAAATGTGAAAAGCAAATGGAATGGGGCACCTTTGCGATCGATGCCCGACCGGTATAAGGATAATGATGTTAAACAGTAGTCCTCCAGCGCTTGGCATAACAAACGCCGGCTCAGTACCTAACGAAATTGAATCGGAACGCGGTCTAGCTCCCCCCATTCTGTTGCAATATTGGCAAGTCATACTGCGTTGGAAGTGGCTCATCATTGGCATTACGGTGGCTGCCTTGACTTTAGGTCTCGTTGCCACATTGCTGGCAACGCCCCAATACACTGCGACCTCGCGCATCGAAATCAGCCGTGCACAGAAAAATGTCACGAACGTGGAGAGCATCGAGTCCGCAGAAGCCGGTCGCGACTTGGAATTTTATCAGACCCAATATTCGTTACTGCAGGCGCGATCATTAGCCGAAAGGGTCGTTCGCCAATTGCGTCTGGGAACGAATGACGCCTTTTTTGACGCGCATGGGGAGAGCCCAAGCGATGACGGGCTTTTTGCATCAAAATCAGGGCAGCAAATCAATGCTGCCGAAAGACTTAAAAGAGACAAAAAGGCAGTAGAGCTGCTTACCCGAAATGTATCAATCTCACCTATCCGTGGTTCAGCGCTTGTCGACATCAGTTACACGAGTGCTTCTCCTGAGATTTCAGCGCAGATTAGCAACACTTGGACAGAGCAGTTCATTGTGCAAAGTATGGACCGCCGTTTCGCATCGACTGCAGATGCTAGAAAGTTTCTCGAGGGACGTCTCGCCGACCTAAGGGCGCGCGTGGAAACCTCTGAGCGGGAAGTTGTCAACTATGCTTCGCAAAAAGGCATTGTGGCGCTAGGGACCACCAAGAGTGCCGACGGCAAGACAGAAGTTGAGCGAACTTTAGTCTCCAGCGATCTTGAAGCTCTCAATTCCGCTTTGGCGGCGGCTACGGCTAATCGCATTGCTGCCGAAAGCCGCGCGAGGGGCCGCAACGGCGGTGCTAATTCCGATGCCTTGGGCAATATTGCGATCTCGCAGTTACGCCAAAAACGGGCCGAGGCTGCAGCGGAATATGCCAAGTTGATGGTGCAGTTTGAGCCTGGATACCCAGCCGTTAAAGCGCTTTCCGAACAATTACGTGTTCTGGATGCGAGTATCGCCCGCGAGGAAAGTCGTGTGCTCAATAGTCGCTCTGCTGAATATAGCGAGGCTGTTCAACGCGAGCAGGATCTTCGTGAAAAGGTGGAAACGCTAAAAGATCGTATGGATCTTCAGCAACGGGACAGCATTAACTACAATATCTACCAGCGCGAGGCAGACACCAATCGTCAATTGTATGACGGACTTTTACAGCGCTACAAGGAGATCGGCGTTGCCGGAATAGGTGCCAATAATATCGCAATCGTCGATCAGGCAAAAGTACCGGAGAAGCCTTCTGCACCGAGTTTGCCGCTCAATATGGCACTCGCATTGCTTGCAGGTATTGGCCTTGCCGCAATCGCAACATTTGCGCTCGACCAAATTGACGAAGGTATCCGGGACCCAAGTCAAGTTAATCGATTGCTGCACGTCCCGCTGCTTGGCAGCATTCCCGAAGTTGATGATGGCAATGCGCTTGCCTTGCTGGCCGACGCCAAATCGATGCTTTCTGAAGCCTATTTAAGCGTCAGGTCCAATCTCGCTTTCAGCACGGATCATGGCGTACCCGTGACCTTCATGGTGACAAGCACGCGACCCGCAGAAGGGAAATCTACCACAAGCCTTGCCTTGGCAACAGTTCTAGGGCGAACGGGGAAAAAGGTACTGCTGATCGACGCCGATATGCGATCGCCCTCAATGCACCATTTTTTGAACATAGGTAACAAGAACGGTTTGAGCAACTTCCTTGCCGGCGACAATGAGTGGGCGAGTATGGTTATGACCACCGACCAAAAGGGTCTCCATTTATTACCCGCTGGACCGATGCCTCCTAGTGCCTCAGAGCTCCTGAGCAGCGATAGAATGCTAATGCTGGTTCGACAACTGGCCGATCATTTTGACCATGTTGTGGTCGATGCGCCGCCCATTTTGGGCTTGGCCGATGCTCCCTTATTGTCGCGCGCAGTAGAGGGATGTGTCTTCGTCGTCGAAGCGGAGGGTGTCGCGGTCCGGGGTGTCAAATCGTCACTGGGAAGAGTCCAGTCCGTTCATGCTCATGTGTTTGGCGTTGTGCTCACCAAGTTGAAGCAGCGCAGCGCGGGCTACGGATACGGATATGGATACGGTTATGGGTATGGCGAAGCCGTTCAAGCACGTAGAGCCGACGGCTGAATTTAAGGCATGGCATTCGGGACAAACAAACTAGCTGTAGTGTGACAAATAGATCTGCATGTTTTGACCCGCATAAGTGCAGAAAACATACCTTCCGTGGGTCCGGTGGAGCAAAGGGGCCCGTCGCTTGGATATAGCGGCACCAGCGAGGACAGCGGACGTGAACGAGTAATCTGGTGGCGGCAAAAGCAAATATGAAAATTGCAATAACTGGTGCGACGGGCTTTGTTGGCCAAAGCCTTGTTCCGTTACTCCAGCGGAGCGGACAGTCGGAGCTGGTTTTGATAGGCAGGGATGTAAGGAAAGTCCAGGCTATCTTCCCAGATATTGAATGCTGTCAATATGACGACATGGTCACTCATGTAAAAAACTTTGATATTCTGCTGCATCTAGCGGTTTTAAACAATAACTATTCTGGTACAGCTGAAGAGTTTTACCACGCTAACGTAGAGCTTCTGTCAGAAATTATTGATACGGCAAAGAAATGCAACATAAAGAGCATAATAAATATATCATCGTTGCATGCTCTAGATCATACCAACAATAGTAACTATGCAAGCAGTAAAAGAAATGCGTTAAAATTACTTAGTACTGTTCGTGACATTAATATTACAAACTTCTTTATACCCCTTGTATATGGTGAAAAGTGGGGCGGTTCCTTGGCAGTCCTGAACGTTCTCCCTAGGTACATGTCATCGGCTGTATTTCATATTTTGTCGGCATTCAAGCCAACTGTCAACGTATGCCATATTGCCAACGCGATTCTGGATTTTGAGGGCCGTTCGGCTGGAAAAGATGTAATTTTAGCTGATGGTCAGTCACAAAATTCGTTTTTTCTGTTCATGAAAAGAAGCATGGATTTGTCATTTGCGATAACCACAATATTGTTATTTTGGTGGCTGATGTTTTTTGTATGGATCGCTGTTCGACTGGAATCGAATGGGCCCGGAATTTTTTCACAAGAACGCGTCGGACGCCATGCATCTACATTTACTTGCTACAAATTTCGGACCATGAAGCAAGGTACCGAGCAAGTCGGTACACATGACGTTTCGACATATGCTGTGACAGAGCTAGGAAAATTACTGCGAATGACGAAACTCGATGAGCTGCCGCAGGTCTGGAACATTCTTCGCAACGAAATGAGCCTGATTGGACCACGCCCCTGCTTGCCGATACAGTTGGAATTGATCGAGCAGCGAAAATCGGATGGTGTTTATAATGTAAAGCCAGGAATAACGGGATTAGCGCAAGTTAACCATATTGATATGAGTGACCCTATTGAATTGGCGAGATGGGATAGCCGATATATCAAACTACAGTCTTTATTAGTTGATGTTAAAATCATTCTACTTACCTTGACAGGGCAAGGCAACGGTGATCGTATTTCAAAAATTGAATAGCTATTTATTTATTTTTCATTCGCAAGAGAAAGGATATCGTCAGCCATTCTGTTCATGATTGCCTTACGACCATATTTCTCACGAAATTTCCCTCGTTCGAAATGCTTGGGACCGTCTTTGAGACGGCGAAATGCGAGAACGAGTCCTTCTGCGTCGCACGGAGCGAATACTATTGCGCCCGGAACCTCCTCTTTGATAAACTCTGCCGCATATCCTGCTACCCCGGCCAAAATCGGTTTGCCGGTAGCGGCATATTCAAACAATTTTGAAGGCAGCACTTTCTTGAAAGCGTCTTGATCATTAAGATGAAGGAAGAGAATAGTGGCAGCGTCATAATGCTTGCTCAACAGATCTCTTGGAACAGGATTTTGTATTTCGACATTTGTAACCTGTTCGGAATTCAGCCTAGCTTCGAGTTGTTTGCGCCTGCCGCCGTCGCCAATTAGAGAAAAATGGACGGCCTCACCCAAACTGACGGCCGCGGAAGGTATGACATTGTGGAGCCCCTGCCCATCGCCGATGTTGCCTGCATAAAGCACAACAGTGTTTCGGGAGTCGGATTGCGCTGTCGACGCTGGCCGCGACATCAGGAACTCGTCATCGATGCCGTTCGTGAAAACGCGATACTCATGGGAAGGCGCGATTTCCTTTATATGGGGAAGAAAGCCTCCCGACACTACGTTTATGCGCGCCGCACGTCTAAAAACGGCTCGTTCGATAAATTGAAAAACTGGCAACAACAGCTTCAGTGGGCTGTTGACCAGGATATCCCCCATAGTGTCGGTAAATAAATCCCGTATGTCCAAGTAAAGAGCGGCCTTGCTTCTATCTGCGACAGCAGCGCTGAGTGCGGAGGTCATCAGCCTCGATGATGTTCCGATCACTATATCCCATTTTTTGTGGCGCGTCTCGCTTAGCACTTGCCTGGCAAATGACATAAAGCTTCTGGCTTGGTCGAACATGCCGCTTTTGTGAGGAGGAATGCTCAACCGCATAATTCTCACATTACCGAAAATCTCTTCCTTATGGGCGTTTCCGATTAAGCTGCTGTAACGGTTGGGCGATGTGGTGATGATGTCGAGCTGAAGGTCAGGTGGCCCGCGGTCACGCAGCGCATCGATTAGCGCCTTCGCTCGGAACGAACCGGCGCTAAGGTCGGGTGGGAAGTAGAAGCTGATCAGCAAAATTCTCAATTTTATTTCCAACTCAGAGTTGTCGTATGGACAAAAGGCAGGGTCGCGTCCGCCGCTAAACGAACACAGATATTTGGCACCGACAATCCGAATTCTGGATGCCAAGTTGTTTGCTCAATCATTAGATCAGCGCCTATCCCGGCGCGAAGTGTCGCGATTTCTGCCTTGGATTCCCTATCTGATAACAAGATTTCTTTATCCGATAACGGCTCGACTGCGATCCGGGGGCATAGGTAGTATAAAATGTCGATTTGGTGACGACCCGTGCCTGCTACCCAATCGGCAATTTCCAGCCGTCCGTTCTCCAATGTCCAAGAGCGACGATGTACAACCTTCGAACCCAACCTCGTGTATCCATCATGCGATGCGCATAGCTTTAGCCGACCGTGTCTTTCAAAGGCATCCACACCGAGCAGCGTGGCGCGCCGGGCAACCCGAAATCCCGACCAGACCTCGGATGAATTCAAACTGTCTATCGCAAGCGTCGAATGAGCTGCGGTTCCTCGTTGCCGGAGGCGTTCCGAGGTGTTCCCGTAACGCGATGTCCCGGAATTTACTATCACACGTTGTCCGTGCAGTGACAACTCGAAGCTGAGCGTGTCGGCATGCGCATGGGCAGGCAGGTAATCGGGTCCAACTTTCGCGACGTCCGCGATCAATACCGCCGATCTGTCGCTAAGGCGAACGTAACCGCTGTTTTCAAGATAGTGCAATGAACTTAACTGCTCATCAACGGCAAACCCCAAGCGGGCTGCGTAACCAAATAGTTCCTTCGGTTCCGGCGCGATTCCGATTGCGGCATCATTGAAAAAGGAGATTTCGCCGTCGGGATGGCACATGGTCTTGAACCAACGTAGCATATCCGGCACGCGACGTTCCAGATCTGCAAACTGCTCTTGACGCACAGGATTCGTTATCGGACGATAGTGAGTTAGGATGTTCATCAAGTCTAATACATCTTCAACCGCCAAAGCATGATACATCGGCGTTAACTCGAACTGACCTCCGTCGGCCAGTATTTGCTCTGGTACCTCTCTTTTTAAGATTTCGAAGCCAAGGTTTAGCCAAGACTCCGCTTCATGCCCTTCGAAAAACGAACCGGCAAAAATCAATGCTTTTGCGTTAGCAAACAGGTGATTACCCAACAAATGCCACTCGAGTCGCTGGGTCAGCCACCGGACTTGGACAGCAAGATTCCGGAGCGCTGGTGCCGGCAGCACACCGCCTGAGCACGACCACTTAATCCAGTTTACAATTCGCAACGATACCGGATATGGCTCCCAACCCGATCCCTTGGGCGGTGGATTTCGGTTCAGCCAATCGGCGATCAATGCCAAATGCCAATCGCGACGTACATCCGCGTCGAACGCGTTTAGATCGTCGAAATAATGAAGATTATAGCGCCAGAGCTTTTCAACCTGCTGATCGTCCCAGCCCATTTGGTCCAAGTCACCATGTTGGTTGAGGAATTTGAATTGCCGCTGTCCGATCATGCTTGGGCGACGGCGGGCTGGCGGACACCACCTATCGATCGCGGTGCGAAGTGAAGGCGTCGTGCCAACGACTACCTTGGGTCGCTTAACCTTGTAAAGCAGCCTGCCATAAATCTGGATGGGCTTCAGATATCGTAAGGTGTGCCAGTATTTTGTCAGAGTATCGATCATTTCACTGTGCGAATTGCCCTTGTGGTTGAATGTGGACGAGCAACGACCAAACCAAAATCTTCGGGTTACTTAGGCCAACACTCAAGGATATGGGACCGAATTGTGGACCCGATACAAATCATTAGCGCACGTTCCAATCAAAAAAGAATAACCGCCCAAATGGCCCATAACGCCGAATTCTGCAGTATTTTTGGATAGCCTTTCAATTGCCAATGTGGCAATAGCGCCGTCGTTGGCTTTCGTGGACAAACTGCACGCGTCACCTACAAATTATTACTCGATGTAGCAGCGCCAACCGTGGCTTGCCGAAGCACAGGGATCGTTAATCGGTGAAAGTCTTGACTGTAATCGGCACCCGCCCAGAAGCCATCAAAATGGCACCATTATGCGTTGCATTGCGCGACGATCCCCGATTTGAAGCCAAGCTTTGTGTTACCGCGCAACACCGTGAAATGCTCGACCAAGTGCTTACGCTGTTTGATCTCGTCCCTGAGTTTGATCTCAATGTTATGCGGGCTAACCAAGACTTGACTGATGTCATGAGCGCGATCCTTACCGGCATGCGGACAGTCCTGAATGATTGGCGCCCCGACATTGTTTTGGTCCATGGTGATACCGCAACAACGTTGGCTGGAGCACTCGCTGCTTACTACCAGCAAATCCCCGTTGGCCATGTCGAGGCGGGTCTTCGCACCCACAATCTTTATTCGCCTTGGCCGGAAGAAGCCAACAGGAAGCTGGTGGGCGCAATCGCTGCGATTAATTTTGCCCCGACTGCTGCAACTGCCGAGAACCTCATAGCCGAATCTGCCGAGCAAAGATCGATTGAAATCACTGGGAACACTGTGATCGATGCATTGTTGATGACGGTGGATCGGCTGCAAAGCAATCCGGCCATTAGCGAGCAGTTGGCCCGTCAATTCCCCATGATACGCGAGGACGCCCGGCTCTTGCTTGTTACCGGTCACAGGCGTGAGAGTTTTGGTGGAGGGTTTGAACGGATATGTGAGGCGCTAGCAGAAGTTGCCCGAATGTTTCCGGATATCGACATCGTTTATCCGGTACACCTCAATCCTAACGTGCAGCAGCCAGTTAACCGGTTGCTCAAAGCCATCCCAAATATTCATTTGATCGATCCGCAACCATATCTCTCTTTCGTTTATCTCATGAACCGATCAACGCTGATATTGACTGATTCCGGAGGCGTACAAGAAGAAGCGCCGTCACTGGGGAAACCCGTATTGGTATTGCGTGATACCAGCGAAAGACTTGAAGCCGTTTTAGCTGGGACCGTTATTCTTGTTGGTACTGAGGTGAAAAAAATCGTGCAGGAAACAAATCGACTGCTCACCGATACAGATGCTTACAAAGCAATGAGCGAAAGTTACAACCCCTATGGCGATGGCAAGGCCTGCGCACGGATCATTGACAGGCTTGCCCGATACAGGGCCGAAATGTCCGCGAAATAACTGAGGACCCGCAGCATATTATGGAATTCAACAAGATCTGTGTCGTCGGCTTGGGATACATCGGGCTGCCGACAGCGGCGATCATTGCATCGCGAAAGAAAAATGTCATCGGGCTGGACGTAAATGCCGACGCAGTTGCGACCATAAATCGAGGCGAGATACATATTTACGAGCCTGATCTTGAGGCCGTTGTGCGCGCAGCTGTTTCCGATGGATATCTGCGGGCAACGCTGGTCGCAGAGTCGGCGGACGCATTTCTTGTAGCAGTCCCGACGCCGTTTGAGGGCAACCATCAGCCCGATCTCCGGTTTATCGAAGCAGCTGCGTTATCCATCGCACCGGTATTGAGCCCCGGGAACATAGTCATTCTGGAATCTACCTCGCCGGTCGGTGCGACGGAAATGATGGCGGACTGGCTTTCCGCCGCCCGCCCGGACCTTACATTTCCAGCCACAGCTGGCGAAGCGTCCGATATCCGGATTGCATATTGCCCTGAACGAGTATTGCCCGGTCATGTGCTGCGGGAACTGGTTTCCAATGATCGGGTGGTCGGTGGGCTGACACCAAAATGTTCGGACCATGCAAGGGCGCTGTATCAGATTTTCGTCGAAGGCAATTGTATTACAACCAGTGCACGTACAGCTGAAATGTGCAAGCTGACCGAAAATAGCTTTCGCGATGTGAACATCGCGTTTGCCAACGAACTTTCAATGATTTGTTCCAAACTGGACATAGATGTCTGGGAGTTGATCAAGCTGGCAAACTTACACCCTAGGGTCAATATTTTGCAGCCCGGTCCGGGGGTCGGCGGACATTGCATAGCCGTTGACCCATGGTTCATTGTGGCCGCAACGCCCAATGATGCTAAGTTAATTCGTCAGGCTCGCGAAGTGAACGACAGGAAGCCGCAATGGGTTATCGACCAGGTTGAAGAAGCAGCAAAAATGTTGATTGAAGCGCGATCGTCAAAAGGCAAGCCTGTTGTTGCCTGCCTTGGTCTCGCTTTCAAAGCTGATATCGATGATTTGCGCGAAAGTCCGGCTTTGGCAATTTGCCAGATACTTGCTGATTGCAAAAGTTATGACGTGTTGGCAGCGGAACCGAATATCACACAGCTACCCAAGGCGCTTGCGGGCAAAGCAAAGCTGCTAACGGCTTCAGATGCAATCGAGGTCGCTGACATTATCGTGCTGCTGGTTGATCACCGACCGTTCCGCGATATTCCGAAAGACCTTTTGGTAGGCAAGTACCTGATCGACACGCGCGGTATGTGGCACTCATAAAAGATTCTGCAGATTAAGGCCCGAACAAAAAACAGAAGTAGGTGATACGTGAAGACAGCAGTTATTACGGGAGTTACCGGACAAGACGGCGCGTACTTAAGTGCGCTGCTGCTTGACTTGGGCTACCATGTTTATGGTACATTCAGGAGAACAAGTTCAGTCAATTTCTGGCGCCTCGAAGAACTCGGCATTCGCAACCACGAGCGTCTGGAACTGGTCGAGTATGATCTGACCGACCTGGGATCATCAATCCGTCTTCTTGAAAGCTGCACGCCGGACGAAGTTTATAATCTCGCTGCCCAAAGCTTTGTCGGCGTGTCGTTCGATCAGCCCTCGACAACTGCGCAAATTACGGGAATCGGTGCGCTGCATCTGCTCGAAGCAATCCGCATCGTGAACCCGAAAATTCGCTTTTATCAGGCATCGACCTCCGAAATGTTCGGCAAAGTGCAGGAAATTCCACAGCGAGAGAGTACGGTTTTCTACCCACGCAGCCCCTATGGGGTGGCCAAGCTATTCGCGCACTGGACTACAGTTAACTATCGCGAATCATATGATGTTTTTGGCGCGTCGGGGATACTGTTCAATCATGAATCTCCTTTGCGGGGTAAGGAATTTGTTACACGCAAGATAACCGATGGAGTAGCACAAATTACTTTGGGAAAGCTGGATTGCCTTCATCTCGGGAACATCGATGCGGAGCGAGACTGGGGTTTCGCCAAAGATTATGTTGTTGGTATGCATGCGATGCTTCAGATTGACAGCCCCGGCACCTATGTACTTGCGACCAAACAGAAATGCTCGGTGCGCGATTTTGTTACAATGAGCTTTGCCGCGGCCGATACAATGATCGAATGGTCCGGTGAGGGTGTCGATGAAGTAGCGACTGACATCGGTTCTGGCGCCGTTCGGGTGCGGATTAACCCGAAATTTTACCGGCCGGCGGAAGTGGAATTGCTGATTGGCGATCCTGCGCTTGCGTTACGCGACCTTGGCTGGCACGCGTCGACCAGTCTTCAAGACCTGTGCCGGATCATGGTCGAAGCGGACATGCGCCGCGCACGCGAAGGATTCAGTTGGTAATATGCGCGTATTGGTAACGGGACTGTCGGGTTTCACCGGTTGGCATCTTGCCAGTGAGTTAAAAAGTGCTGGTTATGAAATATTCGGACTTGGCAGCGAACCTTCATCTGTGGTTGCTCAATATCTATGCGCCAACCTCGACGAAACTGACCGGATCGGCACGTGGCTCCGCGAAGTGCGGCCGACCCATGTCATCCATCTGGCAGCATTGTCGCATGTGGTGGGCGACGCCATCGATTTCTACCGGGTCAATGTGCTCGGCACGGAAAGCCTGTTACAGGCGATAGCCGATGCTGGAATTTTACCGCAAAAGATCGTAATCGCGAGCAGCGCCAATATTTACGGCAACGCACAAAAAAGTCCGATTACCGAAGCGACAGCCATCCGCCCTGCCAACCATTACGGTGTCAGCAAGGCGGCGATGGAGCTGATGCTGTGCAAATGGCAGCAACACTTGCCGATCATCATAAGCCGCCCGTTCAACTATACCGGGCCGGGCCAATCCGACAGGTTTGTATATGCCAAAATAGTTGCAGCGTTCCGCCAAAGGTCAAAGGTGGTCAGACTCGGCAATATCCATGTTTCGCGCGATCTGTCCGACGTCCGGTATGTGGCCAATATCTACCGGCTATTGCTCGAATGCGAACATCACAACATCGTGGTTAACATCTGCTCCGGCAACGCGATTTCCATACTCCAAGCCATAGATATCATGGTAGATATTGCCGGCTACCGCCCCGCTATCGATATTGACCCGTCATTAGTACGGCCCGACGAAATCATGACACTTTCAGGGGACCCGTCCTATCTGCGCCAGCTTCTGGGTGATGTGACGCCGATCAAGATCGAACGGACGTTGCAAGATATGTACGAACTGTCGGCCTGAGTATCATGCGGATTTGTTTTTTTGCTAATATGTCAGCCCATTCCAATTGGCGTGAAATGTTCGAGCGCGTAGAGTTTTACAGCGTCGATATAAAATTGCTGCGTGAGCTCGGGCATGAAGTGGTGGAGGCAGGATTGCCTTCGCTTATCGATTGGAAGGCCGACCTTTATTATGGCTGGTGGTGGGGTCATGCACCATTCATCATGCTGCCCGCAAAGCTGCGCAGCAAACCGATAATCCTGACCGGCGCATTCGATTATTCGACCTGTCGGCAGGAACTTCCTGGCATGTGCTATCTCGACCGGCCTTTATGGCAAAAAGCGGTGATGGCGACGATGCTGCGGATGGGAGACGTCAATATGTTTATCTCCCAGTCCGAACATGACGAGGTTACGGCACATCTCACTGTGCGTAATCCGCTTGCAGTGCCATTGGCTATAGACACGGATTATTATTGTCCCGTGCCTAGCCAAAAACCGGCAGATTATTTTTTCTCGGTATCTCTTCAAAGCCGCACAAACGCCATCCGCAAAGGGTTGCCGCAGACTATCGAGGCGTTTGCAAAATTAGCGCAGGAATTTCCAGGAACCCGGTTGGTTATTGCTGGCAAGCCTGGCGATTACACCCCAGAACTGGCGGCATTGGCGCATCGCTTAGGCGTAGGCGACCGGGTCGAATTTGTCGGAATGATTTCGCAGGACCAGAAACGCCAATCCTACCGCGAGTGCATCGCTTATGTCCAACCGACGCTATATGAGGGCTTCGGCCATGCGCTGGCCGAGGCTGTCGCCTGCGGCGCGCCTGTCGTCAGTGCGGCTAGAGGATCTGTGCCAGAGGTAACCGGCGGCTATGCAGAATGTGTCGACCCGAAAGATGTCGGCGCGATTGCCGATGCGATGCGCACCTGCGCCGCAAAGCCGCGATCCGACGCGGTGCGGTTGCAAGGGCATAGATGGATAGTCGATAACTTTTCACTGGCAACTAGACGCGAAAAGTTGCGCAGAGTGATCGCAACTGTCAGTTGACGCGCAATTACTGACAATAAGGAACCCTTATCGTGAAAACAAAACTTAATGTTGGTTGCGGAACGGACATAAAACCGGATTATATCAATCTTGATGTTGCAGATTTGCCCGGTGTTGATATCGCGCACGACCTGACACGTTTTCCGTGGCCGTTTGGCGACAACAGTTTTGAGAAAATTCAACTTATCAACGTTCTGGAGCATTTACCGGATACTATCTCGACACTCGAAGAGCTTCACCGGATCGCGCGTCCCGACGCGAAAATCATCGTCCGGGTTCCTTATTGGAATTCCCCGGACATGCTCGCCGACCCAACGCACAAACGAGCATTCAGTGAGCGCACCTTAGACTTTTTCGATCCGGCATGTCCGGAATGTAGAGATCGACCCTATTACAGCAGAGCCAGGTTCAAAATCGCTCGGAAGTCATGTTACATTAAATTTTTCTTTTATCTCAAAATAAGTCTTCCGGTACTGACCGGCCTTCTTTTCTTTCTGGCGCGGTATCTGGGAGCTGTGGTTTGGGTCATCGAATTTGAGCTACGCGTTATCAAAAGCCAAAACGCATGACGCTCGCTACAAAAATAGGCCGCGCGCGCAGCCTATTTGAAACTGCTGATTTCCTGCCCGTACTGGTGCTGGTGACCGCGGTCCAAGGAACCGTGCTGATCAGCCAAAGTGCAGCCGCCATATTTATCGACCCGGTTGCCATTGGCAAAATTCGGCTGTTTGAAAGCATCATTTCCGTGGGTGTGCTTTTTGCGGGTTTTGGTGCCCCAGCGCTCGCTATCCGCGAAATGGCAGCGCATTCGAACACCGCCCACCGAGCAGAATTAGTACGCGATCTGTTGTTGTTGCCTATTTTCGGTGCAACGGTGCTGAGCGTGTCGGCTTTGGCCGGTGCTTTGTTCGAAGCGAATTGGATAATGCCGTTGCAAGGTGTGATGTTGGCAACGGCGGTGCTTTTGGTAGCGATCAATATGGTACGGTTGGCCGCGGCGATATCGCAGGGGCTGCTAATCGTTCGGCATGTCTATAGGTGGGTTTTACTCGGTTCATTATTGGCCGCAGCACTGCAGGTCGCGGGTGCAGCTTTCGGCACGTTGCCTTCATGGATTGGCGGGCGTCTGCTCGGTGAGGTGGTTTTGCTTGCATTCATATTATTTGCCATGCGCGGAAATTTTCCCAACGTGGCGTGGCGACAGTTCCCTCGCGTTCGCGCGCTAATGGGGACTATGGCACGCGCGACCATCGTCAACACCGGCTTGATTATCCGGATGGTAGCCGATGCCGCACCGATATTATTGCTCAGCGGATTACTGTCAGGCATTGCCCCACGTGCCAGCGGGTTGGACGTTGGGCATTTCGGAATTGCGACGTTGTTTCTAACGGCGGCATTGCTACCGATCTCGGTCGTGGCGCAGCGGACTTTACCGCTGTTGACTGCGGCTAGCGGTGGCCAGCAATATCTGATTATACGAGCGTTTCGGCGGCGGATGACAATGCTAGGCTTTGCAATTGCGGTTACGGTTGCCTTGACAGCGCTAGTCTTGCGCTCGTTCGACAATGGTCGGTTAGATGCCGGATTGGTAGCAGCTGCTGTGCTTATGTTGTCGCTACCTTTCAAGGCGCTAGCATCAACCTATGGAACGACGATGCTGGCAAAAGGCGAATTGAAAATACCGGTATTCATTACGTCGGCAGAGTTGATTTTTATCATTGGAATAATGGCAGGAAACATCGAAATCGAACCACTTTGCAGTGCCGTTCTGGCGGTGGTTGGAGGAGCCGTCTTATCCATGGTAGCATTTTCGTTGTTTTCTGATCCTGTCGCAAGCAAAGCCCACAAGCGATGAATCTTTCTGATAACAAGCCGCTGGGCATAGTTGCCAAGTTTATGCTCGTGCTGACGCCGTTGTGCCTATTTGTCGATCCGGCGAGCGACATTTTTTTGCATAACGTAATCGGTTTCGAAGATGAGCGACTTGCTTATCCGCTGTCGATCGTAATGACAGCGCTGCTACCGCTGGTGATTCTGGACGGGGGTAACAAAGTTGCGTACCGACTGATCCTGTTTATTGCCTTGCCAATTGCGCTCAGCGTCTTCCACGCTGGATTCAACAGCTCAACCGAACCTATCCTCGTTGCCATTACGTGGATGGCCCCATTCATCTGGCTGGCAGGATTCATGTCTATAAACCGCGCGCCGCACGACCGCTATGTTGTGAAATGGTTCTGCATCGGCTGTATAATAAGTACTTCCTATATCCTGATAGCAGGTACGTTAGAAATTGTCATTTACGGCGCACTTCAGGATGAGGGGCGTATGTCGACCAACTTCGTTTTGCCAGGTCATTACCAGTTGTACGTTTACATGCCGACCATGACCGCATTTTCAACAATAGTTCTGCTGGCAGCGATAAAGGCAAAACTGATTTCACTCTTCAAATTCGATTTTCTGATCATCCTGATCTTGGGCGCGGTGGCACTCATATATATGGCAGCTCGCGAAGCCATGCTCTCCTACGTATTTGGGCTTGCACTCATATTTCTTGCAAAAACTAAAGTCAGACTTTTCATTCTATCAGTCGTTATTCCTGTGCTCGGTGTTTTTATTGTAACTTATATCGAAAGTATTGCATCTTACGCCGCAGCCAGTGAGATAAAGTCCCTACGAAAATTCTCTCAGTTTAACGAAGCTGGCCAGACATTGGGTGGGCGTGATTTGGCTGTACTCGATTATTACGATGTATTCAGAAATTTTCCGATTTTCGGAACGGGATTTCGTTCACCTTTTAAAAACTATTTTGGTATTTTAACGGAATTTCCCAGTGCACATAACTATTATGTTGACACAATGGCGTGGGGAGGAATTGCCCTTTGCATATTGATATTCCCGCTAATAGTTTATCTTCTCTATAAATCTATTGTATATTTTATCGCATCTCTAAATTTAGACGGATATTATTTATATTATAGAGCGATCTTTGCTTGCCTGGTCATTACGATATTGTTCACCAATAACATTAACGTTCCGTTTCGCGCGCCGTTGCTCGCTCCCCTGTTTGGATTTCTGATGTATGGCGTTTTCGCGGGCGGTAAGTATGTCGTGCCAGAGTCGAAAGTGGGAAGTTAGATAAATGTGCGGCATTTACGGTGTGCAAGGAACCATCCGGTCGCCTGAGCTCGGCCTAGCGGCTTTGCGGCGGCGCGGGCCTGATCAGCTTAGCCATTGGTCGGACGATGGCGCCGCTATCTGGCTGGGCCATGCGCGGCTTTCCATTATTGACCTATCCGAGGCAGGGAACCAGCCGATGCATTCCCCCGACGGGCGGCTGGTAATGATCTATAACGGGGAGATCTACAATTACCGCGAACTGCGTGCCGAACTTGAGGAAGCTGGGGAACGCTTTGCCGGACATAGTGATTCTGAGGTTTTTCTCCGGCTGTTCATGCGCGAAGGGGCGGATTGTTTCTCCCGGCTCAATGGCATATTTGCCGCTGCCTTCTGGGACCGCAGTGTACGCCAGTTGACCTTGGTTCGTGACCCGATGGGGGTAAAGCCGCTTTACTTCGCCGACCAGGCGCATGGCTTCGCGTTCGGCAGCGAAATTAAAGCTCTCATCCGCGCCGGAGATGTCGCGCCGACCATTAACAAGACAGCGGTACTGCATCATCTGGGGCTTTTGTGGTCGCCAGGGGAAGGAACGATTGTATCTGAAGTCCACAAACTCCTACCCGGCGAAGCAATGATCGTGAAAGACGGATCAATCACGTCGCGCTGGACTTATGCAGACCCGACCCTGCCTGTCGCACCGCAAGAAACCGGCACCGACGCAGAGGAAATGGCAGAAAGGCTGCATGATGCCATCGAAACCGCCGTTAAGAGACAGCTAGTATCCGACGTGCCGCTCGGTGCTTTTTTGTCGGGTGGCCTAGATTCCTCGTCGATTGCGGCCTTTGCCGCACGACACCGCACGGGCCCGGGCAATCTGCAATGCTTCTCCATCGAAATTGCCGACGGTGCGCAATCGGTGGAGGGCTTTGCGGATGACTTGCCCTATGCCCGGAAGGTGGCCGAACATCTCGACGTCGATTTGCATATCGTGCGTGCTGACGGTTCGATGCTCGGCCGTTTGGAGGAAATGGTTTATTTTCTTGACGAGCCGACGGCTGACTTCGCCGCACTCAATACGCTCCTGATATCCGAACTGGCGCGATCGCAGGGCATGACAGTCCTGTTGTCGGGCAGCGGCGGCGACGATATTCTAACCGGTTATCGCCGACATTATGCCTTGATTCAGGAGCGTTATTGGTCCTGGATGCCATCTTCAGTTCGCTCGGCGTTCGGTAGCATCACTGCGCTGATACCCAAAACTGTTGCGCCGCTGCGTCGCGCGGCGAAAGCTTTTCAGTTTGCAGGCAAGGATGACGACACCCGCCTTGCAGGATATTTTAGCTGGCTGCCTCCGCAGGAGGCTTATGACCTGCTATCAGCCGACCTTCGCGCCGCGCTTAGCCCCGACGATATGTTGGCACCACTGCTCGACAGCTTATCGCGTGTCCCGATGGGAGCCAGCCCATTGCAGAAAATGCTATATCTGGAATCTAGGCATTTTCTGGTCGACCATAATCTTAATTATGCCGACAAGATGGGCATGGCTGCAAGTATCGAAATCCGCGTGCCATTGCTCGATCACGACTTGGTCGCGCAGGCAATGGCGATCCCCGATGCAATGAAGCAGCATGGCCGAACCGGCAAATGGATATTCAAGAAGGCGATGGAGCGGGTGTTGCCGATGGATGTCATCTATCGCCCGAAATCGGGTTTTGGCGTACCGCTGCGCCAGTGGCTGTTGGGCCCGCTCGATCCCATGGTCCGTGAAGTACTGAGCGCAAGGCGGATGAAAGAACGCGGCATTTTTGATGCGGCGGCGGTCGATGCCTTGCTCGCAGCAAACCGATCGGGGCGGGTAGATGCTTCATACACTATTTTTGCGCTGCTCTGCCTCGAGCTCTGGTGTACCCAATATCTCGATGGGCATTTTGCCATCGACCACATTGCATGATTGAGAAAAAATGAAGCAGATCGTTCAGTATTTCAGCAGCGGCGAAACCGCGATTGTCGAAGCGCCCGCGCCGATGGCAGTGCCAGGCAGCGTCGTCATCCGGACTTCGCGAAGCCTGATTTCGGCAGGCACCGAACGGATGCTTGTCGGTTTTGGCAAGGCATCTATGCTTCAAAAGGCCCGCCAGCAGCCCGAAAAAGTCCGCCAGGTGTTAGGCAAGATAACGACTGACGGATTGATGGCAACAGTCGACGCGGTCCGGTCAAAGCTCGATCAGCCGATACCGCTCGGCTATTGCAATGTCGGCCAAGTCATAGAAGTAGGGTCGGGCGTACTCGACTTTGCCGTTGGCGACCGCGTAGTGTCGAACGGACCGCATGCCGATATTGTAAGAGTGCCACGTCTTTTGTGCGCTCATATCCCCGATGGGGTAAGTGATGACGCTGCGGCATTTACCGTCGTGGCGAGCATCGGGTTGCAGGGCGTCCGGCTGGCCGCGCCGACTTTGGGGGAAAGCGTTGTTGTCACGGGGGCTGGCTTGCTTGGACTGCTGACCGTGCAATTGCTGATTGCTCAGGGTTGCAGGGTTCTTGCCATCGACTATGACGAAAGCAAATTGGCAATCGCCAGGCAATTCGGGGCGCTAACGTGCAACCCGGGAGCGGGCGAAGATCCCGTTGCCGCTGGAATGGCATTCAGTAGAGGCCGTGGCGTTGACGCGGTCATCATTACTGCGTCGACCGATTCTAATGATCCTGTTACCAACGCCGCCCAGATGAGTCGCCAGCGCGGCCGTATCATATTGGTAGGAGTAACCGGACTTAAGCTAAACCGATCGGATTTTTACGAGAAAGAGCTGAGCTTTCAGGTGTCGTGTTCATATGGTCCGGGGCGATACGATCCCAATTATGAAGCTGCGGGAAATGACTATCCATTTGGCTTCGTCCGCTGGACCGAGCAGCGGAATTTCGAAGCAGTGCTCGATACGATGGCTGCCGGGAAATTGGATACTGCAGCGCTCATTACGCAATGGTTCGACTTCGAAAACGCAGGCGATGCTTATGCGTCGCTCACGCAGGACAAGTCGGGGTTAGGTCTCATGCTGACCTACGCTTCGCCACTGCAGGATCGACTCAATATGCGTGTGGCACTGTCGGCGGTAACGCATTCCAAGGGCGGAAAGCCTGTAATCGGCGTTATCGGCGCGGGCAATTATGCTTCGCGCGTTCTAATCCCTGCTTTTTCAAAAGCCGGTGCAAAATTGCACACGCTCGCCAGCGCGGGCGGGCTGAGCAGTGCGTTGCACGGACGCAAGGCTGGCTTTGCAGCAGCAACCAGTGATGTTGATGGAATTTTTGGCGATCCCGCAATCAACGCTGTGGTTATTGCAACCAGGCACGACAGCCATGCCTTGCTTGCTTCCCAGGCATTAGCTGCAAGCAAACATGTGTTTGTTGAAAAACCGTTGGGCATAACGAGCGAGGACATCGATCAGGTCGAGGCTGCTTATCGTAAAGCCCATGCCGCGGGGTCCGGTGTTCAACTCATGGTAGGCTTCAACCGCCGCTTTGCACCACAGATAGTAAAAATGAAGACCTTGCTCGACACGATAGCTGAACCAAAATCATTTTTGATGGTCATGAACGCAGGTGCAATAGATGCAGACCACTGGACACAAGATGTGGCAGTTGGGGGGGGACGGATTGTCGGTGAGGCCTGTCATCATATCGACTTGATGCGGTATTTGGCAGCAAGCCCCATTACGTCAGTATCCGCGCACCGGATGGGCGAAGGTGGCGGCATAGTGGTAACTGAGGACAAGGCGAGCATTACACTTGGCTTTGCTGACGGGTCGTTTGGTACTATCATGTATTTGGCAAACGGATCCCCCAAGTTTCCGAAGGAGCGGATAGAAGTTTTTGCCGCTCAACGCACGCTGCAAATCGACAATTTCAGGAAAATGACCGGTTTTGGCTGGCCACGATTCTCGTCGTTCAACCTACGAACTCAGGACAAGGGACAGCTCCACTGCACAAAACGCTTCCTGGAAGCGGTGTCCAGCGGTGTGCCGGCAATTCCGGTCGATGATATATTTGAAGTTGCTCGCATTACGCTACGCGCCGTAGATCAATTGCGTACGCAATCTTCGTGAGTGAGGATATAAAATGAGCGCGTGTCTCAGCGTTCTAACAACATCACACAGACTTTCCGTTAAAGCTTTTTGAGCAGAGCTGACTATCGCAGCAGAGCTGGAAAAAAGGTATCCAACAAGCTGCTTAACTGCAGCTTAACCTGCTCTGTTGGAACACTATTAACCTGCAAGCGCCAGTAATTACTAACTGTGTACGGCAACCGCCGGTTTGCCAGGCGCAATGGGGTCACGAAAACAGGAGGAAATTATGTCGCCAGATGCCGCGCTTGTTGTGTTCACCTCGCTCGGCTTTGCGTCGATCTTCCTCGCCCTCGTAATCGGCATAACCGGGCATGAGCCTGCCGATCTGGTAAACGGTATCGCCAACATGACGCCAACGGCACGCCGTCAGGCGCAGTTCGAGCAGCTCAATTACATGACAAGCATTGCCGATGAGGCAATAGAGGCGCGGCGCATGGGCAAGCGTGGGCCTTTTTCACAGGCTGGCTTTTAGGTTTCCGATTCGCGCCGACATATCTCTGGTCCCGCGCGTTTAGCGGTCGTGCCACGCCCCCGGCACGGCCGCTTTTTTTAGTCGGGCTTGTTTGCACCCTCTTCGCCGATCACCCGGCGTTCGGGCATGGGGCGAGAGGAATCGTTGCGCGGCGGCACCGCCCGATGGGTGCGCGCCGCGTCAACTTGATTTGAGGAAGGCGGTGAGGGCCGCCGATTACCCTGCCCGCCATTGCCGGGTCCACCATCACCGCGCCGTTCGGACGATCTAGGTTGTGGAACAGCATTGCTATTGTCATTGCCCCGCCAGCCCCCACGGCCCTGCCCGTCTCCGCGCCGTCCGTCGCCCCTGCTGCGGACATAATCGGGATTGGGCGTCGGCACCGCGCCAGCGCCATTGCTATTGCCGCCGCGCCATTGGTCGTTGCGCCCGCGACGCGTCTGGCCGTCACCACGCCCGCGTCCTTCGCCATCGCGCATTCGGCCGCCATTGCGTTCGGGCCAGCCTATCACTCCAGGCGTAGCGCTGTCGCTGTAACCGCGGCCCCGGCCGCGATAATCATTGCGGTCACGCCCGCGATTTTCGCGATACCAGCTATGCCGCTTCTCGCCCCAATAGCGGCGGTGATTGTCGCGCATCGCGTGGCGACGGCCGTAATAGTCGAAGAGATAATAGCCATGGCCGGGATAATAAAAATTATCGTACCAGCCCCCACCAAAGCCGATATTGTAAAAGCCACTCCGATAGTCGCAATCATAATAAATGTCATAGCCGCCATAGGGATCGCAGCCATAATCGTCATAATAGCCGTCGCTGGCATAGCCCAAGCCGACATCGTAAACGCAGCCCGATAGCGCTGTGCCTGCTACCGTGAGTGCCGCAACTTTAAGCAGCGTCTGCTTTCCAAAAATCCTCATGATATGCACCCCTTTCGAAACGCGGCCCGCACGACGACTTATCGAATCGGCGGAACGCCTTACCGTGCCTTCACGACTATGATCCATCAGTTGAATTGCTTGTGAATGCAGTTGTTTGCTGCCGTTCAGAAACGGGACGGCCAACGGAAATGTTGCGCGTTGCTGACATTGATGGCAATAGGGTTTAATTGCCCGATTAAACGGGCCCAATTTGACAGGATCGCAATATCATGGCCATTGCAAGCAGCGAAGCCGCCAACCCGCATTGGGTGCCGCGCAAGAAGATCGGTGACCTGTCGCATATCCCCGGCGAGAACGGTCCGCCAATTATCGGCACTACCTTCCGCGTATTGCGCGATCCACCCGCTTACGGCAAGTATATGGTCGAAACCTACGGCAAGGTGTTCCGTACTAACGCCTTCGGCAACCCGACCGTTTCAATGGTCGGTGCGGAGGCGAACGAGCTAATGCTGTTCGACCGCGACAAGCTGTTTTCGTCCGAGCAGGGATGGGGCCCTGTCCTCAACCTGCTTTTCCCGCGCGGGCTGATGCTGCTCGATTTCGACCATCATCGCATGGACCGCCGTGCGCTTGGCATTGCTTTCAAGCCCGAGCCGATGAAATCCTATACGCAGGATATGAACCGTATCTTTGCCGACCAGCTCAAAAACTGGCGTGGCGACATGCTGTTCTATCCAGCGATCAAGCAACTTACGCTCGACGTCGCGGCGAGCAGCTTTTTGGGAATCCCTCTCGGACCGGAGGCGGACAAGATCAACAGGGCCTTCGTGGATATGGTTCAGGCTTCGGTTGGAGTGATCCGCTCACCTGTCCCGTTCACCGCGATGGGGCGGGGCGTCGCCGGGCGCAAATATCTCATCGACTATTTCGGGCCGCAAATTGCAGAACGCCGCCGCAACGAAAACCGCACCGACATGTTCAGCCAATTCTGCCGCTCGAAGCGCGAGGATGGCGAATATATGTCCGATGGCGAGCTGATCGACCATATGAACTTCCTGATGATGGCGGCGCATGACACGATTACCTCGTCGGTGACATCGATGATCTGGTATCTGGCAAAGCATCCCGAATGGCAGGAGAAATTGCGAGAGGAATGCCTGTCGATAGCGCCAGCCGGTTCCGACATATCCTTCGCCGACCTCGATAAGTTCGAACTCACCGAATTTGCCTTCAAGGAATCGCTACGGCTGATCTCGCCTGTCCCCTCAATCCCGCGCCGTGCGCTACGCGACTTTGAGTTCATGGGCTATCATATCCCCAAGGGAACTGCGGTCAGCATAAGTCCTTCCTATGTTCATGTGATGGAAGAATATTGGGAAGACCCGATGACCTTCGAACCGATGCGCTTCACGCCCGACAAGGTAAAGGCGCGGCACAAATATGCCTGGGTTCCCTTCGGCGGCGGCGCGCATATGTGCATCGGATTGCACTTTGCCTATATGCAGATGAAGCTGTTCATCCACCATCTGCTGACGAACGTGCGGGTGGAGATTGCCGATGGCTATGCGCCCGACTGGCAGCCCTGGCCAATTCCGAAACCGAAAGACGGGTTGAAAGTCCGCTTTTCGCCACTGTAGCTTGCAAGGACGGCGCGACACTTTAAAGGTCGCGCACGTCGCATGGCTTACGCAGAACAGAGAGAATGGGAGGCCGGTGAACTTCGGCGGCGCGGGCTCGGCATTGCCATCGCGTTGTTGCTCGAAGCTTTGTTCATCGTTGCGATCCTGTCCTTAAGCATGCGTTCGGGCGGACCCGAGGCGGGGAAGCGTGGCCTCAGCACCTTCTCGCTGGAGGCGGAAGCAGAGTCTGCGTCGGCAGAAAGGAGCGAGACCGAAACGCCGGTGACCAAGGAACAGCAGCGCAATCTCAACCCGCCGATCCCCAAGCCGTTGCTGCCGCCGGTCAACCCGGTCAAAGCCCCGCCGCCCAGCCCCGATTTTATCAAAGTCAGCAAATCCGAGTATGACGCGATGGACCTGTCAAAGCTGCCCGCAAGCGGTAGCGCCGACGCGGGCAATGCGAAGGGCAGCGGGCAGAGCGCGAAGGGCATGATGGGTCCGGGCCTCGGCCCCGGCGGCGCGCAGCTTTACCCGGTGGCATGGCTGCGCGAGCCCTATGACGCCGAACTCCGCCCCTATCTCGCCGCCGCCCGAAGCATTCCCAACGGCGCCACCGCCGACATCGCCTGCCGAATGATCGAACATAACCGCGTCGAAAACTGCCAAATCATCGGCGAAAATCCGCGCGGCACGGGGCTGGCGCAGGCGCTGCGCAAAGCGGCGTGGCAGTTCCTCGTAAAACCGCCACGCATCGACAACAAACCGCAGCTGGGGGTTTGGGTGCGTATCCACTTCGATTTTGGGGTGAAAGACGCTGAGAATGGGGCGGAGTAATGCCTAGCGCTTACTTTTTCGAAGCAATCCACGTATCGACCTGCTCCTCAAGCACATCCAGCGGCACCGGCCCCGATTTCAGCACAACGTCGTGAAACCCGCGCACGTCAAATTTCGACCCAAGCGCCTTTTGCGCCTTGTCGCGCAGTTCGCTGATCTTCAGCCGTCCGACCATATAGGCGGTCGCCTGGCCGGGGTAGATTATGTAGCGTTCGATTGCCTTCACGATCCCGCCGGGCGCGTCTGCCGAATTGTCCTCAACATATTTGATCGCCTGTTCGCGCGTCCAGCGTTTGTGGTGGAGGCCGCTGTCGACCACCAGCCGGATCGCGCGATGGAGTTCGAGCTGCAGCCGCCCGAAATCGCGCGCCGGGTCGGTGTAGAGGCCCATGTCCTTGGCGAGCTTCTCCGAATAGAGGCCCCAGCCTTCGGAATATGCGGTAACGCCGCCGAACTGGCGGAAGGCGGGGACGTCCTTCAACTCGGTCTGGATCGCGCGTTGCAAATGGTGGCCAGGCACCCCTTCATGGTAGAACAGCGCGTCGACCTCGGTCAGCGGCATGTCAGACATCTTATAGAGGTTGGCATAATAAGTGCCGGGGCGCGAGCCGTCCGGGGACGGGCTTTGGTAAAAGGCCTTTCCAGCCGATTTTTCGCGGAACGCCTCGACACGCTTCACAACGAGCGGCGCCTTGGGCAGCACACCAAACCATTGCGGCAGCAAAGGGTTGATCGCGTCATAGGCCTTTTGCGTTTCGGCAAGGTAGAGTGCCGCACCCTCGTCGCCTTCCGGCGCGTAGAATTTGGGATTCTCGCGCATATACTTGAAATAGGCCTGAAGGTCGCCCTTCACGCCCATTTTCTTCTGCACCGCCTGCATTTCCTTGTGGATACGCGCGACTTGCGACAGGCCGAGTTCGTGGATCTGGTCCGGCGTCAGGCCGGTGGTAGTGTAGTTTGCGAGCCGCTCGGCATAATAGCCCGCGCCGTCGGGAAAGCGCCAGATGCCGTCATCGGTGCTGGCGACTTTCTCCTGAGCGGTCATTTCGGCAATGAGCGCTTCGTAGGAGGGCTTGACCGATACCGTCAGTGCGCGGGCGGCGTCGGCAATCAGCAGGGCCTTTTCGGTCTGGCTGATCGCGAGCTTTGCAACCTTGCCCTTGAAGTCTGCGAATAGCGGCGCGTCCGGTCCGTCACCGAACGGCGCGCCGGTGATGACATTCCTCGCGTCGCTGATGACATAGGGATAGACCCATTTTGGCGGCGCAATGCCTTTGGCCGCACGCGCATTTGCCTGCTGGATCGCGTCGGTCATTGCGGGGCCGATGCCGTAAAGACGGCTTACATAGGCGCGGGCGTCGGCCTTGCTGTCGATGCGGTGTATGTTGATGAGGAACGCCGGTATCTGGCTTTGCGCCCCGTTCATCTGGTCGAATACATAGCCATAGTCATTATATTTGAAGGCATTTTCCATGCGCTCCGCGCGCTTTTCGAAAAGACGGAACGACAGGCGGTTTTCAGGCGACAATTTTGCGGGATCGAAACGGGCCCGCATTTCCTTCAGCGCCGAGCGTTCGGCATCCATCGCGCGCGCCTCTGCCGCGTCGGAGCCATCATCCCAGCGGCCGTAATCGCTGTCCTTGATGCCGCGATAGGATTTGGACAACGGCGAACGCGCGAGGCTGTCTGCGTCATATTCGGCGAAGAAGGCCATGATTGCGGCATTCTGGTCGGCTTCGGCGGGGGCTGCCGCGGGCGCAGCGGTTTGCGCGATTGCAGGTGTGGCTACGCAGGCGAAAGCGATGGCTAGGACGGAAATGCTTGTTTTCAGGCGCATGGGTTTCTCTCCGGAAAATTTATGCCAGAGGTGTAACAGCCATGATGCCGAGGTGAAGACATAATATTGCGCCTTGTCGAAACGGCGCTTGGCTTGGTCGAACGGGGTCAGCCGCTGTTGCGGAGCGCGGTCGCGATGGCGTTGATCGTAAGCTGTATGCCCTCGCCAATGCGTTCGTCAGCCTCGCCCGCGCGGTGGCGTTTCATCAGTTCGATCTGAAGCAGGTTGAGCGGCTCGATATAGGGGAGACGCAGCCGGATCGAGTTGGCCAGCGCCGGGTGAGCTTCGAGCAGGTGGTTCTGGCCGGTGGCGGCAAGCAGGCTTTCGCGCGCCTCACTCCAGCCGCTTTTGATGCGTCCGAATAGCGCTTCGGCCAAAGCGCGGTCCTCGACAAGGTCGGCATAATGTGCGGCGATAGTCATGTCGGACTTGGCCAGCACCATTTCCATATTGGCGAGGATGGTTTGAAAATAGGACCATTCGCCCGCCATCGCCTTTAGCAAACCCTTGTCCGCAAAACCTGCCAGCGCCTGCCCCGTGCCGTACCAGCCCGGCAGCATCACCCGCGCCTGCGCCCAGCTGAACACCCAAGGGATGGCGCGCAAGTCTTCGATGGCGTCGGACGCGGTGCGGCTGGCGGGGCGAGAGCCGATTTTGAGCGTGGCGATTTCGCCGATGGGGGTCATCTGGCGGAAGAAGCTGCGGAAGCCTTCGGTTTCATAAACGAGGCCGCGATAATGTTTGAAGGCGCTGGCCGACAATTCCGCCATCGCTGCCTTAAAGCGCCCAACATCGGCGTCGGCTATCGGATCGGACGACAAAGTCGCCAGCATCGTCGCCGAGGCCATCGTCTCGAGGCTCGTTACCGCATTGTCGACGGTACCATATTTGGCGGCGATAACCTCGCCTTGTTCGGTAATGCGGATGCGGCCCTGCACGGTGCCCTTGGGCTGCGCGAGAATTGCGCCGAAGGCCGAACCGCCGCCGCGCCCGACCGCACCGCCGCGTCCGTGGAACAGCTGCATCGCAACGCCCGCTTCGGCAAATACGGGGGCAAGCGCGCTGGAAGCCTCGTACAATTCCCAAGTCGAGGTCAGATAGCCGCCATCCTTGTTCGAATCCGAATAGCCGATCATCACTTCCTGATGCCCGCGTGCCTTGGCCAATGCGCGCATTGCCGGAATGGCGAAGAAATCGCGCATCGTTTCGGGTGCGGCCTGAAGGTCGGCGATGGTTTCGAACAGCGGCACCGACATAATGCTGGCACTCGGCGTGCCGTCCTCGGCGACGTGGTAAAGTCCTGCCTGTTTGAGCAACACATAGACTTCGAGCATGTCCGAAACGCTGGTCGTCTTGCTGATATTGTAGGTGGTGATTGCGGCGCGCCCGAAATCGGCCTGCGCCTTGGCGGCGGCGCGAACGATGGCGAGTTCCTTTGCTGTCTCTTCGCTGTAGCTCGCCCACTCGCCCGCCAGCGGTCGGTTGTGCGACAGTTCGGCGACCAGCAAAGCGACCCGCGCTTCTTCGGCAAGAGTTTCATAATCCGGCGTTACCCTTGCGGTCTTGAAAAGTTCGGCAATCACCCGCTCGTGGACATCGCTATTCTGCCGCAAGTCGAGCGTCGCGAGGTGGAAACCGAAAATTTCGACGCTGCGGATCAGGCGACCGAGTGCCCCGCCACTGGCAAGCGCGCCATCGCCTCCACGCGCTAGGCCCGACGCGACCGTCACCAGATCGGCACGCAGCTCTTCCGGGCCGGTATATGCCTCACCGTCAAGGCTCGACGGTCGTGGCGGGTTGTCTCCGATGAGCTTCACATGCGTGGCGGCCAAGCGCGCATAAATACCCGACAGAGCGCGACGATAGGGTTCGTCAACGCGGCTGGGTGCGGTGTCGCCGCTCTTTTCGGCGAGTGCAAGCACCGCTTCGGGCGTGTCGCTCATGCCGGACGAAATCGAAATTTCCGCGCCGAGCTTGTGGATGCCTTCCAGATAATGCCGGATGGCGGTGCCACCGTCGCGGGCGATGGCGTAGCGCAAGGTTTCGGCATCGACGAAGGGATTGCCGTCGCGGTCGCCCCCGATCCAGGTGCCGAGCCGGACAAAGCCAGGCGGCCTTGCGCCAAGCGCCTTTTCCCAGCGCATGTAGAGCTTCGGCAAGGCGGTCAGGAACACCTCCTGCATGGTGGCCCGGGCATTTTCGATTTCGTCGGCCACGAACAGTTTCTCGCGGCGCAACGGGCGGGTTTGCCAGAGGAGCGCAATCTGCCGGTAGATCGCGGCTTCGATATCGTCGCCGTCGGACGTGGTGCCCTGACCCTCGTCGCGCATTGCCATCAATGCGGCAATGCGGTTCTTGTGGTCGATGATGCTTTTGCGCCGCACTTCGGTGGGGTGCGCGGTGAGGACGGGAACAATAAGGCTGTGGCTGAGCATATCCATAACCGCGTCCGGATTAACGCCTTCGGCCTTCAGTCGCTCGAACGCCTCAGCAACGGTCGCACCGTCTTCGTGCGCCAGGCCCTGCCGGTCCTCGGCAAGGTTGGCGAGCAGCGAGAAGAGCATGAAGCCGCGCACGAAATCGAGCGTGTCGTCGAGGCTGAGCGCGCCCAGTCCGCGGTCACTCGCATCTGCACCTTCGACGCCCCGAAAGCGGTCGACGCTGGTCGAGCGGATATACTCGGTTTGGCGAAAGAGCTTTTCACCACCATAGGCGCGTATGACGTCGCCCAGCATCTTGCCCAGAAAGCGGACGTCTTCATTCTGCGAAAGTTGTGTGATCGGTTCGCCGTTCATCGCGCGTCTTTTGTGCACCGCAACAGAAGGTGGCGCAAGAGGAGGGAATAGCTATTCCCCGATAAGCTGCGACAACCTCTCAATTTCGGCATTCTGCGCGGCGACGTCGTCCGAAACCGGCTTTTGCGCATCGGTCAGCAGCGGAACGAGCGTCGAATCGCCCTCGCCTTGCGCGGCGATCAGCGCGTCGAAATCGCGCACCACCGCAACCGAATCGGCGCGCGCCTTGTCGAGTCGCGAGAGCTGCAGATGCGCATTGACCCAGCTTTCGCTGCCGACCGCGCTGGCCGCCGCTTTCGAAGCCACGGCCTGCACCGACGGCAAATCCCTGGCGAACGCCGCCTTCGCTGCATTGTGCCGGTTGTTCAGTCCATCGACTTTGGTTGCGAGCTCCGCTGGTAAAGCTACCGGTGCGGGGGGCGTTTCCGGCTCTGTAATCGGGGCATTACTCTCGGCAGGCCGCCGTTCGAGCGACGGGAATTCGCCATCCATCGAGCCGCACGAGGCGAGCAGGAAAAGCGGGGTGATGCGGACAAGGGACTTCCGAACAGGCATGACCATTGTCTAAGCCCGTGATATGGAGCGTGCAAGGGCGCAGAAAAGGCCGGAAAAGGCGTTGACAGCGCAGCTTTCCTGGACTAGCTGCGCCCATTCTTGCGGACTAGGCCCGAGATTCGGGTTTCTACAGTTCGCGTGAGCAACCGCGCCTCTTGGGGCGCTAAGCTGTAGAAACGGATGAGTTAAAGCCATGTTCGCAATCGTGCGCACAGGCGGCAAGCAATATCGCGTCGCCGCCGGAGACAAGATCGCAGTTGAAAAACTGTCTGGTGAAGCGGGTGACAAGATCTCGCTGGGTGACATTTTGCTCGCTGGCGAAGGCGACAAGGCGCAGGACGTCAAGGGCCTGACCGTGTCTGCCGAAATCATTGCGCAGGAGCGCGGCGAAAAGGTGATCGTTTTCAAGAAGCGTCGCCGCCACAATTATCGCCGCAAGCAGGGCCATCGCCAGTCGCTGACGCTGCTACGGATCCTTGCTGTTGGCAAGGAAGGTGAGAAGAAGGTCGCTGCGCCCAAGGCTGAAGCTTCTCCTACCAAGGAAACCGCACCGAAGGCCGCTAAAGCAGACGCAGCCCCCAAGGCTGAAAAAGCTGCTGCCCCCAAGAAAGCCGCAGCGCCCAAAAAGGCAGCAGCCAAGAAGGAAGGCTGAGCTTCGGCTCGGTATCGATAGGAGTTTAGACCATGGCACATAAAAAAGCAGGTGGTTCGTCACGCAACGGTCGCGATTCGGCTGGCCGTCGTCTTGGCGTAAAGAAGTTCGGTGGCGAAAGTGTCATCGGCGGCAACATTATCATCCGCCAGCGCGGAACCAAGGTGTATCCGGGCGCAGGCGTCGGCCTCGGCAAGGATCACACCTTGTTTGCGCTCGTGGCTGGCCGCGTGCGATTCCATGCCGGAAAGTTTGGCCGCAAATATGTGTCGGTCGATATGCCGGCCATCGCTGCAGAGTAAAAATCGGACAATCGATGACGGGTTGTCCAAGGTGGATGACCCGGAAATCGCGGACAAGCGGTTTCGAACCAGACAGGGAGACGGGTCAACCCGCCTCCCTTTCTTTTTGCCTCTTTCTCCCTGTTCTGCGCCTCGTTCGGGGCAAAATGTCACAAGGCTGTCGCTTTGCAATGCAAAAGGCCGCCCGAAGAACGGAGAGAGACAATGTTCGCAAGAACGGAAAGATTATTGTTACGGCCAAGCTGGCCCGAAGATGCAGGCGAGTTGCACGCCGCGATTGCCGATGAAGGCATCGTTCGCAATCTCGCGCGCGCGCCTTGGCCCTATACGGCGGAAGAAGCGGTGCGCTTTGCGACGCTTGACCATGACGCGACCTACCCTGCTTTCCTTTTGATGCTGCGTACCGATGGCGCCCCACGGCTGATCGGCGCGTGCGGAATCGGTGAACATAAGGGCGAGGCAGAACTCGGTTACTGGATCGCGCGGCCCTATTGGGGCTTGGGCTTTGCCAGCGAAGCAGGGCGGGCGGTCATGAATATCGCAAGAGCCGTCGGCCACCGCAAACTTGTAGCCGGACATTTCATCGACAACCCGGCATCGGGCCGCGTGCTGCGTAAATTGGGTTTCCGCCAGACCGGGAAAGCGGAGAAGAGGCACAGCAATGGCCGCGGTGAGGCGATGACTTGCGCGTTATACGACCGCTCGCTCGACGATCTCGGTGATGAGGTCGTAGCCATGCCACGAATCGCGTCACCGACCATGCGCGAGCATTTCGAGAGGTTGAAAGCGGCTTAGGCCGCTGCAGCCCCTGCGTCACCGATCTCGTCTGGTGTGTGATATTCGGGCACGAGTGCGCGAAGCAGCTCAAGCGCGCCTTCGCGGTTGCCCATTGCAACATGCACTTCAAGCGAATCGAGCGCTTCGGTGAGTTCTTTCCACCCGATATGCCCTTCCATCGCCTGCATGATCCGCTTGTGCTTGGTGGGCATCGGGTTTTCGCCGATCAGCAGCTCCTCATAGAGCTTCTCGCCCGGACGCAAGCCGATTTCCTCGATGGCGATATCGCCGTCCGGGTTCTCTTCGTCTTTCACGGTCAGACCGGACAGGTTTATCAATGTGCAGGCAAGGTCGTAAATCCGAACAGGCTTGCCCATATCGAGCACGAACACTTCGCCGCCGTCCGCCATGCTGCCCGCTTGGATGACGAGCTGTGCCGCCTCGGGTATTGTCATGAAATAGCGGATAATGTCCTTGTGTGTCAGCGTCACCGGGCCGCCATTGGCAATCTGTTCCTTGAACCGCGGGACGACCGAGCCGCTCGAACCCAGAACATTGCCGAATCGGACCATCGTGAATTTCGTTTTGGACCCCGCCTTGGCCTTGGCCTGCAGTATCTGCTCGCACACGCGCTTGCTCGCACCCATGACATTGGTCGGACGCACGGCTTTGTCGGTGCTGATGAGTATGAAATGCCCGACGCGCGCTTTTTCGGCGGCCAGCACCAGGTTTCGCGTTGAAATGATATTGTTACCCATCCCTGAAATGGGATTATGCTCGACCAGAGGCACATGCTTATATGCTGCGGCGTGGAAAATGGTGTCGGGGTGATAACTTTCGAGTAGCGACCCCACAGCCCTTGCGTTGGTTGTGTTGACCAATTCGGGAAAGACTTCGATGTCGCTGCGAAAATGGCCGGAGTCGATGTGCTCGCGCAGTTCCTGTTCGATCTTGTAAAGCGCATATTCGGTCATTTCGACCAGCACCAATCGGCGCGGGCCGATTGCCCCGATCTGGCGGCACAATTCGCTTCCGATCGAGCCGCCTGCGCCGGTCACCATAACCGTTTTTCCGACTATCGTCCGCCCCAGCAGCAATTCATTGGGCCTTACAGGATCGCGGCCCAGCAAATCGTCGACTTCGACCTCGCGCAAATCCGCAATGGTCACTTTGCCAGCCACGATGTCCTGTACTTGCGGAAGGGTCTGCACATGGACGCTGAACTGCTGGAGTTCGTCGACGATCTTCTTGCGCTGGGTCCGGCTCATCGTCGGCACAGCGAGCAGGATATCGGTTACGCGCAGGCGCTCTACCTGCGCCGCAAGGTCGCTCGAATGGAATACCGGGATACCGTCGAGCCGCTGCCCTTTCAATCTTTTGTCCTCGTCGACAAAACCGAGCAGGAACATTCCGGGATAATGGCGGGTCGAAAGTGCAAGCTGTTGCCCTGCATTGCCCGCGCCATAGATAAGTATGCGCTTTGCCTCGCCATCGAACGCCCGCTGTCCGAGCAGGTCGGTGATGATGTAGCGGACCATGATCCGGCTGGTCATCAGCCCCAGGAAAAAGAGGATCGGGACCAATATGCCGATGGTACGCGGAACGCCGGGGACTGCCATGATCGTGAAGGTCATGGTCATGGCCAGCATGAAGATGGTTATGGCCCGGGCAAGCTCGGTGATCGTCCCCGAACCCGCAAAGCGGAATATCGAACGATAGACGCCGAACATGAGGAACAAGGGCGGCCAGAAAAGGAATGCCGCCAGCGCAACATTGCGGATAGAGTCATTCCACAACTGCCAGTCACCCAGCCGCAGCGAAAAGGCCAGCCAGATCGAGAAAAGGCAAATCGTTGCGTCTGATGCAAATGCTATGGCTTTCTTCGCCCGCCGGTCCAGATTGGCCAGCGACGAGAGCACGGAGATTACCGTGGACGTTATCTTGCGGGTAAGCGGCGTTTTACGGTCCGGCATAATTCATACATCCTGTGAACGCCCGATGTGGCGTTTCGAAGACAATTATGTGCGCGACCTATGTTATTGTTATCAGATACTCAACCTTTACCATTATTGCCAAACGGCAATTAGGCGGCGGCAGTCATCGGGCCGATATTGGTCTGCGGCTCTGCGGCCAAAGCTTTCCCATAACCGGCACGTTTGGCAGCGATACCCGCCAGATCGGCCTCGCCCCCGGCCAAAAGCAGCCTGTCGTCCTTGTCCCACGGATGAAATCCGGGTCGGAAGAAGGCAGCCCAGGGGCCAAGCACATTTCGACCTATACCACCGCTGCCGAAACCGGCCTGCATGATATTTTTGAGTGACCATAAAGGGCCATAACCATCCTGCCGGAGTAGTTCGATCTGGCCCAGACTGCGATTGATGAAGAAACTGGTGGTCACCGCGAGCATGAAAAAACTGCGCCACAGATAGCGCTTGACGGGATTCCAGTCCTTGGTCGCATGCTTCCACACGTCATAGGCGACGCCCTTATGTTCGACCTCTTCGACGGCGTGCCATAGCCACAATTCGCGCATCTCGTCTTCGACACCGTCCAGATGATAGCGGTTTTCGAGCAGTTCGGCCGCGATGATCGCGGTGAAATGTTCGATGCACATCGTCGCGGTCAGCTTCACCATATCGCTGGCGTCTTGGAAAAAGGCGACGAAGCCCCTGATTTTCCGGTCCAGCGGCTCGATATCATAGCCTGCACCGACAAGCGCCTTGTTCATCGCGCCATGTTCGCGTGCGTGCCCCGCTTCCTGTTCGATGAAGGCCTCGACCTGCGCCTTGAGACCCGCAGGAACGCGGTCAACCCAAGGCATGAGGCTTTTGATCATGAAGGTTTCGCCGTGCGGGAACACAGCCGAGAGGGCGTTGAAAAATGCGGTGAAACAGGGGTCGTTACGGACCCAGTGGCGCTGCGACAGCGCACCCTGATTGGCGCGAAAACCCCGCGCCACAATGCTCGGCCGCGCATCGGCAGGAACAGCCGGAAGGCTGGAAGGCTGGGTCGCATCCATCCGCCCGAAATAGACGGGCGCTATGAAATTCGGCTTAACGCTGCTGGTTAACGCCACGACAACTTTGTAAATTTCCTTTGTTTTTTATACGCTTGTCGGGACAGCGCGGTAAATGGGCTCATTATCCAAATGTAAAGCACTCCGACAGGCGAGAAAGCTTGCATAAAGGCATTTGGCATTGCCTCGAAAAGCCGATAATCCCGCTTTCATGCCTACACAAAATTCCAAAGTCGTGAACATCAAAGATGCAAGCCTGCCGCGCCGCCTGAGCCCCGAGGCCAGCCGCACGGCAGCGCTCGAAGCCGCGCGCGCGCTGCTGATCGAAACCGGGCCGCAGGCGGTGACATTAAAGGCGGTGGCGGGACGGATCGGTCGCACGCATGCCAATCTGCTCCATCATTTCGGTTCGGCGTCGGGGCTACAGCGCGATCTCGCCGAATATCTGGGTAACCTCATTTGCAAGAATATCGGCACTGCGGTCGGCCAGCTACGCGAAGGCGCGATGAGCCCGCGCGAACTTGCCGACCTGATCTTCGATTCGTTCGACAAGGAAGGCGCTGGTGCGCTCGCTTCATGGATGTTGCTTTCGGGGAACGAGGATGCACTCAACCCCATCGTGGAAGCGATCCACAATCTGGTCGACGAGATAGCAGATACCGGCCATTCGGACACTGGGCTGCATGAGCTGACGCTGGAGATGGTACTTTTGGGCCTTGGCGATGCCTTGATGGGCGGACCATTATCGGCTTCGCTTGGCCTTCCGCGCGAAGCGGCGAGAGATTTAGCCGGAAGGCGGCTGGCCCGCAATCTTGAGGAATGGCAAGCCAAACAGGGGATTTGACTGCAAGCTATTGGCGATTAAATTGCCACCCCATTGGGGCCTTAGCTCAGTTGGTAGAGCGCGTCGTTCGCAATGACGAGGTCAGGGGTTCGACTCCCCTAGGCTCCACCAGCCTACGCTCCTGAGGAGCTTCGGCTGGCAGGCCAGCCGGAGTGCAGCGGGAGCGTAGGCTGCCCGCCGTAGCTCTAGCGAACGAGGGCCGGTTCTGGCTCAAACAACCTTATAATAATCCCGATACCAATCGGCAAAGCGCTGTAACCCCTCCGCAAGCATCACCTTTGGCTGATACCCCGTCAGCGCATTGAGCTTCGACACATCGGCATAGGTGGCGGTCACGTCGCCGGGCTGCATCGGCCGCATCACCTTGACGGCTTTGTGCCCGATGGCCTCTTCCAGCGTCTCGATCATTTCCATCAAGCCGACCGGATGGCTGTCGCCGATATTGAGCACGCGGTGTTCGCCTGCCGCTGGAGGATGATCAAGCGCGCCGATAATGCCGTCGACGATGTCGTCGATATAGGTGAAGTCGCGCGCCATCTTGCCCTCGCCGTAAACCTCGATCGTTTCGCCCTTCAGGATTTTCTGGGTGAAGCTGAAATAGGCCATGTCGGGGCGGCCCCACGGGCCGTAGACGGTGAAGAAGCGAAGGCCGGTTTGCGGAAAGCCGTAAAGCTTGGCGTAGGACTGGCTCATCAGCTCACAGGCGCGCTTGGTCGCGGCGTAGAGCGAGACCGGGTCGGTGGCGGGCTCGTCCTCGGTAAAACCTTCGCCGCCCATCGGCTTGTCGCCGTAGACCGAGCTTGAAGATGCGTAGACCAGATGTTCGAAGCCTTCGGCATGGCGGCAGGCTTCCATGACCGAGAGATGTCCGGCCAAGTTGGAGCGTTCATAAGCGAAAGGATTTTCAAGGCTGTAGCGGACACCCGCCTGCGCAGCGAGATGGATGATCCGGGTAACCTCATTGTCGCGCACCAAGGCTGCCATTGCGGGTGCGTCGGCGATGTCTAGCCGTTCGAACGAGAAGGCCTGCTTGTCCTTGAAGGTTGCGAGGCGCGCTTCTTTCAGCGCCGGATCGTAATAATCGTTGACGATATCGACGCCGATAACACGCTCGCCCCTGTCGAGCAGGCGATGCGCGACCGAATGGCCGATAAATCCAGCTGCGCCAGTGACGATGATAGGTTTGGACATTTGGGTCGTCTCTTTCTGTTCGGGACGCCTATAGCCTTAGGTCGCAAAAAATGTCCGGAAAAAGAGGGTTACGCCGCGCGGCGCTGGTCGGTAGCTTGCAACCAGGCGCGCGCCTGGCGCTGGGCCTCGGCGATTTCCCGAGCGGTCATGTCGTCCGAGATATCCGCACGGCACATCATCGCTGCTTCGCTGCCATTCAACGCGGCCAGATTGAACCATTTATGCGCTTCGATCAGGTCGACTTCGACCCCGCCGCTGCCGGTCGAATAGGCCATGCCCAGATCGTACAGTGCGTCGGCGTTGCCTCTTGCTGCATCGGCCAGACGGCTTTCCATCAGGAAGCTCGCGCTCTTTAAACTGTTCCCCATGTCTCTACCCCACATTTCCCTTGTGTGAGGGCAACTTCGCGGAAGATGGATAACAAATAGTTAACGTTCAGCGCAGAAATTTTGCGGACTTATCAGAGGGCCAGATTGTCGATCAGCCGGGTCCTGCCGATCTTGGCAGCGGCCAGCAATCGGCCGGGCCGGCCATCATAGGTGCCTAGCGTTTGTAGCGTGGTCGCGTCGGCGAGGGCAAAGTAATCGACCTTGGAAAAGCCCGCTGCCAGGATGGCGGCAATGGCCGCTTGGGTAATCGCCCGGACATCGCCGCCTGCGCGGATTTCGGTCGCCGCCTTGGTCAGCGCTTGCGGCAAAGCCAGCGCCGCTTTGCGCTCTTCGATACTCAAATAGGCATTGCGCGACGATAGCGCCAATCCATCGCCATCGCGAACGATCGGCACGCCGATAATCTCCAAACTGAAGTCCAGATCGCGTACCATTTGCCGGATGACCGCCAGCTGCTGGAAGTCCTTCTCTCCGAAAAGAGCGACATCGGGTTCGACCTGATTGAACAATTTGGCGACAACGAGCGCAACGCCATCGAAATGCCCCGGCCTCGCTGCCCCGTCATAGCCCGCACTCGGTCCGCCGACTTGAACCTTGGTTACGAAACCTTTCGGGTAAACCGTCGCAGCATTGGGGACCCAGAGCAGGTCTACGCCAGCATCGACCAGTTTTGCGGAATCGCTTTCCAATGTCCTCGGATAGGCATCCAGATCTTCATTCGGCCCGAATTGCGTGGGGTTGACGAAGATCGAAACCACCACTGCATCGGCTTGGCTCTTTGCCGCCTCGACCAATGCCATGTGTCCGGCATGGAGTGCGCCCATAGTCGGCACCAGCGCAACCCGCGCATTTGCTTTACGCAACGCCGCCAGACTGTCCCGCAATGAGTCAAGATTATTGATGGTTTGCACGCGCCCGCCGCCTTGTCTAATGGCTGTGGCGAGCGCTATGCGGGATGCCCTTAGGGGATTTCAAGGCATTTATAAGGCGCTAATATATTCGGGGGCAGTATCGCAGGCTATGGCCGGACCACATCATATCGTCTTTGCCAATGAAAAGGGCGGGACCGGCAAGTCGACCACTGCCGTGCACGTCGCAATTGCGCTTGCCTCGCGCGGCGCGCGTGTCGGATGCATCGACCTCGATTCGCGGCAGCGGACTTTGCATCGCTATTTGGAAAACCGCGCCGCAACGATAGCGCGGCGTAAAATTTCGTTGCCCATGCCGCAATTCGAAGTGTTCGAGCATGAATCTCTGGCGCGGCTTGAACAGCATATCGACCGCTTGGGCCGCGAGAATGATTTCCTGATTTTCGATACGCCCGGCCGCGACGACAAATATGCGCGCTTTGTCGCGACACGCGCGCATACGCTGGTGACGCCGATCAACGACAGTTTTGTCGATTTCGACCTCATTGGGCAGGTCGATGCCGAAAATTTCAAAGTGCGAAAGCTGAGCTTTTATGCCGAGCTGATCTGGGAAGCCCGCAAAGAACGCGCCAAGGCCGATGGCGTGACCATCGACTGGGTAGTAGTGCGCAACCGGCTGCACAATTTGGAGGCGCGCAACCAGCAGCGCATGACCGACGCAATTGCCGAGCTGTCGAAGCGCGTCGGCTTCCGCTCGGTGCCCGGATTGAACGAGCGGGTTATCTATCGCGAGCTGTTTCCGTCCGGCCTGACGCTGATCGACAAGGGTCATCTGGGCCAGCTCGCCACCGCACATATCGTCGCGCGGCAGGAATTGCGGGAATTGGTCACCGGCCTCGCGCTCCCCGAACTGCGCAGCGCCGAGCTGGTCTGATGGCATTCCTCATCGCCATCATCGTAGCGGTGCTCGGCTGGGCGGTGTGGAAGCGCAAGCTGCTGCCCGCGCAACTGCCGCCCATTTTAGTCGGGCTGGCGGGCGCGTTTCTGGCGATGCGTGGCAATCTGCTGTTCGGCTTGGGCGCGATTGCCGTTGCGGTGACATGGTATCGCGGGATGAGCTGGCGCCTGTTCGGTACGCGCGCCAAGCAGAGCGACCAATATGCCATCGACAATGCGCGCTTCATGCTCGGCGTGTCGCGTTTCGACAATGCCGAGTATATAAAGGAGCGTCACGCGGCGCTGATGGCCAAAAACACACCGGAGACCGGGGGAAGCGAGGAACGGGCCAAGGAACTAAATGCGGCTCGCGACCTTTTGCTGCGTGATTTGAAAGACAAGCCGCGCTAACCGGCGGACAAGCTAATTCAGGAGCTTTGCGTGAAGCACAATTTCCACCCTACTTCGCTGCGTGAATATGACATTCGCGGGATCATCGACGAAACGCTGGGCGCGGATGATGCTTACGCCATCGGGCGCGGGTTCGGCACCTGCCTGGTCCGTGCAGGCGGCAAGAAAGCAGCGGTCGGTTATGACGGACGGGTCAGCTCGCCGATGCTCGAGGAAGCACTGGTGCGCGGCCTCAACGACAGCGGTGTCGATGTGGTGCGCGTCGGCATGGGGCCAACGCCGATGCTATATTATGCCGAAGCCGCGCTCGAAGACGTGGACGGCGGTATCGAGATAACCGGCAGCCACAACCCCGCCAATTATAACGGCTTCAAGATGGTCCTGCAGGGACGACCGTTCTTTGGCGCGGACATCCAGAAGCTCGGCAGCATGGCTGCGGCGGGCGACTGGTTGGAAGGCAGCGGAACTTCGGAGCATCTCGATATCCTCGACCAATATGTCGCGCGCGTCGCGCAGGCGGCACCCGAAAAGGCGTTTCGCATCGGCTGGGACGCGGGCAATGGTGCGGCGGGACCGGCGATCGAGAAACTGGTGAAGATGCTGCCCGGAGAGCATCATCTCCTGTTCGTTGATGTGGATGGCCAGTTTCCCAATCATCACCCCGATCCCACCGACGAGAAGAATCTGGCTGACCTGCGCGAGCTTGTCGCCGAAAGAAACCTCGATTTCGGAGTGGCTTTCGACGGCGACGGCGACCGGATCGGTGCGATCGACGGGCAGGGCCGGGTGATCTGGGGCGACCAGTTGTTGCAGATTTACGCGCAGGATGTGCTGGGCGACGTGCCTGGCGCAACGATTATTGCTGACGTCAAGGCATCGCAGGCACTGTTCGACCGCGTCGCGGAACTTGGCGGCGAGCCTTTGATGTGGAAAACCGGGCATAGCCTGATCAAGTCCAAAATGAAGGAAACAGGATCACCGCTGGCGGGCGAGATGAGCGGGCATATCTTCTTCCGCCACGAATATTACGGTTTCGACGACGCGATCTATGCCGCGGTCCGGCTGATGGCGGCGTCCGCGAAGCTCGGCAAAAGCGTGACCGAATTGCGCTCGGCAATGCCCGAAATGATCAACACCCCCGAAATGCGCTTCCAGGTCGACGAAAGCCGCAAGTTCGCGGTTATCGACGAGGTGCTGGAACGGCTGTCGGCAGAAGGCGCGGATGTGAACAACACCGACGGCGCTCGGGTGAACACCGCCGATGGCTGGTGGCTACTCCGCGCCTCGAACACGCAGGACGTGCTGGTCGCGCGCGCAGAGGCGTCCAGCGAAGAAGGCCTCGACCGCCTGATGGCGCAGATCGATGCGCAACTGGCAGCTTCAGGGCTGGAACGTGGGGAAACGGTGGGGCATTGACCGAGCAGGAGTTCGCCGATTCAATTTCTTGCCGGTTTCCCTATAACGAGAAATCGGCTGCCGAAGCACTTATCATGCAAGGCTGGTCCATTTCCGCGAATGCGGCTTTCTGTGTTCTTGATGAAATCTGCCGATTGCCACAAAGCGTTGACGTCGAAGGCGCCACGCAACAGGCGTTGGTAGAACAATGGGCATCGGTGGGGAGCCATCCTCTTCAATCGTCATTGTTACTATGCGCCAACGCTATCATCGATTCAAAGCCGATAGCTTGGCGGGACGCCGTTCGGATCATGAACGAAGTTCGGGGTTATGAAGGGCAATATGCGGCGCTTTGCATTGCCTATTTCGCAGGCGATTTTTCTACGCCCGAGGGCGATGACGCTTTGGAAGAAGCAAACAACGATATTCGCCAGCAATGGGATGGCGTATAACATAAGCGTGTCAGGAAGCCTCCCCAACAGCATCACCGAATGGTTTGTTGAGCGCGGCTGGACGCCTCGACGGCATCAGTTGGAAATGTTGGACGCGGCGAGCGAAAGGCGACATGCTTTGCTGGTGGCTTCGACCGGCGCTGGAAAGACGCTGGCGGGTTTTCTGCCTACGCTGTCCGAGCTGATCGCCGACCCAGCCGACGGCTTACACACACTCTATATTTCTCCGCTGAAGGCACTTGCGGTCGATGTGCGGCGGAATTTGCTGACGCCGATTGAGGAAATGGCCCTCCCCATCCGCGTCGAGACCCGCACAGGCGACACACCTTCCGACCGCAAGCAACGCCAGCGGGTCAAGCCGCCGCATATCCTGCTGACCACGCCCGAATCGCTGTCGTTGCTGCTCAGCCATGAAGACAGCGTGTTGCTCTTCTCCACGCTCAGTCGCGTCATTGTCGATGAGGTCCATGCCTTTGCTAATGGCAAGCGCGGTGATTTGTTGAGCCTTTCGCTGGCGCGCCTCCAGACGCTTGCACCCGAAATGCAGCGCGTAGCTTTGTCGGCAACGGTGGCCGACGCCGACGACTATCGCGCCTGGCTCGCGCCCGATGGCGATATCGACCTTGTCCGGCTGGTCGAGGGCGAGGCGGCGGCGGAGCCTGATCTGACCATCCTCCTCCCCGAAGGCCGTGTGCCTTGGGCGGGGCATAGCGGGCAGCATGCGATCCCGCAGCTAATCGAGGAAATCGGGCGCAACAAGATCACGCTGATATTCTGCAACACGCGCTTTTTGGCCGAATATATCTTCCAGAAATTATGGGACGCGAACGAGCCCAAATATGCCATCGGCATCCATCATGGCTCGCTGTCGATCGAGGCGCGGCGCAAGGTCGAGGGGGCGATGGCCGATGGCCGGTTGCGTGCGCTAGTCTGCACCGCGTCGCTCGATCTCGGGGTCGATTGGGGCGATGTCGATTGCGTCATCCAGATGGGTGCACCCAAGGGTTCTTCGCGGTTGTTGCAACGTATCGGGCGGTCGAACCACCGGATGGACGAGCCTTCAAAGGCCATTCTCGTTCCCGGCAACCGCTTCGAATATCTGGAGGCGCAGGCGGCTTATGATGCGGTGGCCGAAGGGATGCGCGACGGCGAAGCGTTTCGTGCGGGCAGCTACGATGTGCTGGCGCAGCATGTGATGGGCATTGCCTGTGCGGGGCCGTTCGACGAGGAGGAGTTGCTGGCCGAGGTGCAATCGGCTTTGCCTTATTCGGCGCTTGATGCCGCGACTTTTGCGCGCGTGATCGAGTTTGTCGCCACCGGCGGTTACTCGCTGCGCGCTTATGAGAAGTTCAAGAAGCTGGCCAAAGGCCCGGACGGCAAATGGCGGCTGTCGCACCCCAAATTTGCGGCGCAGCACCGGTTCAATGCGGGCATCATCGTCGATAGCCCCATGCTCGACGTCCGCTTTCGCAACGGGCGAAAGCTGGGCAAGGTCGAAGAGGGCTTTGCCTCCACCCTAACCCCCGGCAACACTTTCACTTTCGCCGGGATGGCGCTCGAGGTCGAATCGATCAAGGACCTCGACCTCATCGTCCGCGCCGCGACCAAGCCTGCGAACACCATCCCCTCTTACATGGGCGCGCGGATGCCGCTGACCACGCATCTCGCCGACCGGGTGCGGCATATGCTGACCGACCGGCCGAGCTGGGCGCGCTTTCCCGACGAGGTGCGCGAATGGCTGGAGATGCAGGCCTATCGCAGCCAAATGCCCGAGCCGGGGCAGTTGCTCGTCGAAACCTTCCCGCATGACAAGCGGCATTATATGGTGACCTATCCGTTCGAGGGCTGGAACGCGCACCAGTCGCTTGGGATGCTGCTGACGCGGCGGATGGAGAGCCGTGGGTTGATGCCGATGGGCTTTGTCGCCAGCGATTATGCGCTCGGCGTCTGGAGCCTGAAGCCCGTCACGGATCCCGCGCCCTTGTTTTCCGCCGACATATTGGCCGACGAGTTCGTCGACTGGGTCGAGGGTAGCTACCTTTTGAAGCGCGCCTTCCGTGAAGTCGCAGTGATCAGCGGGCTGGTCGAGCGCCAGCATCCGGGCAAGCGCAAGACCGGCAAGCAGGTGACCTTTTCGACCGACCTCATCTACGACGTGCTGCGCAAATATGAGCCCGACCATTTGCTGCTCGAGGCGGCATGGGCCGATGCCCGCGCGCGGCTGACCGATGTCGGGCGGCTGGGCGATTTGCTCGATCGCGCTGCCGATACGATGTTGCATGTCGACCTCGAACGCGTCAGCCCACTGGCGGTGCCATTGCTGGTGATGATCGGGCGTGAGAGTGTCGCGCAGGGTTCAGTGGATGACGAACTATTGCTGGAGGCCGAGAGCTTGGCGGGAGTGGCGATGACGCCTTGATCCTCCCCATCGCAAGTCGACGGGGAGGATAGTTGGAGGTCAATTCAGCAAAGTCTGTTTCCAGAACAGAAGCGACGTCCAAAAATTATAGTCGATGTTTTCCTTCTTCGCAAAACCATGCCCTTCATTCTTCCCGAGCAAATGCCAGGCCGTACCGCCCTTGTCGCGGATCGCCTTGACGATCTGGTCGGCTTCGGATGAAGGCACGCGCGGGTCGTTGCCGCCGGTGACCACGAACATTGGCTTGGTGATTTCCGCGACGCGCGTCAGCGGCGAAATTTCAAGCAACTTGGCCCGCTGAACCGGATCGCGCTCGTCGCCATACTCGACGCGGCGCAAATCGCGCCTGTAGCTTTGCGTGTTTTCGAGGAAGGTAACGAAGTTCGAGATGGCGACGACGCAATTAGTCGAACGGATCTTGTCCTTATACTGCACTGCGGCGGCATAGCACATGTAGCCACCATAGGAGCCGCCCGCGAGACCGAAACGGCTGGCGTCGAGCCCCTTGTCCTTGCCGAGCGCATCGAGAAACGCGCCCATATCCTTCACCGAATCCTCGCGCTTGAATGGGCCGTTGTCGAGACTCACGAAAGTTTTGCCATAGCCTGTCGAGCCGCGGACATTGGGATAGAAGATGGCAACACCCATTTCATTGAGCAGGTAATTGCTGCGTCCCTGAAAGCCGGGACGCGACTGGCTTTCGGGGCCGCCATGGACATTCATGATCATCGGTCGCTTGCCAGGGAATTTGGCGGCGTCGGGGCGATAGAGGAAACCAGAGACTTCAAGACCGTCGAAGCTTTTGACCTTCACCAGCTCGGGTTCGACATTTTTCGAAACATCGAGGCCACCGGTTTCGCTTTCGGTCCAGCGGGTGACCTTCAACGTTTTGGGATCGATGCTATATGCGTCTGCCGCGCTTCGCGCCGAAGTGAAAGTCAGGCCGATCTCGCCCCATTCCGAAATATCGAAACCGCCAACTATCCCTGCGGGCAGGCCGTCGACCACGCGCACCTTGTCGGTCTTCAGGTCGAGCAGCTTCAGTTTGCTGATGCCCGCCTCGTTGGTGACATAGACGAGGAAACTTCCATCGGGTGAAATGTCGAAACCATCGACATCCCATTTTTCGGCGGGTCCGCGCGGGGTGAACTTGCCTGTGGCAATGTCGATGGTGCCGAGCCGCTGGAAGTCCGATCCTTCGTCGGACGTCACCCACAGCGTGCCATCGGGAGCGAACTCCGCGCCGCCAAAAGCGATGTCCTTCGCATGATCGCCGATCGGCGTCATCTTGCCGGTCGCAAGGTCGAGCAGCGACAGGTCGCTGTTGGTTACTGACAGATATTGCGCGACCACCGCGGTCTTTTTGTCGGGCGAAAAGGCACCGACGCCCCAGCCGCCACCCGAAACCTGCGCCACCATGCGGTCGGTCTTGGGATCGCGCGGGTCCATTACATAAATATCATTGTCGGTGCCGTTGCGGCGTGTGGATGTGTATGCGATCAGCTCGCCATCGTCGCTCCACGCATTGAAACCGTTGCGGCTTTTGCCGTCGGTCAACAAGTTGAGCTTGCCGTCCTTGAGCGTGTAGAGCTGGAAAAACTCATTGCCGCCGACATCCTTCTGGACCAGCAGCACGTCGCCTTTTTTCTTCGCCCAGCTGCCATTGCCAACCGGTTCAGCCTCGAAACTGATCTGCCTTCTGTCCATCATCGGCCCGGCGACGCGATGCAATTGCGCGGTGTTGCCGAAGCGGGTGGCAATCAGCATCGACTTGTCGGTCGGATGCCAACCGACAAAGCCGGCGGTGCGAAACTCCATATAGGGTCGCGTTTCGGCGGGCAGTTCGTCGGGGACCGGCGGCACACCGTCGGCGACCAAAGCATCGGGCTTGGGCGCATCGGCAAGCGCCGGGGCCATCGGCAACGCGAGCGCGGCAATCAAAAGCAATTTCTTCATGGGGCTCCCCTTCTCTGTCTCTATGCGCTGCTGGTTAGCGCAACAGGGCGGTGCCAACAATGCACCTCGCATTTTGCCTTCGATCAAACCGCGACGCACTTCGACCGGCGGCGGCTTGTGGCGATGGGCGAACAGGCGTAATGTGCCAACCGGGAGACGGAGAGATGAAAAGACTGAGCGCATATCTGCCTTTAGCATTGCTGGCCTTCGCCGCGCCCTTGTTCGCGCAAGACGTTGCACAAGAGCCGCCTGAGGCGGTCGATCCGCTGGTCCAGAATTTCGTCATCGATCGCAGCGACCGGATGACTGTACAGGTGCAGGTCAATGGTAGCGCGGCAGTGCCCTTCATCGTCGATACCGGTGCCGAGCGGACGGTGATTGCTAATGACCTGGCGCGCAAACTTGCGCTGGAGGCAGGACCAGTGCTGACGCTTGCGACCATATCGGGCAAGGCGCAGGTCAACAGCTTCTTCATCGAGAAGCTGACCGCTGACGCCGTCAATCTTGAGGGGGTAGAGGCGCCCGGACTGGAGCGGTCGAACCTCGGCGCTTATGGCTTGCTCGGTATCGATAGTCTGGAAGACAGCCGTGTGCATCTCGATTTCGCCAACCGGAAAATGGACGTGCTGCCCTCGCGCAAGCAGCGCGGCAAGACGACGCTCGAAAAAGGCATGATTGTCGTGACTGCCAAGAAGAAGGCTGGCCGGATGATCATTTCAAGCGCGAAGATCGATGGCATCAAGGTCGATATCATCCTCGATACCGGCGCGCAGAGCAGCATGGCGAATATCGCGCTACGCGACAAGCTGCGTCGCAAGCACCGGACGGTCGATTATGTGCCCGTCAAGATGACCAGTGTGACGGGTGCGGTTCTGGACGGCGAGTTTACCCAGCTTAAGGAAATCGAAGTAGGTGGGCTGACTATAAACGACCTTCCGATTACCTTCGCGCATAATTATGCCTTCACCGCGCTCAAAATGCAGGACCGGCCGGCTATCCTGCTGGGTATGGACGCGATGAAGCTGTTCGACCGTGTGCTCATCGACTTCGGTAACCGCCGCGTCGGTTTCGATCTGCCCAGGGGTGTCCAGCGTAAATCCATGAGCCGCATGGCTTCGGCTTATTGAGCGCTTGCACCGCGCCCACGCGGCAAGCATAGGCGCGAGCGATGACGCGCTCTTTCGAATTCGGCGGATACAGCTTCGAGCTCGCGGGCGATGCGGCGCTCTATTGGCCCGAGGAACGCACCTTGCTCGTGTCCGACCTGCATCTGGAAAAGGCCAGCGCTTTTGCCTCCAGCGGGCAGATGTTGCCGCCTTATGATAGTCTTTCGACCTTGCATGAAGTTGCGTCACTTATTGCGCAATACCGGCCTGAACGCATTGTGTCGTTAGGTGACAATTTCCATGACGATGCAGGTGAAATGCGGCTTGCCTCGGACGCCGCTAATTTGCTGAAACAACTGGTCGGCTTGGCCGACTGGATATGGATCACCGGCAACCATGACCGCAATCTCGAAGCGCGCTGGGGCGGAAGGTCGGTCGCAGAGATCATGCTGTCCGGAATATGGCTGCGGCACGAGGCCGAACGCGGCGAAACTTCGCCCGAAATATCGGGGCATTTCCACCCAAAATTCCGCCGGCATTTGCGCGGGCGGATGGTAGCGCGGCGCTGCTTCGTCAAGGGTCCGCGCAAGCTCATCATGCCCGCCTTCGGCGCGCTGACCGGCGGGCTCGACGCGCAGGATGTTGCCATTGTTCGCGCCTGCGACCTGGCCGAATCCGAGCATGCCGAAGCGCTGGTGCCGACGCGAACCGGTTTCGCGCGCTTCCGGCTAGATTGCGCGGGGGCGCTTGCCAAATAAGGCGGTGCCGATGCGGATATGCGTTGCGCCGAGCATTATGGCCGTGGCGAAGTCGTCTGACATGCCCATGCTCAGGCCCGGAAGGTTATGGCGTGCGGCCAGTTCGGCGAGCAGCGCAAAAAAGGGCGCTGGCTCGATATCGGCGGGGGGCAGGCACATCAGGCCCGTGATTTCGATCTGCTCGGTTTCAACGACTGCCAGCAAATCAGGGAGTTCGGCAACGACACAGCCGCCCTTTTGCGGTTCGGAGCCGATATTGACCTGGATGAAGCAGGGCACCGATTTGCCCTGCGCGCGCATTGCCTTGCCCAAGGTAGATGCCAGCGAGGGCCGGTCGAGCGAGTGGATGACGTCGAACAGCGCCACGGCCTCGTCGGCCTTGTTCGACTGCAACTGACCGATCAGGTGCAGCTCGACATCCGGAAACGCTGCACGCAACGCAGGCCATTTGTCCGCCGCCTCCTGCACGCGGTTTTCGCCGAAGATGCGATGTCCGGCCTGAAGCAACGGCTCGATGGCGTCGGCATCACGGGTTTTGGAAACTGCGATCAGCTTGATATCCGCCGCCTTACGCCGCGCGATTTTGGCGGCAGCAGCTATTTGCGCTTCGATATCGGACAGTCGGTCTTGGGTCGCGTCATTCATGACGTGCGGCTATAGGCGGCTGGATGAAGCGTCGCCAGCCCTCTAAAGCAAAAGCCGCATGGCCAATTATCTGGTTGATGACCGATCCTCGCTTTGGCGACGATCTGCTCCCCGCCATCCGCCGCCTGCCTTTCGGATCGGGGGTGATATTTCGGCACTATCATCTGGAAGCCGGAGCGAGGCGCAGACTGGTCGGTCAGGTGCGCCGGGTTTGTCGCCAGCGGGGGCATATGTTGATACTCGCAGGGCCAGAAGCATGTGCGCTCCGCTGGCGCGTTGACGGATTTCATTCAAGGGCTGGATTGTCCAGATCGGCCCTGCCGCGCAGTGCGCCGGTCCATAATCATGCCGAGTTGCGAGAAGCTCTGCGCAACGGGGCAGAGCTTGTTTTCATTTCGCCCCTATTTGCAACCGCTACCCATCCGGGAGACAGAATACTGGGCAGGCTGGGTTTCAATACATTGGCCAGACAGGCCGGGAGGGCAACCGTGATTGCGCTTGGCGGCATGGACAGGCGGCGCGCGCTCAACCCGCGACTTGCCCATGGCTGGGCAGCTATCGATGCTTTCAGGAAAAATCCGGCTTAGAAGCGGATTTTGGTGCCGACGTATACCGCTTCGCTGTCCTTGCGGTTGTCGGCGCTGGGCAGCACGCGGTCGTTTTCGCTGGCGTAACGTACGCCCGCGGTCACGTCGATCTTGCGGCTGATCGAGAAGCTGCCGCCGACATCGAGCTTGTAATCGCCAGCCGCTGCGCTGCCTTTTGCGGGTGGCGCCACTTCGCGATTCTGGTCGAGCTTGATATTGGTGCTGAACTTACTCGGCTTTTTCGCGGCTTCGTCGAGCCGGAAATTACCCTTGCCCAATTCGGTGAGCGGAACCTTGGCCGCCAGCTTCGGCGCGGACGGCAAAGCAAAGCCCTGCCAGCCCTTCGACGCAGTCAGGCGGTAATCGACGGTTGAAAGGCGCAGTCCCTTGCCCGAGCCCACTTCCGGAGCAATCGCGCTACGAACCGAAACTGCGCCAGCAGTCAGTCGCGAATTCGCGCGCGCGGCGACGATAATCGTACGGTTGCGGTTCGCGCCAGAACCGGCGAGCGTGAAGGGAAAGCGGCTATCCCCCGAAGAAGAGGTCGCTGCGAACTTCGCGGCCAGTCGGCTATCGACACCGGAAGGTGTAAAAGTGTTCAACCAGCTTTTCGATGCGGAAGCAGCCTTTTGCGACTTGGCGGCAAAGGCAGGCACCATGACCGGCGACAGGACGAGCGAACCCGCTGCTAGCAAAGCTGCGGCAAAAGCGGCGTTCTTCCGCCCGAAAGGCTTATTCGCAGACATAGTCTGTCAAAACGACTCCCTGTTCATTTACCTACATACGCGCGAATCGAACGATTCAAAAGGGCGCTAACCAAAGAATCTTTCGAGCAACGCGCTTTTTTCCAATATGTTGCACGATATCCACAATATCCTACTTACGCTTGCCTGACCCGGGAATGAATCAACCATCATTCAGGCCCCAGAAAGCTTGCCGAAGCCAGCAAGCCGATATAGGGGTTTCTAACTTTTTCACCGTTTAAGGACATTCTATGCGCACCACTCGCCTGGCCCTCATTCTCGTTGCGGGAACGCTGGTGCTTTCAGCCTGCGCCAGCAATGCACGCCCAAAGGCGGATCTGGCTGCGAGCCAGGTAACGACCATCGGCGTTAACAGCTATTTGTGGCGCGCGTCGCTCGATGCGTTGTCGTTCATGCCGCTGGTGCAGACCGATAGCGCAGGCGGCGTCATTGTCACCGACTGGTATGTGAACCCGCAAAGCCCGGGCGAGCGTGTGAAGCTTACGGTTACCATACTCGACCAGGACTTGCGCGCCGATGCGCTGCGCGTCGCGGGCAGCCGTGAAGTGTCGCAGGGCGGCCAGTGGGTTGCCGCACCGCTTCGTGCAGCCACAGTGCAGAAGATGGAAGCGATCATCCTGACCAAGGCACGCGATCTTCGCCGGTCGGCCATCACCGGGTAAAACTCTATGTCCAATATAGAGCGCTTCAACCCGCACGTCGCCGACGCGCGGTGGCAGAAGATTTGGGACGAGCGGCAAAGCTTCGCCGCCGACGACACTTCGCCCAAGCCCCGCGCCTATGTGCTGGAGATGTTTCCCTATCCGTCGGGGCGCATCCATATCGGCCATGTCCGCAACTACACGATGGGCGATGTGCTGGCGCGCTACAAGTGGATGACCGGGCACGAGGTTTTGCATCCGATGGGCTGGGATGCATTCGGGATGCCCGCCGAAAATGCCGCGATGGAAAAGGGCGTGCATCCGGGCGGATGGACCCGCGACAATATCGCCAACATGCGCGCGCAGTTGAAGCGGCTGGGCTTTGCCATCGACTGGTCGCGCGAATTCGCAACCTGCGACCCCGAATATTACGGGCATGAGCAGGCGCTGTTCCTGAAGCTGTTCGCGGCTGGCCTCGTCTATCGCAAGGAATCGGCGGTCAACTGGGACCCGGTCGATATGACGGTGCTCGCCAACGAGCAGGTGATCGACGGCAAGGGCTGGCGCTCGGGCGCGCCGGTCGAGCGGCGCAAGCTGAGCCAGTGGTTTCTAAAAATCACCGATTTTGCCGACGAATTGCTCGAGGGCTTGGGCAAGCTCGACCAATGGCCTGACAAGGTGCGGCTGATGCAGGAAAACTGGATCGGGAAGAGCCAGGGTCTGAAATGCCGTTTTGCTTTCCCTGGAAGCGACGGCGCGGACGGGATCGATGTGTTCACCACGCGGCCCGACACGATGTACGGCGCGAGCTTTGTTGCCATCGCCGCCGACCATCCGGTTGCGCAGAAGCTGGCGAAAAACGCGCCCGACCTTGCAGCCTTTATAGAGGAATGCCGCAAGGGCGCGACCACCGCGGCAGATATCGAGACTGCAGAGAAGAAGGGCTTCAACACTGGCCTTACGGTCGAGCATCCGCTCGACCCGAGCTGGCACCTGCCCGTCTATGTCGCCAATTTCGTGCTCATGGATTATGGCACCGGAGCGGTTTTCGGCTGCCCCGCGCACGACCAGCGCGACCTCGATTTTGCGCGCAAGTACGAGCTGCCGGTGACGCGCGTCGTCGCCGATGGCGATCAGACCGACCGCGATTTTCACGGAAATGTCGCCTATACCGGCCCCGGCAGGATCGTGAACTCGCACTGGATGAACGGGCTGAGCATCGAAGAAGCCAAAGCCGACATTATCGCCAAGGCCGAGAAAGAAGGCTGGGGCGAAGGGCAGACGCAATATCGTCTGCGCGACTGGGGCGTCTCGCGTCAGCGTTACTGGGGCACGCCGATCCCCATCATCCATTGCGCGGCCTGCGGTGCGGTGCCGGTGCCCGAGGGGCAATTGCCGGTAAAGCTGCCTGAGGATGTGAGCTTCGACATACCGGGCAATCCGCTCGACCGGCACCCGACATGGGCGCATGTCGAATGCCCGAAATGCCACCAGCCGGCACGGCGCGAAACCGACACGCTCGATACGTTCGTTGACTCAAGCTGGTACTTCATCCGTTTTGCGAGCCAGCCGCATGGCAAGGCCTTCGACCGTGCGGTTGCTGAAAAATGGCTGCCGGTCGATCAGTATATCGGCGGCGTCGAACATGCGATTTTGCATTTGCTCTATGCGCGTTTCTGGACGCGGGCGCTCAACCATATCGGCATGATCGATGTGAAGGAGCCTTTTGCCAGCCTATTCACGCAGGGGATGGTGACGCACCAGACCTATCAAGCGGGCGATGGCAGCTGGCTGAGTCCCGACCAGGTTCGCCGCGAAGGCGACGACTGGATTCTGATCGAAAGCGGCGCGCCTGCAGTGGCCGGGCGCATCGAGAAGATGTCGAAGTCGAAGAAGAATGTCGTCGATCCCGACGATATCGTCAACCAATATGGCGCCGATGCAGTTCGCTGGTTCATGCTGTCCGACAGCCCGCCCGAGCGTGACCTCGAATGGTCGGAAGCGGGCATCGAGGGTTGCTGGCGCTTCGTACAGCGGTTGTGGCGGCTTACCAGTCAGGTTAGCGGCGCAACCGTTGAAGACAAGGCGCTCGACCGAAAGACCCATCAAACAATTGCGGGCATTGGCCAGGACATCGAAGCGCTGTCGTTCAACAAGGCGGTCGCCAAAATTTACGATTTGGCCAATGCAATCGAAAAGGCCGCGCCCTCGGCCAGCCGCGATACCGCAATCCGCACGATCATTCTGCTTTCCGCGCCGATGGTGCCGCATCTCGCCGAAGAGGCATGGACCAAATTAGGCGAAGGCCTGATTGCCGATGCAGCTTGGCCCAGCGTCGACCCTGCACTTTTGGTCGAGGACGAAGTCACCATCGCGATACAGGTTAAGGGCAAGCTGCGCGATACGCTGACCGTCCCCAAAGGTTTGCGGCAGGACGAGATGCAGGCGCTTGCGCTCGCTAGCCCGAAGGTCCAGACTGCCATCGATGGGGCCGAGGTCCGCAAGGTCATCATCGTCCCCGACAGGCTGGTCAATATCGTGCTATGAAGAAACTGCTCGCTCCCGCCCTCATCGCTTTGACGCTTACCGGCTGCGGATTACAGCCGCTATATAGCGGCGGTTCTCGCGGCGCAGTGGCGTCCACGCTCGGTACGGTTTCGGTTGACCCCATAGAAGGCAAGGCCGGATGGCTGATGCGCAATGCGCTCAACGACCGGCTGGGCGGAACCAACGGGAACACCGCGCGCTTCCGGCTGGTGATCGCGCTCGACGACCAGATAGAAGGCTTCGGCGTGCGTGCCGACGACACTGTCACCCGCGAACGGCGGACATTACGCGCGAGATATCAATTGGTGGCCAACGAAACCGGCGAAACCGTTCTTGACGCGACTGCAGGGTCCGATGCTGGCATCGACGTAGTCAGTTCGGAATATGCCACGATCGCAGGCGAAAATAGCGCGCTCGAAAATCTTACCCAGCGCGTTGCAGACCAGATAGTGACCCGCCTTTCGCTTTACGCACGCGGCGAATGAGCCCGAAAGAACGCAATTTCATAAGCGCCATTACATCGCGTCCCGATGTTCGGTTGTTTTTCATTTCCGGACAGGACGAATCTGCAATCGCCGATGTAGCAGCGCAGATGGCAGCGCAATTGGGCGGCGCCGAACGTATCGACCTCGACAGCGACCGAATACGCAACGACCCGGCGTTACTCGCCGACGAAGCATCTTCCTTGTCGCTGTTCGGTGACAAGCGCTATGTCCGGCTGAACGTCCGCCGTGAAGAAGGCTTGGCTGCGGTCGAAAATCTGTTGGCGCTTGAAGGCGATGCCAATCCGGTCATCGCGACCGCAGGCAATCTTACCAAGGCAAGCAAGCTCCGCAAGCTGGTCGAGGCGCACCCACGCGCGATGTCGCTCATCTGCTATCTGCCGGAGGAGGGCGATGCTGCCGCCGCAGTGATGTCGCACGCTGCGACCCTGGGGCTGAAGCTCGACCGCAGCCTCGCGGCGCGAATATCACGCTACACCGGTCAGGACCGCAAGCTCGCGCAATCAGAGGTCGAGAAGCTCTCGCTCTATTACGACGCCTCGCCGCAACGTCCGGCGACGGTCGAGGTTGCGGCTTTCGAGGCGCTGTCAGCCGAGACCGGCGAGGAAAATGTCAGCGGCCTTGTCAACCAGGTGATGGGCGGCGAGCTGCGCGGGACGGGCCGCGAGCTGGCCAGCGCGCGCGATATGGGCGTGGACGCGATCCGCATCGTCCGCGCCCTGCAACGCCGCGTGACATTGCTCGCATCGCTGCGCGCCAAGGTCGATGGCGGCGCCAACGCGAGCGCTGTCGTGAAGGCGACGCGCTCGATTTTCTGGAAAGAGGCCGACGATTTCGTCAAGCAACTGTCGCGCTGGCCATCGGCGCGGTTGGCGGGGTTGAACGGGCACCTGATCGAGATTGAAGGCAAGCTGATGAGCGTGCGCGAAGGCCTCGGCAGCGTAATATTGGAAGAAGAACTAATCCGCATCGCCCGCGCTGCGGCACGGCGGGGCTAGTCACTCATATTGCGCGGTAATCGGGATACGCGCCCGGAACGTACCCGAGGCGTTGCCGCGCACGATCAACCTGCCGCCGAACGAAAATTCCAGCCGCCCGGTCTGGTCAAGCCTCGGATTGGCGCTCAAACTGGTACGAAGTGCCGTGATCTCGACAGACCCGCCCGTTGAGGAGGTCATTCGCGCACTGCCCGCCATATCGATCCGGACCTGTCGACCCGGCTCGCCTTTCACGACCGCCATTCCCGCCAGCGCCGAACCGCCCATATCGCGAATGCCGCCATCGATACGCCTGCTGCCGCTCTGCGGGTCGAGTTCGATTTCGCCGCCGTCCGCGCCGGACAAGGCCGCACGGCTGAAATCCAGCTTCGTCGTGATTTCTATTGAAAGGGGAATTTCCCGCCGGACTTCTGCGTTTTGGCCAGCCTCGGAAGGCTTGCATAATCGGCACGAATCGTCGCCCGCAGCCACAAGCAACGGCAAAAGCCCCAGCGCCGCAATAGCGCGCAGCATATGACCTGGTCCTGTCATATCGGTTTCGGCTTAGCGGGTTTGTGGTAAACGAGCCGTTAAAGAGCGTAACCTTGAAGGCGTATCGCGAGAACCCCACATTATCCGCTGAAAGGTGACATCATGGAAAAAATCGAAAAGACCGATGCTGAGTGGCGCGAGCAGCTCGATCCGGTACAATATCATGTCTTGCGCGAAGCAGGCACCGAGCGGGCCTTTGCCGGAAAGCTGACCGACGAGAAACGCGAAGGGGAGTTTCGCTGCGCAGGATGCGGGACGACATTGTTCGCCTCCGACACCAAGTTCGACAGCGGTTCGGGCTGGCCAAGCTTCACCGCACCAGCGGACGGCGAAGTAATCGACGAACATCGTGATGTCTCGCACGGGATGGTCCGCACCGAAGTGCGCTGTGCCGCCTGCGACGGCCATTTGGGCCATGTCTTTCCCGATGGTCCAGGCCCGACCGGTTTGCGCTATTGCATCAACAGTGCCGCGCTCGAGTTCGACCCTGAGTAGGTTGGTCGAAAGATTCTTGTTAGGCCGACGGTTCCGGATTAACACCGCGCGCAATGGCACGTAGCAGTACAGCATCGAGCGAACGTGGGCCGTTCATGATTTGGACGATCCGCATCCTGAAAATCGGCAGCATCGTAGCGCTTTTGGGCCTGATGGTGATCGGCATCTTTGTTGCCATCGCGCGCGGCGAAATCGACAGTTTCGAGGATCTGAAGGCTTCTCCTAACGGCCAGATGATCCGCGTGCGCGCCGCTGACGGCACTGTCATCCAGACGATGGGACCCAGCTTCGGGCGCTGGCTAACAATAAGGCAGCTTCCGCCCGAAATGAAAGACGCGATGATAGCGGTAGAGGATCGCCGCTATTTCATGCATCCCGGCGTCGATCCCATCGGCATTACCCGCTCCTTCTACGTCCGTGCAGTCGAGGGCCGTTGGACGCAGGGTGGCTCGACGATCACGCAACAGCTGGCGCGCAACGTCTATCTCAACAATAACAAGGAATTCGGGCGCAAGTTGCGCGAGATCATCCTTGCGCTGGCGATGGAAACCAAATTTTCCAAAGAGCAGATTTTGGAGTTGTACCTGAACAAGGTATATTTCGGTGGTGGTGCTTATGGCGTCGATGCTGCCAGTCGCAAATTTTTCGATCATGGCGCTGAGGAGCTGACGCTGGCGGAAGCGGCAATTATCGCTGGTCTTGTAAAAGCACCTTCACGCTATTCACCGACGGCGGACGCCCAGGCCGCCTTGGGGCGCGCAGGCGTTGTGGTCGAGGTCATGCAGGATGCGGGCATGATTACTGCGGCCGAGGCAGCCTCGGTCAAGCCGTCACTGGTCAAAATGGCCGCAGAACCGCCGCAGGACAGCGTGCGCTATTTCACCGATTGGGCCTTACCGCAGCTCGACGGACTGATCGACGAGACCGAAAAACCGATTGACGTGTGGACAACGCTCGACCTTAAAATGCAGCGCGCCGCCACCACAGCGATTGTGACCAACGTGCCGCGTGGTTTGCAAGGAGCGCTGGTCGCCATCGACCGAGACGGTGCGGTCAAGGCGATGGTCGGCGGCACGGACTACGTCACCAGCAATTACAACCGCGCGGTCACAGCCGTTCGCCAGCCGGGCTCGGCATGGAAACTGTTCGTCTACCTGACTGCACTCGAAGGCGGGATGCGGCCCGAGGATATGGTTGTGGACGAACCTGTGGAAATCGACGGCTGGCAGCCGAGAAATAGCGGCGGCAGCTATGCCGGGGAAATTTCGCTGCGCACCGCCTTTGCCTATTCGAAGAACACTGTCGCGGCACAGCTCGGTCAGGAATATGGCACCAGCAGCATCGCTAATATGGCGCGCCGGTTCGGCATCACCACGCCGATCAACACGCTGCCTTCGATGGTGCTTGGCACATCGGAAACGCGCGTTATCGACATGACCCGCGCCTTTGCTGCGGTGCAGGCAAAGGGGAAAAGCATTACGCCGTTCGGAATTTCAAAGGTCACAACCATCGATGGAGAGGTGCTTTATTCGGCGAAGCCGCAAAAATCGATCCAGCTGGTCGAGGATTATGTCGCAGGCGGAATGACCGACCTGATGCAATCGGCGGTCGCCACCGGTACCGGACGGGCAGCCAATATCGGGCGGCCCGTTGCGGGCAAGACCGGTACTACCACCAGCAACAAGGATGGCTGGTTCTTGGGCTTTTCGAGCGGCCTCACAACCGGCGTGTGGATGGGCCGCGACAATGCGCGTGCGGTCGGCGGTCTCGAAGGCGGGCGGGCGCCCGCGCAAGCGTGGGCTGCGTTTATGCGTGTTGCAGTAGCCAACCGACCGGTCGAGCAGTTTGATACCGACGTGACTTTCCCCGAACGGCTGGAGGATGAAGAAGAACTGCTGGTCGATGAGGACGGTAATCCAATATTGCTCGACGAGGATGGCAATCCCATCGAAATGCGGCCTGGCACCGGCGAAGGCATATTGCCCGAGGATGCCAGTCCGGAGACGCTGGACGAGGAGTTTATCGACAAGGCGCTCGGCCGCAGACGCGAAGATGCCGAGCGTGAAGCCGATGCCGATCCTGTTGATCCTTTCCAGTAGCGTTCAGACCACCAGTTCCTCGAGCATCCTGCGCGAAACGATTTTCAGGCCATCATCCTTCCGCTCGACTATGCCGCGGCGGATAAGTTGCGCGAGTGCACGTGATGCCGTTTCGCGCGTAGTGTTCACGCTAATCGCGAGTGCCGACAATATCGGCATCGGCGAGATACAATCTTCATCGTCGGCCTTGGCGAGCAACGCACGATAGCAGCGGCCTGTGGCGCTGAGGCCTATCCGAGCGGCCATGCGGTCGAGCACCATATCGAGCTGTCGCGCCATCAGGAGCGCAACGCCCTGGGCAATCGCCGCATGTTGCTCTGCCAATGCAGCGATTGCGCGCGTTTCGATCGCAAGCACGGATAGCTCGCCGACCGCGCTGATATCGGCGCGGTGCGCCACCGGCTCGGGGTATGCGCCGAACAGCTCGCCCGGACCGTAACCCGCCAATTGTGCGTGTTGGCCGTCGATGCTGAATAGGTCGGCCGAAGCCAGGCCACTGATGACAAGGTATAAATGGTCCGAAGCATCGCCGCGCAAAGCAACCGGAGCGCGGTGATCGTAATTGCGGAAATGCGTGACCGCCTGAATCAGACCGGCCTCTTGCTCAGGGCAGCGGAAACAGGCCGCAATCAGCGCAAGATGTTCCGGCTGTTTCATCAAGCCCCCGCCGTCGCCCACGATCACCCGCTTGAACAACTATCGGTCCGGCGTGCGTCCGGCAAGCTGCTATAATTGGTGCCCTGTCCGGTCGCGCTTGGTTGCGAGATAATGCGCGTTATGGGGGTTGGCGGCGATCTTCAGCGGCAACCGTTCGACCACAGTCACTCCTTCGGCCTCAAGCCCGGCAACCTTTTCGGGATTATTGGTAAGCAGCCTTACCGATGGCACCACCAACAATTCGAGCATCCGCGCGGCCACGGAAAAGTCGCGCGCGTCAATAGCAAAGCCCAGCCGGATATTGGCATCGACCGTGTCGAAACCCTGGTCCTGGAGTGCATATGCGCGCAGCTTGTTGATGAGACCGATGCCGCGTCCTTCCTGTCGCAAATATAGTAATATGCCCCATTGCGCGCCGGAAATCTGGTGCAGCGCCTCATCCAGTTGCGGGCCGCAATCGCATTTCAGGCTGCCCAGAACGTCGCCTGTCAGGCACTCGCTGTGCAACCGCACGACCGGTGGCGAGGCATCGCGTTTGCCGATAATGAGCGCAACATGATCGGTGGAATCGGCGTCCGAGCGAAAGGCGACAATCTCTGCATCGGCGTTGGTGGCGACAGGAAGACGAGCGCGGGCAGCGATATGAAGCCAATTGCTGTCGTCGAATGTTTCGACATCTTCGGGCGACACGCGGTCGGCAGCAGAATCGGCGTCCAGGACGAGAAAGGCAGGCAATAGTCCGGCAAGCCGCGCCAATTCGATTGCCGCCGTTGCAGATGCCGCATCGGCCAGCGACATCGCCGCAAAGGGGCCTTTCATCGGATATCGCAAGTCTAGCGTCGGGTCGGCTATTGCCAGCGCCAATGCGATGTCGAGATCCGCAGGTGCGTTAATCAGAACGGGCAAGGCAGTGTCGGCAGCTGCTCTCTGATTGGCGAGTTTCAGCGTTGCCGCACGGCTCGACGAGAGCAACAGTGCCGTTACACCGGCGGTACTCGTCGCTGTCTCGATGGCGGCGACGGTGGTGTGCTCTCCGCCATTTTCAAATGTCACCGGCCAGCCACGCCGCAATGCGTCGATAGCACGCGCAGCCCGGCGGGGGTCGCCCTTGCTCAAAAGGCGAATTCCGTGACGATGGGCGCATGATCCGACGGCTTACCCCAACTGCGACATTGCTTGTGGACGACATGCGCCTTCGCCTTGTCCTTAAGGTCGGGGGTCACCCAGATGTGGTCGAGCCTTCGGCCCCGATCCGATGCTTCCCAATCCTGCGCGCGGTAGCTCCACCAGGTATAGAGCTTTTGCGAAGGGTCGACAAACTCGCGCGCCAGATCGACCCAGTTTCCTGCCGCTTTCAGCTTATCCAGCAGGTCGATCTCGACTGCGGTGTGACTGATCACATTCTTGAGCTGCTTGTGGCTCCACACATCATGTTCGAGCGGTGCGACATTAAAGTCCCCAGTCAATATGGTCGGGCAATCGACTGTTTTCGACCAGTCGGTCATGCGGCCGAGAAAATCGAGCTTCTGCCCGAACTTCGAATTCAATTCGCGATCCGGAATTTCACCACCAGCAGGAATGTAGACATTGTCCAGCCGCACACCCTTGGTTGCTTCGGTCCCGATTTCCGCGCTGATATGCCGCGCCTCGCCATTGGCCTGCCAATCCTCGACGCGGCGGTTGAGAAGCGGAATCTTGCTGACGATAGCGACGCCGTGATGCATCGGCTGGCCATTGATCATCATATGGCGATAGCCGAACTGGCGGAACAAGCCTTCGGGAAACAGGCCGTCGATGACCTTGGTTTCCTGCAGGCATAATATATCCGGCGAAATTTCCTTCAGGAAACGCTCGACAATGTCGAGGCGGGCGCGGACCGAATTGATATTCCAGGATGCGATGCTGATATTTTGGGGCATAAGCGTAACGCCCTAGAGGTCAGCGCTGCAGCGGGCAAGCAGCGGATTTGCTAAAAATAGTGCGGATAAAGCAAAGCCCTCATCCCGGGGGCATTTGGGATGAGGGCTAAGCTTGCGTTCGTCACGCGGATACCAGAGGCTGACTTTATCGCCGTGGGCAACAGGGGGAAAACCACACGAACTATCAACCGCTGATGACGAATTTATACAAGGAGTTTCCTGTCACTCAGATGAACAGGATTGTTAAGGTTTGCATTTGGTCGGCGCATAGCATCGGTTCACCGCCTGACGTCATGATTTGCGTCGAACCGGGCGTGGATCTTTCCAGGTAAACGCGGAATTAGCTATGTTTCCGTTATATTTGACATTGCTGAGTCGGATGCTGGTGCGATTATTCTTCGAATCGAGCGCAACCCAGCCATTCAGCGTAAGGCCGCCAGGTGCGGCGGGGGCGCGTACGAAAACCATGGTGATGACGCCAAATTCGGGCCGTTTGGGGTCGCGGACCTCGACGCTGATGACGTCATCGGTCGAGGTCGGCACGAGCTTGCCGTAGCGGCGCATATCCTGACCGGGGTCGAGCAAGGCGGCGAGCGGGCTGTTGCGGATTGGCCAGCGCTGCACCTGTTTCACCTCATAATCGACCATTGTCAGCGCCTTGCCATCGCCGACGATGAGCAAAGGCACATCCTCTTGATATTCGAACCGGACGTGGCCGGGACGTTTCAGCAGCAACTTCCCGGATAGGGTACCGCCGCGCCGGTCGGTCTGCGTGAAACCTGACGTCATCGTGCCAACTGCCTTCATGTGTGCAACGACGCGGTCCATCTTATCGGCATTATTCTGCGCCGAGCCGGGCATGGTCATAGCCAGCGCAGCGGGCGCGAATAGCAGGGCGTATTTTCCAAAAGTCATGTTCTGCTTTCCTTGGGAGAGATGGCCGTCAACTATCAAAGCGGCCTTGAACGCCCACTTAACGCCTAAATAGGATCGCCGTTCCGGTCGCGCAGCACTTCGCGTCGGCCGATATGGTTGGGTGCGGAGACAAAGCCATCCTCCTCCATCCGGTCAATCAGCCGCGCTGCGCTGTTATAGCCGATGCGCAATTGCCTTTGAATCCAGCTCGTCGAGGCCTTTTGGCTTTCGAAAACGATCTGGCAGGCCTTGCGATATTGCGCATCCTCCTCGCTGTCATCGCTGCCCATGCCGCCGAAATCGAAGCCGCCATCCTCGGGCTCCTCGGTCACCGCCTGGATATATTCGGGGCTTCCCTGCCCGCGCCAGTGATCGGCGACGCGGCGGACCTCGTCGTCTGAAACGAAAGGACCGTGAATGCGGGTAAGCATCCGCCCGCCCGCCATATAAAGCATGTCGCCCTTGCCGAGCAGCTGCTCCGCACCCTGCTCGCCGAGGATCGTGCGGCTGTCGATTTTGCTGGTAACGTGGAAGGAAATGCGCGTCGGCAGGTTCGCTTTGATGACGCCGGTGATGACATCGACCGAAGGCCGCTGCGTTGCCATGATGAGGTGGATGCCCGCCGCGCGTGCCTTTTGCGCCAGCCGCTGGATGAGGAATTCGACCTCTTTGCCCGCGGTCATCATCAGGTCGGCCAGTTCGTCTACGATCACCACGATTTGGGGCATCGGCTCGTAGGCGAGGCTTTCTTCTTCATATTGCGGCTGGCCGGTCATCGGGTCGTAGCCGATCTGCACCTTGCGGCCCAAGGGCGCGCCCTTGGCCTTGGCCGCGCGCACTTTCTCGTTGAAATTGGCGAGGTTGCGCACACCGAGCGATGACATCATCCGGTAGCGTTCCTCCATCTGCTCGACCGCCCATTTGAGCGCACGGATCGCCTTGGCGGGTTCGGTTACGACGGGTGACAAGAGGTGCGGAATGTCGTCGTAACTGCTCAGTTCGAGCATCTTCGGGTCGATCATGATCATCCGGCACTGGTCGGGGGTAAGCCGGTAGAGCAGCGACAAGATCATGCAGTTGAGGCCCACCGACTTGCCCGAACCGGTGGTGCCGGCAACGAGCAGATGCGGCATGGGCGCCAGATCGGCAATAACCGGATCGCCCGAGATATTCTTGCCGAGAATGATTGGCAGCGCGCCCTTCTGGTCCGCAAAGGCGCCCGACCCGACCATTTCCTGAAACACGACAGGTTCGCGATTGGTGTTGGGAAGCTCGATTCCCATGACGGTGCGTCCGGGAATAGTCGAAACGCGCGCCGAAAGGGCCGACATATTACGCGCAATGTCTTCGGCCAACTGGACAACACGGCTCGACTTGATGCCTGCCGCCGGTTCGAGTTCGTACATCGTCACCACCGGGCCGGGGCGGACGGCGACGATCTGGCCCTTCACATGGAAATCGTCGAGTACCGACTCGAGAAGCCTTGCATTGGCCTCCAACGCCGCCTTGTCGAGCTTGGGCGTGGCAATCGCGGGTGGCGGGTCGAGAAGGTCGAGCGAAGGCAAGGTATAGCTGCCAAAGAAATCTCCCTGTCGCGCGCCGGTCGAGAAAGCTGCTTTCTTTGGTGCATCGTTGCGATCGTCGATAACCGGCGGTTTGCGATTTTCGGGTTCAATGACTTTGCGGGGAGGCGGCGGCGCGGCCAGCGGGGTGACATAATCGCCTTCATCCGCCAGCGCTTCGCCGCTCGGCCAGCTGAAGCGCGGCAACGGAATGGCGGGAATGCGAAACAAGGGGCGTTCGAGCTGTAGCGAGCGAATGACCAGCGCCACCCCACCGAACAGGCTGGCCAGGATGAGCAACACCCGGATTGCGGTACCCAAACCGCCTTCGATTTGACCGACCAGCGCAACCGTCGCATTATCGAGCAAAAGCGCGATCGCCCCGCCCCATCCGGCGGGCAGTCCGATATCGCTGCCATGCTGCCAATAGGCCATGCCAAAGCCGATGAGCAGCATCCCCGCAAGACATAGCAGCAACTGTCGTTTCCATTGCGGCTGCGGCACATCGCGCCAGAGCCGCCGCGCGAAGACAAGCATGAGCGGCAGCAGGAAAATTGCGGGGAGGCCGAACAGGAACAGCGCGGCATCGGCCAAATAGGCCCCGCTCTGCCCCATCCAGTTATGCTGGACGCCCGAAGCGGCGCTGTTAAACGCTTCGTCCGCAGCCGAGTAACTCAGCACCGCCAGCCCGTAAAACACTGCGAAAAGCCCGAGCGCCGCCCCGCCGATGAGCGCGCCCGAGCGAATCAGCGAAGCGCGCATCATCTGGCGCCAGTTCGCCATATTGGGTTTGGACGTGATCTTGGGACTGCGCGACGCCATCTTAACTGCCATAGTTGGTTAACACGCTCCTTTTCGGCCTGCGCGGACTCGCCGTCAAGCAGGAAGGTTGAGGCGGCTCGCCAACTGCGCCATAGGAGGCGCATGACAGACAAAGCGGATGTAATCATTATCGGCGGAGGGCTAATCGGCCTTACGCAGGCGCTGGCTTTGGCGGCGCAAGGCATCACCAGCCATGTCATCGACCGCGCCGACCCGGCAACGATGCTCGCTCCGGGCTTCGACGGTCGCACTTCGGCGATTTCGAGTTCGAGCATGAAGTTGCTCGAAGCCATAGGTATCGGCGAAGCATTGGCGGGCAAGGGCTGTGCAATCGAACAGATTTGGGTCAGTGACGGTTTGAAACCCGGTGCACTCGATTTCGTGCCGGGGGCCGACGACGGCTTTCTGGGGCAGATGTTCGAGAACCGGTTCCTGCGCTCGGTTCTTTACCGCGCAGCCGAGGCCCATGAAGCAATCACGCTGCACATGCCCATGGGAATTGCCGCAAAAAGTCGTGATGCAGGTGCAGCAAGCGTCACGCTCGACAATGGCGAGACACTCATTGCCGACCTGATGATCGTCGCAGAGGGCCGCAACAGCCAGACGCGCGAGGAGGCCGGTATCCGAATCGCACACTGGCAATATGCGCACAGCGCAATGGTGGGCGCGATCTTTCACGAAAAGCCGCACGGCAATGTGGCGTACGAGATTTTCTATCCGTCGGGACCGTTCGCGTTGCTGCCGATGCTGGACAGCGACGACGGGCGGCACCGATCGGCAATTGTGTGGTCGGTGGCGGCTGACGATGCGCCGGCATATCTGAAGCTTTCGCCACGCGGTTTTGCAACCGAACTTGAAAAGGCCATGGGTGGGATGCTCGGCGCGGTCGAGCTCGCCGCGCCGTTATCAACTTACAAGCTCGGTTTCCACCATTCCGGAGTGATAACCGCCGAACGGCTGGCGCTGATCGGCGACAGCGCGCATGGCATTCACCCGATTGCAGGCCAGGGCCTCAACCTCGGTTTGCGCGATGTCGCCTCGCTTACCGAAGTGCTGGTCGATGGCGCGCGGCTCGGGTTAGACCTCGGCGACACGCAATTACTCGACCGCTACAGTCGTTGGCGCAGCGTTGATACGTTAATGGTCGCAGCCTCGACCGACACGCTCAACCGGCTATTTTCGATCCCCGGCAAGACCGCCTCGGCCGTCCGCCGGTTCGGCATGGGCCTTGTTCAGCGAACCACCCCCGCCAAGGCCTTTTTCATGGCCGAGGCAAGGGGGGAAAGTGGCGATTTGCCGAAATTGCTAAAGGGCGTCGCCGTTTAGCTTTCCGTTACTGGCACAAGGCGGATTTCCACGCGGCGGTTGGCGGCGCGGCCCGCCTCGTCGGCGTTGCTCGCCTTTGGCTGGGTTTCGCCATATCCGCGCGTGGCAAGCCGAGCCTGTTGTACACCGCGCGAGCCGAGATAATTTGCAACCGATGATGCGCGCCGTTCGGACAGGCCCTGATTATAGGCGTCGGACCCGGTCGAATCAGTATGGCCAAGCACATCGACATAGGTTTTCTCATATTGGGTAAGTGTAGAGGCAACCTGATCGAGCGTCGTGCGGAAACCGGGATCGATGTTGGCACTATCGACCGCGAAGGTTACTTCGGACGGCATGTCGAGCACAAGGTTGTCACCGTCACGGATGACGTTGACGCCGCTGCCCGCAGTCTGCTCGCGCAACTTGCGTTCCTGCTCGTCCATATAATAGCCGACGCCGGCGCCCGCGATTGCACCGATGCCTGCGCCGACGATCTTTTCGGTCCGGTCGCGCTTGCCGCCGACCAGGTCGCCAAGCAAGTAGCCGCCTAGCGCCCCGCCGACGCCCCCAATGGCCGCTTTGGAAATCGTGCGCTTGCCGGTTTCAGGATCGGTAACACAAGCCGACAGCGGCACGATGGCCGCCATCAGCCCTAGCGAAATGAGATTTTTCTTGGTCATGATTTCATCTCCTTTTTGAAAACTTGTTCACTTTGACGTCAAAAAAGATGAACGCGAGATGATTGGGATATGGGTTCTCGGCCCAGGTTACATCTTTTGACGATAACGCATCTTCGTTCATATTGTTGCCAAGGCTGCATCACTGGCCCTATGGCGATAACGTCCATATGGAGCCTTTTCATCCTTTTCCTTGGTTCGACGCCGCAATCATCCTCGCGCTGATCGCGGTAAATGGCGTGTTCGCAATGTCCGAACTCGCTATCGTCTCTTCGCGCCATGCCAAATTACAGGCCATGGCGGATGGTGGCAAGCGCGGCGCCAATTCCGCTCTCAGGCTGGCGCGCGACCCCGGCAAGTTCCTGTCGACGGTGCAGATCGGCATTACCCTGATCGGGATCATCAACGGCGCTTATTCGGGATCAACCTTGGGGCAACCGGTGGCACAAGGGCTTGCCGCATGGGGCGTCCCCGAAGACTGGTCCGACACACTCGGCTTTGGCGTTGTCATTTCGATCACGACCTATGCCTCGCTCGTCGTGGGCGAACTGGTGCCCAAGCAGTTCGCACTAATCGTGCCAGAACGCATTGCGATCATTGTTGCCGGGCCGATGGAAGTGCTTGCGCGCATCACTGCACCTGTCGTCTGGCTGCTCGATAAATCGAGCGCGCTCATCTTCCAACTCTTGGGGCTTCGCCGCGACAGCCGCGAGGCGCTTACCACCGAGGAATTGCGCATGGTTTTCGCCGAGGCGACGCATGCCGGAATCATCGAGGAGCACGAGCATAAGGTAATTGCTGGCGTGGTCCGCCTTGCCGACAGGCCGGTGCGCGAAGTGATGACGCCGCGGACAGATGTCGACCGAATCTCCGCCGATGCCTCCGAAGACGCAGTGCGCGAAATGCTGGTCAATTCACCCCATACGCGGATTCCAGTCACCGGCGAGGACGGCGACGATATTATCGGCGTTGTCCAATCGCGCGACATTGTCGCGGCGCAAATCGGAGGCAAATCGCTCGATCTTCGCGTGCTGATGCGGCGCGCAGAAATCATTCCCGACCAGCTGGACGCAATGGATGCGCTCGAAATCCTGCGCTCATCCGACGTGCCGATGCTGCTCGTTCACGACGAATATGGCCATTTCGAAGGGATCGTCACCCCAAACGACCTGCTCGCCGCGATTGCGGGCGAGTTCGCGTCCGATCAGGCGCAGGGAAGCGCGGCCAATATCGTCACGCTCGACGACGGGTCGATGCTGGTGTCGGGCGCCATGGCTGCGGACGCGATGGCTGACGCACTCGACATCAGCCTGCCTGACGACCGCGATTATGCGACCGCAGCCGGGCATGTGCTTCATATATTGCGCCATTTGCCACAGGAAGGTGAGTCCTTTACCGACCAGGGCTGGCATTTCGAGGTGGTCGACATGGATGGCCGCAAGATCGACAAATTGCGCGTGCGACTTGCAGAAAAGTCACGCAAGAAGGACGCGATTGAGGGCTTGTGATTGCTTAAGTGCTTGGTTAGGGCAAGGCCCATAGCGATTGTCAGGACGTAATAATGGCCGATTTCTTCCTTCCCAAGAATAGCAAGGTGCAGAAGGGCAAAACCCATGCCGCGACGACCGGCGGCACGGTGAAGAAATTCAAGGTCTATCGCTACGACCCTGATAGCGGCGAAAACCCGCGTTACGACAATTTCGAAATCGACACCGACGATTGCGGACCGATGGTGCTCGACGCGCTGATCAAGATGAAGGGCGAGCAGGATAGCTCGCTTACCTTCCGCCGCTCTTGTCGCGAAGGAATTTGCGGTTCCTGTTCGATGAATATCGACGGCAAGAACGCGCTTGCCTGCACCACCGCAATCGAGGATTGCAAAAGCGAAGTCACGATCACGCCGCTGCCGCATATGGAAGTCATCAAGGACCTCGTCCCCGACTTCACCCATTTTTATGCGCAATATGCGTCGATCAAGCCATGGCTGCAGACGGTGACGCCCGAACCTTCGGGCAAGGAACGGCTCCAATCTCCCGAAGACCGTGCCAAGCTCGACGGGCTTTACGAATGCATATTGTGCGCCTGCTGCTCAACCAGCTGCCCTTCTTACTGGTGGAACAGTGACAAATTCCTTGGCCCCGCGATATTGCTGCAAGCCTATCGCTGGTTGGCCGACAGCCGCGACGAAATGACGGGCGAACGGCTCGACGAACTCGAAGACCCGTTCCGGCTCTATCGCTGCCATACGATCATGAACTGCGCTAATGCCTGCCCCAAGGGCCTGAACCCGGCCAAGGCGATTGCCGAAACCAAGAAGATGGTCGCCGAGCGTTACGTTTAGGCTCCCAGCATTGGACACACCGGCCTTCGATAGCAGCCCCGATCAGGACAATCCCGGCTGGCTGAAATGGGAAATGACCGACCCCAGCCGCTATAACGGCACGGTGCTCGGCAAAATGCTGGTCAGAAGCGAAGGCGACGGAAAAGCGCGGCTGCGGATGTTTCCAGGCCACACGCACAGCAACCTTTCGAACGCGATCCACGGCGGCGTAACCTTGGGCTTTATCGACGTTGCGATGTTCGGCGCATCGCGGATGTTCGGGCTCATCGAGGCCGGGACCGCAGTGACGCTCGATCTGTCAGCGCAGTTTATCGGTGTGGGCGTTGTCGGCGAACCGCTCGATGCCGAGGTCGAATTGCTCAAGGAAACCGGACGTTTGCTATTTATGCGCGGGCTGGTGGTTCAGGGCGAGACCCGCGTCGCTGCGTTTTCGGGCACGATCCGCAAACCAACGAAAAGATGACGGGCCAGCCGGTCACTGAAGCCTATGCCGCTTTGGTGGCAAAGGGTGAGCTGAAGGCCGACGCCGAACAGGCAGCGGCAGCCGCCGCACTTGCAAAGGTGCAGGCTGAGCTGGAGGCCGTCCCGCCGCGCGGAAGCACACTCTGGCGCTTTCTCGGCAAGAAACCCGATCCGGCGCGCGGGCTGTATTTGTGGGGCGGGGTCGGGCGCGGCAAGTCGATGCTGATGGACCTGTTTTTCGAGTCTGTGCAGATCAAGCGCAAGCGGCGTGCGCATTTCCATGAGTTCATGCTCGACATCCATGCTCGGTTGAGGGTCGAACGCGAGAAGGAAGAAGGCGACCCGATTCCGCCTTTGGTGGAAGCGCTGGCCGACGAAGCGCGGCTACTATGCTTCGACGAAATGGTGGTCAATAATATGGCCGATGCCGCAATCATGTCGCGGCTTTTCGCCGGGCTGATTGCAGCAGGTGTAACGGTGGTGACGACGTCGAACCGCCACCCCGACGATCTCTACAAGGACGGACTGAACCGGCAATTATTCCTGCCCTTCATCGATCTGGTGAAGGAAAAGCTCGACATCATCGGCCTCAACGGCCCTACCGATTATCGGCGCGACCGCTTGGGCAATGCCGAAACCTGGCTGGTGCCCAACGGGCCGGAGGCGACAAAGAAACTGTCCGAAACTTTCTTCCGCCTGACCGACTATCCACCTGAAGACCGCGCGCATGTGCCTTCGGCGGAAATCGAGCTGGGCGGCGGGCGGACACTGCATGTGCCGAAGTCTTTGAAAGGCGTCGCTGTTTTTTCCTTCAAGCGGCTGTGTGGCGAAGCGCGGGGGGCAGCGGACTATCTTGCCATCGCGCGACGCTATCATAGCGTCATCATCGTCGGCATTCCGGTTCTGGGTCCGCAGAACCGCAACGAGGCGGCGCGCTTCGTGACGCTGATCGACGCTCTATACGAATATAAGGTGAAGCTGCTCGCCAGCGCCGAAGCCTCGCCCGATGCATTATATCCCCAAGGCGACGGCAGGTTCGAATTCGACCGGACCGTGTCGCGACTGATGGAGATGCAGTCCGAAGAATATCTGGCCCAAGGTCATGGCGCACATTAGGGTCGCGCAAAGAGGGAGAAGGATATGAAACGACTGTTGGCATTATCGGCAGCATTGTTGGCGCTGGCGCCGTTGCACGCGCAGGACGATGTGAAGCGCACAGCGGAGAAGCAGCTTTTCGCCAAGATCGTCGAAATTCCCACGGTCGAAGGCCGCCCCGCCGAGTTCAAGAAACTGACCGCGCTGCTCACTGCTGAATTCCGCAAGGCAGGCATCAATAACGTCGTGGTCAAGGACCATGACAACACCCAGACGCTGATCGCGCGCTGGCCCGCCGCCAAGCCGTCGGGCAAAAAGCCGATACTGCTGATGGCCCATATGGACGTGGTCGAGGCGAAGGAGAGCGACTGGAAATATCCGCCGTTCAAATTCCGCGAGGAAAATGGCTGGTATCTCGGACGCGGATCGAACGATAACAAAGCGGCACTGACCGGCATCGTGCTGGCGCTGCAATATCTGCGGGCCGAGAAGTTCGAGCCGACGCGCGACATCATCGTCCTGTTCACCGGCGACGAGGAAACAACCGGCAACGGCGCACGCCGCGCCGTAACCGAATGGCGCGAATTGATCGACGCCGAATATGCGCTCAATGGCGATGCGGGTGGCGGGTCGGTCTATCCCGACGGCCGGGTCGAGGCCTTCGGGATGCAAATTGCCGAGAAAACCTATGCCGATTACAAGCTGACCGCCACCAACCGCGGCGGGCACAGCAGCGCACCGCGCCCCGACAATGCGATTTATGCCTTGGCGAACGCGCTCACCGCGCTCGAGCGGCATCGCTTCCCGCCGATGATCAACGAGGCGACGCGCGCGAGTTACGAGATGCTGGCGAAGGGCGATAGCGGCCAATATGGCGAACTGGTCAAGCGCTTCCTTGCCGACCCCAATGATCGGGAAACCGCTGATCTGCTCGAAGCAATGGATTCGGGCAGCACACGGACGCGCTGCGTCGCTACGATGCTATCGGGAGGGCATGCACCCAACGCGCTGCCGCAAAAGGCCGAGGCCAATGTCAATTGCCGCATCTTCCCCGGCGTGAAGGTCGAAGACGTACGACTGCAGTTACAAGCGCTTTCTGGGCCAGATGTAACGGTGAGCGCTGTTCCTGGCTCGCAGACGCCCGAAACTGCTCCAACGCCTTTGCGCGCCGATGTAACCGAAGCGTTCAAGGCAGCTGTCGCCACCCGCTTTCCGAGCGCGCCGGTGCTGCCGTTCCAGTCAGCGGGCGCAACCGACGGCGCATTCCTGCGCTCCAATGGCATCCCGGTTTATGGCTTCGGCGGATTGTGGGGCATAGTCGGGCAGCGCGAAGGTGCGCATGGCCTTGACGAGCGCGTCTGGGCCGAGGGTTTTCATGGCCAGGTGCCGATCTGGATGGAAATGTTGCGGCGTGTGGCGGGATAAAACTAGTCTTAACGCTATTGCGAACTGATATCATAAAAAGCCGTCAAATGCGCGCTTTATAGGGTTGTTCTTCCCGAAAAACCGGCCTAACGCGGCGGCAATTCCGTATCAGGCCTTAGTGGAAGGACATCGATTCATGGCTCGCAAGAAGATTGCGCTTATCGGCGCCGGCAATATCGGCGGCACGCTTGCCCACCTCGCAGCATTGAAAGGCCTTGGCGACATCGTCCTGTTCGACGTGGTCGAGGGCGTGCCGCAGGGCAAGGCGCTCGACCTGTCGCAATGCGGGCCGGTCGAAGGCTTCGATGCGACAATCACTGGCTCGAACGATTACAAGGATATACAGGGTTCGGACGTCATCATCGTCACCGCAGGCGTGGCGCGCAAGCCGGGGATGAGCCGCGACGATTTGCTCGGGATCAACCTGAAGGTCATGAAGGCGGTCGGCGAAGGCATCAAGGCCAATGCACCAGACGCGTTCGTCATCTGCATTACCAACCCATTGGACGCAATGGTTTGGGCGTTGCGCGAATTTTCCGGCCTGCCGCACCATAAGGTCGTCGGCATGGCGGGCGTGCTCGACTCGTCGCGTTTCAGCCATTTCCTCGCGGAAGAGTTCAACGTCTCGGTCAAGGATGTGACCAGCTTCGTGCTCGGCGGCCACGGCGACACGATGGTGCCGGTGATCGCTTATTCAACGGTGTCGGGCATCCCGGTTCCCGACCTCATCAAGATGGGCTTTTCAACGCAGGAGCGGATCGACGCCATCGTCCAGCGCACGCGCAGCGGCGGCGGCGAGATTGTCGCTTTGCTCGGCACCGGCAGCGCCTATTACGCCCCCGCCACCAGCGGCATCGCGATGGCCGAAGCCTATCTCTACGACCAGAAACGCGTCCTCCCCGCCGCGGTCCACCTGACCGGCCAATATGGCGTCGACAATCTCTATGTGGGCGTGCCGGTGGTGATCGGCGCGGACGGCGTAGAGAAAGTGGTCGAAATCGCGCTCGATGATGAGGCCAAGGCAAACCTTGCGGTCAGCGTCGATGCGGTGAAGGAGCTGCTGGTGGCGTGTAAGGCCATCGACGGCAGCCTCGCATGAAGGTCGCCCTATCGCTGGCGCTAATCGCATTGCCCGTTGCCGCCCACGCGCAAGATGCAGAGGTCCCGAGTGCGGTTCCGACTTTTGTAAAAACCTGTCTGGCGGGCGGCGTTGATCCTTCCGCTCGTCCGGCCGCTCTATCGGCGGCAGGTTGGGTCAAGGACGAAACGGTCAAGGTCGATGTTCCCAGCCTTGGCATCTCCAAAGCTATCGAGCGTAACTATGACTTTTCGAAGCCCGAAAGCACAGAGCAATGGTCCGGAACGATTGACGGACGGAAGGCAAAGGTAGTTCTGGCGACTTTTCCGGCCAAACGCCGTTACCCCAATCTCTGCGCACTGACAGTCGACGGTATTAAGAACGCAATGCCGTATGGCGGCGAGTTGCGCGAAGCATTCAAGGCATTTGGCATCGGCGGTAAGAGCGTCGACCTTGTGCATTATTATGAATTCGCCGGAAAAGTCGGAACCGAAAAGCATCCGGTTCGTGGCGAGATTTTCTCACGATCGCTCGCCAGTGGTGGCGACGACAGCATGCACATCTACGTCGCTTATTAAGCGCGACGCTTCGGAGAATATTGAATGTCGATCCTCGTCAACAAAAACACTAAGGTCATCACTCAGGGCATGACCGGTGCCACCGGCACTTTCCATACCGAGCAGGCGCTGGCCTATGGCACGCAGATGGTCGCGGGCGTCACGCCCGGCAAGGGCGGGTCCACGCATATCGGCCTACCGATGTTCGATACCGTGCTGGAAGCAAAAGAGGCCACTGGCGCGGATGCCAGCGTCGTCTATGTGCCGCCGCCCTTTGCCGCCGATTCAATCCTCGAGGCCATCGACGCGGAAATTCCGCTGATCGTCTGCATCACCGAGGGCATTCCGGTGCTCGACATGGTGCGGGTGAAGCGCGCGCTGTCGGGCTCGAAATCGCGGCTGATCGGCCCCAACTGCCCCGGCGTGCTGACGCCAGGCGAGTGCAAGATCGGCATCATGCCGGGCAATATCTTCTCCAAGGGCTCGGTCGGCGTCGTCTCGCGTTCGGGCACGCTAACCTATGAAGCGGTGTTCCAGACCACCGCCGAAGGCCTTGGCCAAACCACCGCAGTCGGTATCGGCGGCGATCCGGTCAATGGCACCAATTTCATCGACTGCCTCGAACTGTTCCTTGCCGACGACGATACCAAATCGATCATCATGATCGGCGAAATCGGCGGCAGCGCAGAGGAAGACGCGGCGCAGTTCCTGATCGACGAAGCCAAGAAGGGTCGCAAGAAACCGATGGCAGGCTTCATCGCCGGCCGCACCGCGCCCCCGGGCCGCCGCATGGGACATGCCGGCGCTATCGTATCGGGCGGCAAGGGCGACGCCGAAAGCAAGATCGCGGCGATGGAAGCGGCGGGCATTCGCGTGTCGCCCTCGCCCTCGCTACTCGGCAAGACATTGGTCGAGGTGTTGAAGGGATAACTCCCGCCATCCCCTCCCCAGGAAGGCAAGAAAATGGGTATCGAAAACCAGGATTTCGAAATTGAGCGCGGGCCGAGCTGGGGCCGTGCAAACTGGCCGCTGGCCGACACCGATGCGCTAAACGCAGGCCTCGACCCCACGCAGATGGCGGTCGAGATCAAGGCGGCGGCGAAGGCGGCTGGCAAGCCGATCAGCGACACCGACGCGGTCGCGGCGGCGAGCGATGCGATCCGCGCGATGATGCTGGTGCGCACCTATCGTGTTCGTGGACATCTGGCGGCAAACCTCGACCCGCTGGGACTGTCGAAGCAGGAAATCCCGGCCGACCTGACGCCTGAATATCATGGCTTTTCGGGGGCCGACCTTGACAGACGAGTCTATGTTGGCGGCACGCTCGGCCTCGAATGGACCACGGTGCGCGAGCTGGTCGATATTCTCCGTGCCAATTATTGCGGGCCGGTGGGCCTCGAATATATGCATATCAGCGACGTCGAGGAGCGGCGCTTTTTGCAGGACCGGATGGAGGGTAAGGAAGCCGCGATCCAGTTCACCCCCGAGGGGAAGAAGGCGATTCTCGCCAAGGTGCTCGAAGCCGAGCAATATGAGAAATTCCTCGGCCGCAAATATGTCGGCACCAAGCGCTTCGGCCTCGACGGCGGCGAGGCGATGATCCCTGCGCTCGAAGCGGTAATCAAATATGGCGGCGCCTTGGGCGTGCGCGAAATCGTTTACGGCATGCCGCATCGCGGGCGTCTGAACGTGCTCGCCAACGTCATGGCGAAACCTTACCGCGTGATCTTCCACGAATTTTCGGGCGGGTCTTCAAGCCCAGAAGATGTCGGCGGCTCGGGCGATGTCAAATACCATCTCGGCACCAGCACCGACCGCGAATTCGACGGCATCAAGGTGCATATGAGCCTGGTGCCCAACCCCTCACATCTCGAAGCAGTGAACCCGGTCGTGCTCGGCAAGGTGCGCGCCAACCAGACCGCGCGCGACGATCTTGAAAAGCATGAGCAGGTGTTGCCCGTGCTGCTCCACGGCGACGCGGCGTTCGCAGGACAGGGCATTGTCTGGGAGTGCCTCTCTTTTTCCGGCATTCGGGGTTATAATACCGGCGGCTGCCTGCATTTCATCGTCAACAATCAGGTAGGCTTTACCACCTCGCCGCAGTTCGCGCGTTCCTCACCTTACCCGTCCGACGTTGCCAAGGGTGTGCAGGCACCGATCTTCCACGTCAACGGCGACGACCCCGAAGCGGTGACCTTTGCCTGCAAGATCGCGATCGAATTCCGCCAGACCTTCCACCGCGACATCGTCATCGATATGTGGTGCTATCGCCGTTTCGGCCATAATGAAGGCGATGAACCGAGCTTCACCCAGCCGTTGATGTACAAGGTAATCAAGACGCATCCGGGCGTGGGCGAGATATATGCGAAACGCTTGCAGGCCGAAGGCGTGATCGACGCCGATTGGGCGAACGAGCATATCACGCGCTTTGTCGCAACGCTCGAACAGGAATTCGCCGGAGCCGCAGACTATAAAGCCAATGAAGCCGACTGGTTCGGCGGACGCTGGTCGGGCCTGTCAAAGCCTGCCGACCCGGAAAGCGCGCGACGCAATGTCGAGACCGGGGTTTCGAAAAAGCTGTTCGACAGCCTGGGCCGGACGCTGACAACGGTACCCGAAGGGCTCAATATACACCCGACCTTGGGCCGCGTGCTTGAAGCCAAGAAGGGCATGTTCACCAACGGAGAAAATTTCGACTGGGCGACCGGCGAAGCGCTCGCGTTCGGCTCGTTGCTGTCGGAAGGCTATGGCGTCCGGCTATCGGGTCAGGATTCGGGGCGAGGCACCTTCAGCCAGCGGCACGGCGTCTGGGTCGACCAGACGAATGAGGACAAATATATCCCGCTGTCGACATTGCCGCACGGGCGTTTCGAGATTCTCGACAGTCCATTGAGCGAGTTCGGCGTGCTCGGCTTCGAATATGGCTATGCCGGCGCCGAGCCGAAAACCCTTGTGCTGTGGGAGGCGCAGTTCGGCGATTTCGTCAACGGCGCGCAGGTGATGATCGACCAGTTCATTGCGGCAGGTGAGGCAAAATGGCTGCGCGCCAACGGCCTCGTCATGCTGCTCCCGCATGGTTATGAAGGCCAAGGGCCCGAGCATTCGTCCGCCCGTCTGGAACGCTTTTTGCAGCTTTGCGCCGAGGACAATATCCAGGTCGCCAACTGCACCACGCCCGCCAATTATTTCCACCTGCTCCGCCGCCAAATGGCGCGGTCGTTCCGCAAGCCTTTGGTGGTGATGACGCCGAAGTCTCTATTGCGGCACAAGATGGCGGTTTCGAAAGCGGCGGACTTTCAGGGAGACAGCCATTTTCGGCGGATATTGTCCGATCCCTGGGCGCCCGACGACAAGGATGTAAAGCGGCTGGTGCTGTGTTCGGGCAAGGTAGCCTACGACCTGATGGAAGCGCGCAACGCCGCGGGTGACACAAACACCGCCATCGTCCGTCTGGAGCAGCTTTATCCTTTCCCCGGAGAGCCATTGACGGTTCGCCTGAAGCGCATGACCAATCTCGAAGAAGTGGTTTGGGCGCAGGAAGAGCCGAAAAATGCAGGCAGCTGGTTCTTCGTCGATCCCTTTATCGAAGAGTGCCTGGCCGAGGCCAAAATCAAACCTGCCCGCGCGCGTTATGCCGGGCGCAAGGCAGCGGCGGCGACCGCGACCGGCCTTGCCAAGCGGCATCAGGCCGAGCAGGCGGCGCTCGTTGCCGACGCTCTGGGCCACAGCGTCCGCACCGAAATCCGCCGCCAGCGCACCGGCGGCACTAAACCCGTAATGCCGCCATCGTCGTGAGGACCGAACCATGAGCACCGAAGTCAAAGTCCCCGTATTGGGCGAATCGATTACCGAAGCGACGCTCGGCCAGTGGCTCAAGAAGCCCGGCGAAGCAGTTGCTGCGGACGAACCTATTGCCAGCCTGGAAACCGACAAGGTCGCGGTCGAAGTGCCAGCGCCGGTCGCTGGAGTGATGGGGGCCTATGCGGTCGAGGAAGGCGCAACGGTCAATGTCGGCGCGGTGATTGGGAGTATCGAAGCAGGATCTGGCGCGCCTGCCGCTGCTCCTGCTCCGGCGGCTCAGCCCGCCGCTGCGCCACAGCCCGTCGCGACCGCTCCCGCGCCTGCGCCAGCCGCTCCTGCCGAAGCAAATGACCTACCGCTTTCGCCTGCGGTACGCCGCCTCGTGCTCGAACTTGGCATCGACCCCAGCAAGATTCGCGGCACGGGCAAAGACGGACGGCTGACCAAGGAAGATGTTCTTGCCGCCGCCAAGGGCGCGTCTACCGAGGCGCCTGCGCCAGCCGCCACTGTTGCGGCACCTGCGGTGGCCGGTCGCCAGGAAGAGCGCGTGCGTATGACCCGCCTTCGCCAGACCGTCGCGAAGCGGCTTAAGTCGGCGCAGGAAACCGCCGCCTTGCTGACAACCTTTAACGATGTGGATATGTCGGCGGTGATCGCGGCGCGGGAGAAATATAAGGAACTGTTCGAAAAGAAGCATGGCGTGAAGCTCGGCTTCATGAGCTTCTTCACCAAAGCGGTGGCGCTCGCAGTGCATGACATTCCCGCAGTCAACGCGCAAATCGATGGCGACGAAATCGTCTATCACAATTATCTCGACGTATCGGTCGCAGTCAGCGCGCCCAATGGCCTGGTCGTGCCGGTGGTCCGCAATGCCGACAAGCTAAGCTTTGCCGATATCGAAAAGACCATCGGCGATTTCGGCGCGCGGGCGAAGGCCGGGACGCTGACCATGGAAGATATGGCGGGCGGCACCTTCACCATTTCGAACGGCGGCATTTTCGGTGGCCTCATGTCCACGCCGATCATCAACCCGCCGCAATCGGCGGTGCTCGGCCTCCACCGTATCGAAGACCGGCCGGTGGTGCGGAACGGCGAAATCGTCATCCGCCCGATGATGTATCTGGCGCTCAGCTACGACCACCGCCTGATCGACGGCCGCGAAGCAGTGACCGCGCTGAAGACAATCAAGGAAGCGATCGAGGACCCGACGCGCATCCTCATCGACCTTTAAGGAATCGAACAATGTCCGACTATGATCTCATTGTCATCGGCGCAGGCCCCGGCGGCTATGTCGCGGCAATCCGTGCGGCGCAATTGGGGCTGAAAACCGCGTGCGTGGAGGCGCGTGAAACTTTGGGCGGGACCTGCCTCAACGTCGGCTGCATTCCGTCGAAAGCGTTGCTGCACGCTTCGGAAATCTATCATGAGGCGCATGGCGGCGCGCTTGCCAAATTCGGCATCGACTTCAAGGGCGTGTCCTTGAACCTCGACCAGATGCACGCCGAGAAGGCAAAGGCCGTTGGCGAGCTGACCGGTGGTATCGAGTTCCTGTTCAAGAAGAACAAGGTCGACTGGCTGAAGGGCCATGCCGCCTTTACCGGCACAAACAGCATTGATGTTGCGGGCAAGAGCTATAGCGCGAAGAATATCCTGATCGCGACCGGCTCTTCGGTAACGCCGTTGCCCGGTGTTGAAATCGACCAGAAGGTCATCGTCGATTCGACCGGCGCGCTGGCGCTGCCCAAGGTGCCGAAGCATCTGGTCGTCATAGGTGGCGGCGTCATTGGACTTGAGCTCGGCAGCGTCTGGCTGCGGCTTGGGGCTGAGGTCACCGTTGTCGAATATCTCGACCAGATACTTCCCGGCATGGACGGCGAGGTTCGCAAGGAAGCCGCGAAGATTTTCAAGAAGCAAGGCTTTGCAATCCGCACCTCGACCAAAGTCACTGGCGCGACCGTCAAGGGCGGCAAGGCGACTTTGACCGTCGAGCCTGCTGCCGGTGGCGCATCCGAAACCATCGAAGCCGATTGTGTGCTCGTCGCCATCGGTCGCAAGCCGAACACCGAAGGCCTCGCACTCGACAAGGCTGACATCACCCCCAACAATCGCGGCCAGATCGAAGTCGGGCATGACTTCCAGACCAATGTCCCCGGCATCTACGCGATCGGTGACGTCGTCCCCGGCCCGATGCTCGCGCACAAGGCAGAGGACGAGGGCGTCGCCGCCGCCGATTTCATCGCCGGGCACACCGGTATTGTGAACCATGACGTCATTCCGGGCGTGGTCTACACCTATCCCGAAATCGCCAGCGTCGGCCTGACCGAGGAGGAAGCCAAGGAAAGGGGTGAGGTCAAGACCGGCAAATTCCCCATGATGGCCAACAGCCGCGCCAAGACCAACCGCGATACCGACGGCTTCGTCAAGGTCATCGCAGATGCCAAAACCGACCGTGTGCTGGGCGTCCACATCATCGCCAGCCTCGCCGGCACGATGATCGCCGAAGCCGCCCTCGCCATGGAATTCGGCGCGACGTCGGAAGACATCGCTTTCACCTGCCACGCCCACCCGACGCATGCCGAAGCGCTGAAGGAAGCGGCGATGGCAGTGACGGGCAAGCCTATTCATATCTAACCGGTAAGCCGGAACGTTAGTTCTGGCGTTGCGCGCACTTTTCCATATTATTCGCCCTGTTCGGCAACGGGGAGGCGCGGAGTGGCGGATGCGATACGACGCTGGTATTTTGCCGTGGCAACCTTCCTGCTGCTGACGCTGACCGTCGTGGGCTTTTCGGACAATCTATTCACGAATGTCGGCCAGCCAAGCAATTCAGACCCCAAATTCATCATCCACGGTCTGTTGTGCGGCGCTTGGATGATCCTACTGCTAGTCCAGACGAGCCTGGTCGGTGCTGGCAATACCAAGCTCCATCGCAAGCTGGGCATTGCGGGCTTGGCTGTCGCAATTGGCGTGACGATAAGCACCGTTTGGGTTTTTGTGGCTGTATGGAAGGGGTGGCCGGCAATGAATCCGGAGGCAAAAGCCAACCGCATTTTATTGCCCAGTTATTCTCTCTTCGTAGCATTGGCTTTTGCCAATCGTACGCGGCCTGCCTGGCACAAGCGCTTCATGTTTACAGGGACGCTTTTCATGCTGGGCCCGGTACTGGGGCGCAGTTTCGATCCGTTGGCGGTACCCTTCATGACCGGCTGGACCGAACCGCAGATCGAAAGCGCCTTTCTGCCCTGGTTTTTCTCCGTTTGGCTGGCTTTCTTTATATCTTTGGTGGCCTATGATGCTGCGACCTTGCGGCGGGTACATCCGGTTACGCTGGCTTCGATATTGTGGTTCGGCATCATCTGGGCGATAGCCATCTTCACCTAGAAAGGCTGGAATACTGATTCCCGGTGTCGCTCCCATCATCGACTCGCTCGACCTGTTCGGCATCGCAGTGTTTGCGGCGTCGGGCGCGCTCGCGGCGGCGAAGCTTAAGCAGACGCTGGTTACATTTGCCTTTTTTGCGCTCATTACCGGCGTCGGTGGCGGGACGGTGCGTGATGTTTTGATCGGTGCGCCGGTATTCTGGGTGCAGGACTGGCGCTTTGCCGCGACCTGTCTCGTCACCGCCGGGTTGGTGTGGGTGACACCCAAAAATGTCTGGAGGCCGCGCGCGCTAGACTGGTTCGATGCGGTTGGGATCGCGATTTACGCGGTATTCGGGACGTGGAAATCACTCACGCTCGGCGTGCCGTTGCTGCCCGCGATGATGATGGGTGTGATTACCGCCTGCGTCGGCGGTATCATCCGCGACGTGCTGGCAGGCGAACCATCGATTTTGCTCAAACCCGAAATCTACGTCACCGCTGCGGCGTTGGCATCCGGCCTGTTCGGGTTGCTGTTGTGGTTCGGAATGCCGGTGCTGCCCGCCGCGATTGTCAGCGCCGCCGCCGGTTTTGTCCTACGTGCGATGGCCATCTGGAAAGGCTGGGCAATCCCCGCCTACAAGCGTTGATCAGCGATAGCGATTCGGAAAAAGCCGTTTCAGATTAGCGACCTTTGGCTTGTCCCAGGTCACAATATAGCCGTGGTTCGGGTTTTTCGCCATGAAGTCCTGATGATAGGCTTCGGCGGGGAAAAAGCTGAAGCCTTCGATCTTGGTGACAATCGGTTTCTTCCAATATCCCGCTTTGTTCAGTTGACCGATATAGGCAGAGGCAGCCTTTTTCTGCGCAGGCGTCGCGGGGAAAATCGCGGTCCGGTACTGGCTGCCAGTATCCGGACCCTGACGGTTGAGCTGGGTGGGATCGTGCGTCACCGAAAAGAAGATGTGCAGTAGGTCATTATAGCTGACGAGCGCCGGATTATAGCGAATGCGCACGGATTCGGCATGGCCGGTCTGACCCGTGCCTATCCGGTCGTAAGTAGCATCAGCCTTTGTTCCGCCTGAATAACCGGACTCTACGCTGGTCACGCCTTTCACCCGTTCGAACACACCTTCGATGCCCCAGAAGCAGCCGCCTGCAAAGACCGCGGTCTGCGTGCCTTTGGGTTCGGTGATGCGCGCGGCGGGCGCGGCGATTCGGATACCTTCGGCGGCATGTGCCGAGCCAATCGGCGATGCGCCTTGTGAGCCGCATGCCGAGGTGAAGGCAAGAGCCGCCGCAACGGGCAGCAAGCGAAGGGCGATTTTATTTACTTGGGGAAAATTCTTCATGAACAGGCGCTCCGACCATGATCGACCGCGTCGCTTCGACATCGCCGCTACCGGCATTTGCCGGTTTGACCATAGCCAGTCCCGCAACGCCGAGCGCGAAACCGCCCGCAAGGCTGAGGAAAAGTTCCGATCGCACGAAGTTGAATATACGGTCCATTATGCTTCTCTGGTTCTAGCTGCCTATTCGGTAGCGGGAACAGTTACGTTACCCGGCCACGAAAAGATGCAAAGCAGATCACCGGTTAAGTGATGCTTAATGCGTCGTTTTCTTAGGTTAAGCTGCGCTCAGACGAGTGCTGCGCACGCCGACTGGATGCGGGTGCACGCTTCTTTCAGCAATTCTTCCGATGTTGCATAGGAAATGCGGAAGCCCGGCGAAAGGCCGAAGGCTGCGCCATGCACCGCTGCAACCCTGTAATCGTCGAGGAAATAGTCGATAAGGTCGGCGTCGGTTTCGATCGTCTTGCCCTTTGGGGTGGTCTTGCCGATTACGCCGCTGGCGTCAGGGTAGACATAGAAGGCGCCCTCGGGTGTCGGGCACTCCAGCCCCGGAGCATCGTTGAGCATGGCGACGACCAGATCGCGCCGTTCCTTGAAGGCGGCGTTGCGTTCGCGCAGAAAGTCCTGCGGTCCGGTAAGCGCCGCCAGCACCGCATGTTGCGAAATCGAGCAGGGGTTGCTCGTCGATTGCGATTGCAGGTCGCCCATCGCCTTTATCAGCCATTCGGGACCACCCGCATAACCAATGCGCCAGCCTGTCATCGCATAGGCCTTCGATGCGCCATTCATCGTCAGCGTGCGGTCGTATAATTCGGGGCAGACCTGAAGCATCGTCGCAAAAGGTGACTGCGCGTACCAGATATGCTCGTACATATCGTCGCTGAGCAGCATCACCTGCGGATGTTTGAGCAACACTTGGCCGAGCGCTTCGAGTTCGACCGCATTATAAGCCGCGCCTGTCGGGTTCGATGGCGAGTTGAGGATCAACCAGCGGGTTTTCGGCGTGATCGCAGCTTCGAGCTGATCCGGGGTGATCTTGTAATTCTGCGCCGAGCTGGCGAGGATGATTACCGGCGTACCGCCCGCGAATTGGACAATATCGGGATAGCTTACCCAATAAGGCGCAGGGATGATAACCTCGTCGCCCGCATCGACGGTCGCGACCAACGCGTTGAACAAAGTGTGTTTGCCGCCTGCGTTGACGGTGATTTGCTTGGGCGAATAGTAGATGCCATTGTCGCGTTTGAACTTGGCGGCGATGGCGGCCTTCAACGGCGCGATGCCGTCAACTGCGGTATATTTGGTCTGGCCGCTACGGATTGCGTCGATTGCGGCATCCTTGACAAAATCCGGCGTGTCGAAATCGGGCTCGCCCGCCGACAGGCCGATGACGTCGACGCCTTGTGCTTTCAGGTCGATGACACGACCCGACATGGCAAGCGTGGCGGAAGGAGCGATCCGGCCAAGCGCGGCGGACAGGCGGTCGATCATCGGGGCGGACTTTCGGGAAGGAATTGGACGGAAATTGCGTGGCTGCCCCTACGCCCAAGCCGAAAGTTACGCAACCCTGCGTGCGCGAATTAATCCACGCGCACTGTTCCCTATGAAGAAATTGCCATCCAAATCCGCGATTGTGAGGTCGGCCTCGACTGCCTTTCCCTGTGCGATAAGGTCCTGACGAAGAACGGACGGCAATGCACTTCGCAAATGCGGCGTCAACAAAGTGTCGTCGCGCTCAACAAAGATGGCGGTGATGCTGCCTTCGGTCAGAAGACCGTCTTCCCCCACAAACAGCACTTCGTCCGCACCCGATGCGTTTCGCGCATGGTCGTAAAAGGCGCGGTTGCTGGTCTTGTGCCGCAAGCGAAAGTCGGAGGCATCGACCGGCAAAGGCGCAATGGCCACGCTCCATTCGTCAGTGTCGGCCAGCGGGCGGATTTCGATGGCGAGCGCGCCTTGTTTCGATGCCAGTAGCCGGATTTTCGATAACGCATCGAGATGGAAAGTCGCGGCATGAAGCCGGTTGCGCGCCTCGTGCCGGTCGAACTCGAACCCAAACGTGCGCGCGCTGTCCTTCATCCGCTGCAGATGCAGTTCGAGCCGGAGAATGCCCTGCGCCGGTTCGAAGCGCATCGTCTCGATCAGGTCGAAGCCCTCATTGTTCACCCGCGCAAAATCTCCCTTGGCCAGACATTCGGCCCATTCATCAGCTTCGTTCGAGTCCGAGACAATGCCCGACCCAAGTCCCAATGAAACGCGCTTCGTCTTGTCGCACAAGGTAAAAGTGCGGATCGCGACGTTGAAGGCGGCTTCTCCATTGGGATCGATCCGCCCGATTGAGCCGCAATAGATGCCGCGCGGGGCCGCCTCCACCTCGCCGATGATCTGCATCGCGCGGATCTTGGGTGCGCCGGTAATCGATCCGCACGGGAAAAGCGCCTTCAAGACGTCAGTCGCACAGCCGCCTTCGCGCAGTATCCCGGTAACGGTCGAGGTCATCTGGTGAACCGTCGGGTAGCTTTCGATATGGAAAAGCTCGGGCACCGCCACCGACCCGGGTTCGCAGACGCGCGACAGGTCGTTACGCAGCAGGTCGACGATCATCAGATTCTCGGCCCTCTGCTTTGAGTCGGCGCGAAGCTGTTCGACTTCGGTAGCATCGGCAACCGGATCGGCGCGACGCGACGCGGTGCCCTTCATCGGCTTGGTCGTCACGCGCTTGCCCTTGAGCGCGAAAAAAAGTTCTGGCGAGAAAGACAGGAAATGCTGCTCGCCCGTCCAGATCACCCCGCCATATCCCGCCGCCGCGCGCGGGCGCAGCGCCGCATAGAGCGCGAGCGGGTCTCCAGCATAATCGGCCGACAGCGGAAAGGTGAGGTTCGCCTGATAAATATCGCCGGCTGCAATATAATCCTGCACCGCCGCGAAAGCGTCGGAATAGTTGCTACGCAATATACGCGGCTTCAGCGGCGACAGCCATGCGCCAGCCGGGGCGGGCAGTGATGACGGCATGACGTCTGGATCAAATATCTGATATTGCTCGAATAATCCGAACCACGCAAGCCCGCCTTCCGATGGGGTCGGCAAATGCGAAAGGAATGCAGACGCCGCATCATAGGCAAAATAGCCCGCTGCATGCAGGCCCTGCGCGCTGGCTTCGCGCAGCTTTTCGAGAAGCGCGACGAGCTGGTCTTCATTGTGCGCGGTCAGGCAATCGACAGGGTCGGTGTAGAGCCGCGCCGGGGACGCATCGGCTTTACGTGCATCGTCGAGCAGTACGAATGGGCCGTCGGGCCGGATTCTCATTCGTTGGGCCACCCAAAAGTTGGAGCGGGTGAGGGGAATCGAACCCCCGTATTCAGCTTGGGAAGCTGCTGCTCTACCATTGAGCTACACCCGCTTGTCATGCCTGCCATTATCGCGGGGCGATTACGTTGGCTAGGCCTTCAATCGTTCGGCGTGCCAGCCGAGATGCTCGGCCATGAAGGTCGAGATGAAATAATAGCTATGGTCATAACCCGGCTGCATTCGGATCGCAGCTTTCTGGCCAGCCGCTTCGCAGGCCTCGACGAGCAGGTGCGTCTTGAGCTGTTCTTCGAGGAAATTATCGGCCTCACCCTGATCGACCAGCAGATCGGGCAGTCGCGCACCATTGGCTATCAACGCGCAGGCATCATATTCCCGCCAGAGCGAGCGGTCGTCGCCGAGATAGCCACCCAGGGCCTTTTCGCCCCAAGGGCAATTTATTGGAGAAACGATCGGCGCGAAGGCCGAGGTTGCGCGGAAGCGATCGGGATTGCGCAGCGAAATCGTCAGCGCGCCGTGTCCGCCCATCGAATGGCCCATAATGCCCTGGGCGGACATATCGGCGGGGAAATGTTTGCCGACCAGCGCGGGCAGTTCGTTTTCGATGTAATCGCGCATCCGGTAATGCTCGGCCCAAGGCTCGACGAGCGCATCGACATAAAAGCCAGCGCCCAGTCCGAAATCATAAGCGCCGTCGGGATCGTCTGGCACGCCTTCGCCGCGTGGGCTGGTGTCGGGAGCGACGAAAATCAGGCCGAGTTCGGCACAGGCACGACGATATTCGCCCTTGTCGGTGACATTGGCGTGGGTGCAGGTGAGGCCCGAAAGATACCAGACAACCGGAAGTGTTGTGCCTTCGGCATGCTGCGGTACATAGACCGAGAAAATCATGTCAGTGGCGGTCGCGGTCGAGCGATGGCGGTAAACGCCCTGCACGCCGCCGAATGCGGTGTTGGTAGAGACGGTCTCAAGGGTCATGCGGGTTCCAGTGCGGGAATAACTGCGATCGTCGGTGTATGATGCCAGTGCGCCAGCGCGCGGACAAGGTCGGACGGTTCAAGGCCCAGCGTCGCACTGTTGCGCAAGGGATGGCAGTTGACGGTGTGTGCATCCATCAGCGCTGCATCGAGCACGACGCGCACGGAGCCGGTGGTGTCGTTGATAGCCGCAAGCGCCGTAACCGATCCCGGCGAAATGCCGAGCAGCCGTTCCATATCCTCGGCCTTGCCGAAACTGACGCGATCGCACCCGATTGCTTCGGGCAGCGCTTTAAGATCCACGCGCTTTTTATCGGGCACTGTCACCAGCCAGAACGCACCCTTCTTGTCCTTCAGAAACAGGTTCTTGGTATGCGCGCCGTTGATGTGCCGCGTATGACGGCTGCTTTCTTCGACGGTAAAGACCGGCGGGTGCTCGTGAAGTGCGTGGTCGATACCGAGCGCGGCAAAATCGGCGTAAAGCCGCGCTTCGGCATCGGCCATGGCGTCAATCGGTTACGCGGTGCAATGCGCATAATTTGTTGCCATCGGGATCGCGCAAATAGGCGAGATACAGCTTCATGCCAGCGCCTTCGCGGATACCTGGAGGATCCTCGATTGCGGTCCCACCATTTTCGATGCCTGCCTTGTGCCAGGCATCGGCCTGCTCGGGGCTCATTGCAAAGCCGATGGTGCAGCCATTGCCATGCGTTGCGGGTGCGCCGTCGATCGGCGGAGTTACGAGAAACATCGAGCCGTTGTGGATATAGATCAGCCGGCCCTTGGGGTCTTCGCTCCCCGCACGTCCGCCCATTGCGGTGAACGTTGCGTCATAGAATTTCTTCGACCTTGCGATGTCGTTGCTGCCGACCATCATATGGCTATACATTGCCCTCTGCTCCTCTCGTTAGGTTGCAATTTGCGACCTTTCGCGCCGCAATGCCAAGACGTCAATAGACAACGACGCTCCTGATACTCTCGCCTGCGTGCATCAGGTCGAAGCCCTTGTTGATTTCTTCGAGGCTCAGCACATGCGTGATCATCGGGTCGATCTGGATCGTTCCGTCCATGTACAAGTCGACAATCTTCGGCACATCGGTGCGGCCCTTTGCACCGCCGAACGCAGTACCGCGCCAGTTGCGGCCAGTGACCAGCTGGAACGGGCGGGTGGCGATCTCCTTGCCAGCCTCGGCCACGCCAATGATGATGCTCGTGCCCCAGCCGCGGTGGCAGCATTCGAGCGCGGTGCGCATCACCTCGGTATTGCCCGTAGCATCGAAGCTATAGTCCGCACCGCCATCGGTCATTTCGACGATTTTGGCCACAATGTCCTCGCGGCTCATGCCTTTCGTATTGAGGAAATGCGTCATACCAAACTGGCGGCCCCATTCCTCGCGGCTATCGTTGATGTCGATGCCCAATATGATATTCGCGCCAGCCATCTTGGCGCCCTGGATGACATTGAGCCCGATGCCGCCCAGCCCAAACACGACGACATTGTCGCCCGGCTGGACTTTCGCAGTATTGGTGACGGCGCCGACGCCGGTCGTCACGCCGCAGCCGATATAGCAGCTGGTCTTAAACGGCGCGTCCTCGCGGATTTTGGCAACTGCGATTTCGGGAAGGACTGTGAAGTTCGAAAAGGTCGAGCAGCCCATATAGTGGAAGATGGTCTGACCTTTATATGAAAAGCGCGATGTGCCGTCGGGCATCAGTCCTTTTCCCTGCGTGGCGCGGATCGCGGTGCAGAGGTTCGACTTGCCCGAAAGGCAGGTTTTGCACTTGCCGCATTCGGGGGTGTAGAGCGGGATGACATGATCGCCGGGTTTGACTGACGTCACGCCAGCACCGACCTCGCGGACAATACCGGCGCCCTCATGGCCAAGCACGCTCGGGAAAATCCCTTCGCTGTCTAAGCCGTCGAGCGTATAGGCATCGGTGTGGCAAATGCCCGTCGCCATGATCTCTACCAGAACCTCGCCCGCTTTGGGTCCCTCCAGATCAAGTTCGACAATTTCGAGCGGCTTTTTCGCTTCGAACGCAACGGCAGCGCGGGTTTTCATTGGGGTGCATCTCCTTGGGCTGGGCCAAGGCTTTGACCATCAACGCCGGCAATTCGCAACCCTAGATTCCGGCATACCAGTCATAGTCGTGCGTATCTTCCCAATAGCCGCCATTGCCTCCGTAGAATTTGGCAAGGCTGTCGGTTGCCTCTGCGCGCGTCACATATTTGGCGTGCTTGTAGCCCAGTTGCCGCTCGACGCGAAGCCGCAGCGGCGCGCCATTGGGCACTGGCAACAGCGTGTTGTTGAGGCTCCACGCCATGATCGTCTGCGGGTGGAAGGCGTCGACCAAGTCGATCGATTCATAATAGGGATCTGCCCCGAAGCTGTCGGCGCAGTGAAATACGATGTAGCGCGCCCTGGTCGAAAGCCCCGCCTGTTTTAGCAGCATCCCGAGCGGCGTGCCGCGCCATTTGCCGATCGCGCTCCAGCCTTCAACGCAATCGTGCCGCGTAATCTGCTCGCGCGAAGGCATCGCCTTCAATTGTTCGAGCGAGAACGACTGCGGCTTTTGCACCATGCCATCAATCCGGAACTGCCAGCGAACGAATTTGTCGGCGACATGTGCGGCATATTCGGGCGTTGCACCGCTTATCGAGCCATTGGCCTTGAAAACCGGCGAGATGTCGTTGACCGAAAACTCCGGTGCCAGCTCCGACCGGTCGGAAATCAGCCGTTGTGCTGTCTTGTTCAGTACCTCGCCACTGCGCAGGAATGAACGGAAACCTGCATTTTCCCCAAGCGCGTCACAACCGGCCAGCATAAGCCCGCTTCCGCCCAATGCGGCACCGGCCAGGAATTTGCGACGCGGCAATATCAGTTTTGAATCGGTCATGCCGGTTCTCCTTGCGGCAATTCGGTTTCGGGTTCCGGAGTGGCCTTGCCAGGCAGCCGGTACTTGCCCGTTATCATCGACCGTACTTCGTTGATTGGCCCGGCAAGCACGACCATCGCGATATGCACAAAGAAGAATGCAACGAGCAAGAATGCGCAGATAAAGTGGATCGAGCGCGCAGATTGCCGACCGCCGAAGATATCGAGCAGCCACGGCCACGCAGCATTCATCGCCGGTGACATTGTAATGCCAGTTAAGATGACCAACGGCAGAAGAATGAAAATTACACATATGTAACTGATTTTTTGTAATATATTATAGTCTTTAGCCGCTGCTCCGGCCGGGAAGCGCAGCCGCGCATGCTCCTTGACGTCATGCCATATATGGCGCGGCGACCATTCCTGCTTGCGGATATGCAGGTCGTTTTTGACATGCCCGTTCCATAGCGACCGTATCATGTAAAATGTGAGGGCAAACGACAGCAGCCAGGCAAAGGTCAGATGCCAGCGCCGCGCGGTCTGCAGGTCATAACCCGACGGGATCGTCGACCAATAAGGGAAGGCCCGACGTTTCAACTCGCCTTCAGCGTCGGTCCACAAACCGAGCACACCAGTGGTCTCCAGTCGCACCCCAGCCAGTTCGACAAAGCCAGTATTGCCCGCGTCATCGATTACCAACCAGGCGGGATCGGCATTTGCGCCAAATTGCCCCCAATATAGCCGCGGATGTGCGTTGAAAATCATCAGCCCACTCATCAACATGATGAGTAACGTCAAGGCATTGATCCAGTGCCAGATTCTCGTCGACAGCCGGTGGCGCTTGATAACATCGCCGGGTTTTAACTGCTCTGCATCCATACCTTCGCTCCCTCTGCAGGACAGACTATGCTGCCGAAGATAGTTCGGCAACATCAAGGCAGAGGTTACAGCAACATACGAAGGCTTTTATGACTACGGGCCTTGCGGGTTCGCGACCCCGGCGATTCGCTGCGCCGCCTTGGCCGTAACAATACCCAGATCGACTGCTCCGCTAGCCTTGCCAAGCTCGGCGAGCGCGGGGAGTGCGACCTCGACACCCACGACGTTGGCGGACAAAGCGGCAACGCGCAATTTGTAGGTGCCATAAGGCACATATTCGAAGAGGAAGAAGCCATCATATTCACTGCGCGTGGTTTTGACGACGCGGCTCGCCTTGTCGAGCAGCTCGATATCGACCCCGCTCAGTATCTTGCCGCCCTCGCGCTGCAACGTCCCGGAAATCTCGCCTGCCGAGACAAGCGGCAATTCGATGGTCACTGGAACGCCGGGCCGCGGCGTGACGACGATGCCGCTGGTCGCGGGCTGCACGAACGGATCGGGCAGGCTGGAGGCGTCGATACCGATTAGCACCGGCTCGAACGGCTGCAACCCTTCGATTACGGTGCGACCTTGTACGTCGGTCGGCAGCCCCTTGCCCACCGTTCCTGCGGTGAGCTCGACTTCTTTCTGCACAGGCTCATCGGGCTGGCGGATGCCGTCGGCATTTTCGTCCTGATAGACGAGCGCAAAGGCCTGCCCAGCCGAAGCGAGCTTTTCCGAAGCGACGCGGATACCGCCACCATGCGGATTGGGACCGAGACTAAAGGCCAGATTGAGACCGGCAGCAATCGAACCGTCGCTCGCCGCCTCGACCTGGCCGGTCAACGCGAAATGGCGGAAGCGGCGCGTATGGCCGAGCGCAATCCGCCCGCGTGAATCGACTGCCGAGTAGCCAAGATCGACTTTCCAGTCAGATCGTTCGCCTGCGCGCCATTCGGCAATGATCCGCGATTCGCGAAAGCCGCTATCGCCGACAAGCCCGAGTTCGACCTCGCCACGAAGGCGCAACCCGCCGACGCGGCCCGACAGGCGAAGCGAGGCGTCAAGCCGCGATGCCGGGTTGATTCCGCCTGGCCCGCGTTCGCTGACCCACTCCAGTTCAGCGCTTGCATTTATCCTTTTGATATTAAATGATAATCGTGAACCCGCCTCAAGCCGTGTGCCACCATCGATGCGGTCGATATAGCGCACTTCGGCGCGGACCGGCAGGTAGGAGCGGCCGAAGCGGAAGCTGTGATCGACCGAGAAGCTGTTAAAGCGACGGACATCGCGGTCGTAGCGTTCGCTTTCATAGCCACCCAACAGCCACGCACTTTCGCCGCTGACAAGAGTTTCGCCGACTTGCGCCAGCACCTGCCCACGCAGCGCATAGCCGCCCGCCAGATTGGCCGCACTGGCCAGTTCCACCAGCGTCGGGCCAAGGGCGCGGCGCACCGATCCTTCAAGATAATGCTGTCGGTCGCCGCGCAAAAGCGAGGTAAACCAGGAAAAAGCGACTGACGTCTTGGGGTCGATCCCCCGTTCCAGCCCGAAACCGCCACGCCAGCCGAGGAAATCATTGGGTTCGATATCGCTCAAGTTTATCAGGTCGCGCCCCGCGTCCTGCACTGCCGCCCAATAATAGGTTTCGCGTGGCGGGATTGAGTCAAGTCCGACGGGTACCATCTTTACATCGCGGCGGATTTGCCCTTGCGGGCCGTAAAGCACGACCTCGAATCGGTTCTGGCCGTAAAGTAGCGGGATATCGATAAACTCATATCGCCCGTCGCCTCGGCTTTGCGTGTAGCCGATGAGTTGGTCGTTGCGGTAAAGTTCGGCATCCCAGCCGTCGGGCAATTCGCCGCGGAATGCAGTCCGATCAAAATTTGCCGAGCGATTGAGAGGACGGTTGGTAATGAATGCTCCACGCCCCGCAGTCGTCTGGATGCCGAGCGGGGTCGAATTGGTCGCAACATCGCCTAGCGCGAAATGTGTTGCGTTCAGCGGGCCGAGCAGATTTCCACCTGGGTCGGTACGATAGCTGCGGACCCGCAGGCTGTCCGGGACACCACGGTCGTCGGACGACAGCCGCGCGTCGAAAGACGCACCCAGCAGCTCGCCGCTCGCATAAATCTCGTAACGCCCGTCGATCCGGTTGCCGGCGCGCTTGTCTCGGGCCATTCCAACTGACGCCACGACGTCAATCGAGGGCAGACGCGCCATTTTGTACGGATCACGCGCCTGCGGCAGGCTCGACAGTTCAAATTCCTTGGCAGGCTTGGCCTTACCGGCCCGCGCTTTGCGTTCTTCGGCCATTTCGAAGGGCAGCTTGCGGTCGGCTTTCAGGATCAGCAATGCATTTGACAGGTCGGCCTTCACCTCGACATTGAGCCAGCGTGCCAGAGTGTCGGTGTCAACGCACCAGCCCTCGGGCGTATCTCTAACGTCGGTCGCGGCAAGATCGCTATTGTTGTTCACGATTTGTACTATATTAGCTTCGCGGTCGAGGGTGAACGTGCGGGCTTCTTCGAATAGCCAACCAGTTGCGCGGCGCGACTTTTTGTCGAGCCGGACAGGCAGGTCGAATGTAATGATGATGTCGGCAAGATCGACGCAAACCCCGCTGTCGGTCTGGTAGCCGCGTACGCCATCGCCCACACGCCATTGGCCGACACGCACGTCGAACAGCAGCGCATCGTCCTCGCTCGGCTGCCACCCGGCGGCGCGTGCAGAAGCGACCGGAATCGTGGCGATACCGGTCGCTATGGCCAGTGCCATCGCTGCCTTTGCGGCTTTATGGAGGAAAGTGCGCATGTCCGGCCGAACCGGGCTATCTGTTCAGTTCAGCGCAGAACCTGCCGGACCTGGCTGATCAGCCCGCCGCCCGCTTCGGGGGCTTCATAATAGGAAACGATTACCTCGCCCTTTAGCTGCGCCGCGATCTCGGGAGGAACCGGCAGCGAGACGCTTCGGCTTTCGACTTCGGGATAGATGGCAATGCCCTTGGCGACGGTGATCGGTTCGGAAGCACCCGGCTTGCTGACATGGATCTCGCCAAATACCGACTTGTCGCCCTTTCGGCTGAGGTCGAATGCAAGCGTCGGGCCTTCATTATCCTTGCCGATATGAACGTTGGACAGCGCGGCAGTCGCTTCAAGATTTCCTTTCCGGACGATAACCGGGATGCTGATTCCATAAATAGGAATAAGCTGAATTTTCAGATCGTTACCAACGTCTTCGGCAGCCCCCGCTGCTGCCGTTTTGGGTATCGCCCGAAACAACAAATGCGCCCTATATTCGCCGTCGGCCAGCGCATCGGTGGGTTGCATCCCGATCCGGATCGACTGCGGCTGGTTGGGCGGTAAGGTCACACGGCGTGGCGCGTAGCGGATTACCTGAAGTGCCGCCTTTTCCTTGTCATTGGCCTGCGCAGGATCGACGTCATCGAGGCGGCCGTGATTGTTCATCCTCCGCAGTTCGAGGGTGATGCGATAAGTCGCTTCCTCATTACCGATATTGTTGAGGACAACTTCGGTTCCCCGCCTGCCGTCGAGTATTACTCGCGTAGGCGCAACCAGAAGGTCACCCTGGGCTTGTACCGGCGAGGGCAGCATGATCGGCACCCCGAATATTAAAGCTATCCCAAGAACGAATCGGGCGCTCACGCCCCGACATGCTTTTCCAAGCAATTCGCGCATTATTTTTCCCACTCAACATAAGCGCGCAGCAGACTGGTCCCGCCGCACTGGTCCACCGTCATGCATGCCGGAAGATGGTTACCATCCCGCTAACGAACAAAGAAAAGCCCCCGGAAGCGCGCGGCGTCCGGGGGAGAAAGGCATGAACGCACCTTTCGGCGCGCTTTGTTTTTACTGATAATCGGCCGACACGCTGTAGGTGCCAGTATAGGTGCCCGCAGCCTGCGCAGCGCCAACAGTCAGCGTGCCGCCGACATTGAAGGTCTGCCATGCGCCATTGGCCACGATCGAAGTGATCGCCGGGTTCAGCGTCAGCGACATCGCGGTGCCGGGACCAGTCAAGGTGGTCGAAGCCTGCGTCGAGATGTTTACGGTGTACGTGTTGACAGCACGAACGCGCAGTGCACCGCGCTGGGCTGCGCCAACGCAAGTTACGCCAACCGAGCACGAACGCGTGTCCGAACCCGACGGCAGGGTAACGGTGCCGCCAGCCCCTGCTGCGACAACGCCGAAGTCGAGAACTGCGGTCTGTTCGAGTTCGACAGGTGCAAGGATATCGACTTCCGCCTGAGCGGAAACGGTTGCAGCGTTGGCGCCGGTCGAAACCAGAGCAGCGGTGGCTGCGCCCAAAAGAGCAATTTTCTTCAACATATACTGGTCCTTCGTGACAAAAGCAGAATCGGAATGCCCCACTGCATTCAAGCTCGCTTATGACGTGCGAATCATAAGGCTTTGCTGTTCGGCATGGTTAATTCACGTGCCACTTCGAACCGCTAACAGTCTTGGTTAATTTGTTTACAGATGACAGATTGCGCGGGTTACAGCGCGCAACATCGAGCGGATTTAGTTAACAGCGAAAAGCGCCGGTCGATAAATTTTGCGGCTATGCTAAAATTTCTCGCCTGTCAGCCGTTGGCACAGCATGTCGAGCTGGTCGAGGCTGCCATATTCGAATGTGACCGATCCTGCGCCGGTTGCTGCTTTCTGGTTTATGCTGACTTTCAGCCCCAAAAGATCGCCCAGATGCGTTTCGACAGCGCGGATATCGGCATTGACGACATTACGGTTCTGCGGCTTCGCATCGGCTTTTGCAGGCGCATTTGCCTTGCGTACCAGCGCTTCGGTTGCGCGGACCGACAGCCCCTGCTTGATGACGACCATCGCCAGCCGCACCGAATCGTCACTGCCCAGCAACGCACGCGCATGGCCCATGCTGAGCTTGCCCTCGATCACCAAATCGCGAATCGCGGCCGGCAGATCGAGCAAGCGCATCATATTTGCGACGTGGCTGCGCGATTTGTGCACCAGCTCGGCGAGTGCCGCTGCGCTGTGCCCGAAATCATCACACAGCCGCCGGTAGGTTTCGGCCTCTTCGATCGCGTTCAGATCCTGCCGCTGGATATTCTCGATCAGCGCAATTTCGAGTGTTTCGGCATCGTCGAAGTTGCGTATAATCGCCGGAATTTCATGGATGTGCGCCTTTTGCGCGGCGCGCCAGCGGCGTTCGCCCGCGACAATCTGGTAACCGGAGCCATGGGGGCGTACGACGATCGGCTGGATGATACCGTGGCGCGCGATGCTTGCGCCCAGTTCGGCCAGCGCCTCCTCGGCAAAATGGCGGCGGGGCTGGTCGGGATTGGGGTGGATGTCACCGACCGGAATCGACGCCACCCCCTGCCCGCCCGCCGATGACGACGCCGGTGTGGTGGCAGACGCCGGTTCGCCCCGAATTGCTTCGCCCAGCAAAGCATCGAGTCCGCGCCCGAGCCCCATCCGTTTCTTTACGGGCGGTGCTCCCTCATCGCTCATGCCGCAAGCGCCTTGGCAGGCAAGCGACCGATCAGCTCGCGCGCAAGCTTGATATAGGCTTCCGAACCGCTGCATTTATGATCGTAAACCAGCGCAGGCAGCCCGTGGCTCGGTGCTTCGGATAGCCGGACATTCCGTGGGATGACTGTTTCGAAAACAAGATTGCCGAGGCATGAGCGCACATCGTCGGCGACCTGGTCGGTCAGCCGGTTGCGCCTGTCGAACATCGTCAGCGCCACGCCCATGATCGAAAGACCGGGGTTGAACCGCTTCTGTATGCGTTCAACTGTTTGTAATAATTGGCTTAATCCTTCGAGTGCAAAAAATTCGCATTGTAGCGGTACTAGGATGGAATCGGTCGCGACCAGTGAGTTGATCGTCAACAGCCCAAGCGAGGGCGGGCAATCGACCAGGCAAATGTCCCAATCGGCATCGGATTTATCGAACGCGTCTTTCAGACGGTGCGTACGATCCTCATATTCGACCAGTTCGATTTCGGCGCCCGAAAGGTCGACCGTCGCCGGAACGATATCGAGATTGGGAATGACCGTCGGAATCGCGGCATCCTTCAGCGATGCTTCACCCGACAACAGGTCATAGCTGCTATGCACCCGGTCGGCAGGTTTCAACCCGAGACCAGTCGACGCATTTCCTTGCGGATCGAGATCGACGAGCACGACGCGCATTCCCGTGGCAGCAAGCGCGGTTGCCAAGTTGATCGCCGTGGTGGTTTTGCCAACCCCGCCTTTCTGATTTGCGATGGCGATGCGAATCATATGTTCTGCTGCCTCTTTGCCGCCGATTTGGCGTTGTTTTCGCGCTTTCCGGTCAAATGCCCGACAATTATGCCTGCCTCCGCATCGGTCACACTGGGTTCGATGCGAAAATCGCCTTGCCAGACCGGCTGCGCCTCTTCCCATTCCTTAGCGGCATTGCGGCCCTTTGGTAACAGCCATAAACTCTTATCTGTGGAAAATCGCGCGGCAAGGTCGAGCAGGCGCGGCAACGGTGCGAAGGCGCGTGCGCTGATGACCTGATATGGGGCAGTTTCGACGCGCTCGAGCGCCATGCCAGCAACGTTGACGCGATCTTCCAGATCAAGCAAGGCGATCGCACGGTTAAGATAATCGATCCGGCGCGTGCGGGATTCAACCAGCGTAACGTTGACCTGGCTTAATATCGCAATGACGATACCGGGAAAGCCCGCACCTGAGCCCAGATCGATCCATGTCGTTTGCGGCTGGCTATCAGGAACAAATTTCAGCAACTGCGCACTGTCAACTATATGCCGGTCCCAAATGTGGTCTAATGTAGAGGCCGCCACCAGATTCTGGCTCTGTGCTTCCCGATGCACGAATGCGACAAACTCATTTAGTCGGTCCCATGTTTCACGTGAAACATCGAATGTCGTCTTTAGCCAGTTCTGCGCTTCCTCCTCGGTCATGCTGCGATGGCTGTTGCCACATTCGCTCGCTTAGCCTGAACTAGAATAGCCGCCAGCGCCGCCGGCGTTATCCCTCGCACCCGTGCCGCTGCTGCAAGAGTTTCCGGACGCGCGGCATTGAGGCGTTCAACCATTTCGTTAGAAAGTCCGGCTATGGACCGGTAGTTGAGCGATTGTGGAAGAGTAATCCGTTCATTGGCAGAGATATCCCGAATTTCAGCTGCCTGCCGCTCGATATAGGGCGCATAGCGACCATCCTGCTCGACTTCGCTGAGCAAATCTGCGGGCCATTCGCTTTCACATGAAGCTCCAATCAGCCGTTCGATATCGACCGTTGGATAACGCAGCCACTGGATCAATGGCATTTTTCCGGCATCGCGCTTCACATCGATACCAGTCTTTATTAGGTCATCCGCGCTAGCGGTCTTTGACAGCACGAATTCGAGATCGGCTTTCTCTCTAGCGCGCTTTTCGAATGCCATCCGGCGCTCGTCGTTGATGACGCCAGTCCCGATCCCGAGCGACGTCAGTCGCGTCGACGCATTATCGGCCCGCAAACGCAGTCTATATTCCGCCCGAGCGGTCAGCATCCGATATGGCTCGGTTACGCCCTGCAGGATGAGGTCGTCGACCATCACCGCGAGATAGCTGTTGGTGCGGTCTATCGCGGGCATGTCGCGGCCGAGTATCTTGCATGCGGCACCGATGCCCGCCACCAAGCCCTGAGCCGCAGCCTCTTCATATCCGGTGGTGCCGTTAATCTGGCCTGCGCAATAGAGACCTTCAAAGCCACGAACTGCGAGTGTCGAATCGAGCGCACGTGGGTCGATATGATCATATTCGACCGCATAGCCAGGAATTGCGATTTCGCATCGCGCCAACCCGGCCATCGATTGGACCATCGCGATCTGAATGTCGGTCGGCAACGAGGTTGAGATGCCGTTCGGATAAACCAGATGGCTGTCCAGACCCTCTGGCTCCAAAAACACCTGATGCCCATCGCGGTCGCCGAAACGGAAAATCTTGTCCTCAATCGACGGACAATAGCGCGGCCCCTGCCCTTCGATATCGCCACTGAACAACGGCGAGCGGTCGAGGCCGCTGCGGATGATGTCGTGCGTTTGGGCGTTGGTCCGGCTGATCGCGCAGAAGAGCTGGGGAACTGTTCGACGGCTGCGCATGGCCGACATTGTCCAGCCGCCATCGTCCGATTCCTGAATTTCCAACCGCGACCAATCGATGGTCCGTCCATCCAACCGCGGCGGTGTCCCTGTCTTTAGCCGCGCCATCGGCAGCCCCGCGCCGCGAATCTGCTCTGCGAGTGTTAACGCCGAGGATTCGCCGATGCGCCCACCCGAAAGCCGCTCTTCGCCTCTAAACAGTTTACCGCCCAGAAATGTGCCGGTGGCAAGGATGACAGCTTGTGCGTTGAGTTGCGTGTCGTCCGCAAGGTCCAGACCCGCAATCTTATTGTCGCTCCCAGGTGCAAAGCGGAGCGCTGCCGCTTCGCCTTCGATAACCGTGAGATTGGGTTGCGCGCTGAGCTGGCTCTGGATCGATGCCTTGAACAGCTTCCGGTCGGCCTGGATCCTCGGCCCTTGTACTGCCGCGCCCTTCGAAGCGTTGAGCATCCGGTAATGAACAGCCGAATCGTCGGCAGCACGGGCGATAAGGCCGTCAAAGGCATCGACCTCGCGAACCAGATGCCCCTTGCCCAAACCGCCGATCGCCGGATTGCAGGACATCGCACCGATCGTGTCGCGGCTGAAGCTGACCAGCGCGACACGCGCACCCATCCGCGCGGCAGCGGCAGCCGCTTCGGTCCCGGCGTGCCCGCCGCCCACAACAATGATGTCGAAATCCAGACTCATGCCGCGCGCATAGCTTATGCGCTGGCGTGGGTCAAAGCGGAGTGGGTTGTTTCACGTGGAACGAAGTCACCGCAAGGTGAAAAAGATCATTTTCCAACACAAAACCGACCGAAGAGCATATCAAGCATGTCTTCAGTATGCGCTCGACCCGTCAGTGCATCGAGCGATAGCCGGGCTTGTCGTAGATTCTCGCCCACGATCAGCCAGTCGTCCGACGCCGCTGCATCGGCGAGCGCATTTGCACAATCGGCAAGCAACGCCCGTTGCCTTTGATTGACAGCGAACTGGTCGGGCGGTGGCAGCAATGTTTTTACCCGCGTGACTATTTCAGCAACTAGGCGGTTCATGCCTTCACCGCTGACGGCAGAAACGCGAAACGCGGATTTGCCCTTCGTTGGACGATTCTGCTGGTCTATTTTTGCTTCTACTTCAATTAGTTGATCTGAATCTGGCGCTTGTCCCTCATCACCGAGCCATAATATCATGTCGGCATTCGCCATGGCAGCCCGGGTGCGTTCGATCCCCATCGCCTCGATGCGATCCTCAGTGCTTTCGCGAAGGCCGGCGGTGTCGATGAAGACCAAGGGGATGCCTTCCAGCGCGACCGGCACTTCGATCATGTCACGAGTCGTTCCGGCAATATCCGAAACAATGGCCGCGTCGCGCGCCACCAGCGCATTAAGCAAGGTAGACTTCCCGCTATTGGGTGGCCCGCCCAGCACCACGCGCAAGCCATCGCGCAATTTCTCGGCCGAAGGTGTGGTGAGTAAGGCTGTGATGGCGTCATGAAGGATCATGCAAGCATCTGTAATTTTTGAATTATCCTGAACGTCGACATCTCCTTCATCGGAAAAATCGAGCTCTGCCTCGGTCAAGGCAGACAGTTTCAACACCTCCTGCCGCCAGCGCTCGACCGCAGCACTGAATGCCCCGCCCATCATCGCGCCCGCTGCACGACGTTGCCATTCGGTTTCTGCGGATAGCAGATCGGCAAGGCCCTCGGCCTCGTTGAGATCGATCCGCCCGTTCAGGAAAGCGCGGCGGGTGAACTCGCCTGGTTCGGCACGGCGGAGGTGAGGCATGGCCGCAAGAGCAGCTTCAAACGCCCGAACAACGGCACGTCCACCGTGTAAATGCAGCTCGGCCAGATCCTCGCCGCTCGCACTGTCGGGTCCGGGAAAGACCAGCACCAACGCACGATCGAGTATCTCGCCACTTTCGGGATGCTTGAGCACCGCCAGCGATGCCCGACGCGGTGCGGGAACCCTGCCCGCCAAAGCCACTACCGCGTCGAAAGCAGCTGGCCCGCTGATTCTGATAATCGCAATCGCCGCTGGCGGCGCGCCGCTCGATAGCGCGAAGATCGTGTCGGCGGCGTCCATCGATGAAAGCTATTTCTTGTCTTTTCCGCCACCCATGCCGCCGCTCGCAAGCCCGCCCATCAGGCTTTTGATAAAGTCCATGCTCTGGTCGCCCATAGGTACCCAGTTTCGGATCATCTGCTGCATCATGTCAGGGGTAATGCCCTTTTCGGCGACCGCCTTCATGCGTTCCAGATAGACCTCGTGTACGTCGGACAGGTCAGGCAGGCCGACCAGACGGCGGACCTCTTCGGGTGTGGTATCGACTTCGATATTGAATTTCATGGCCGTCTCTCCCCTTCGCACGTTGCAGCGGCCACTATAGTGCCATACACAAAAGGGGCAATTTCATTCGAGGAGAGCATGATGGGCGAAATGGTCAAGATCAGCGCGTTGGGCGAGGATGCACTCTTTCCGGCTTATTGCGCCGCGCCCGCAGGAACAGCCAATGCCGCGATCATCGTCATCCCAGAAATCTTCGGGGTCAATCCCGGTATCCGCCAAAAATGTGACCGGCTAGCCGCAGATGGCTATCTCGCAGTCGCGCCCGACCTGTTCTGGCGCTTTGCCCCCGGCGTCGAACTCAACCCCGATGTCGAGGCCGAATTGCAGGAAGCATTCGGCTATTTCCAGAAATATGTCGCAAATGACGGTGTGAAGGATATCGAGGCCACCATCCATGCCATTCGTGGCGGAGCGGTTGGCCATCGGCCCGTGCAAAAAGTCGGCTGTGTCGGCTATTGCCTGGGCGGCAAGCTCGCCTACATGGCAGCCGCTCGTACAGACATCAGTGCGTCGGTCGGCTATTATGGCGTGATGATAGACCAGATGCTGAACGAAAGCCACGCCATCGCCAATCCGTTGATGCTTCACATACCTACAGCCGACCATTTTGTCGGGCCCGAAGCGCAGGCGGCTATCCATGCCGGGCTGGACGGTCACCCCAAGGTGACGCTGCACGATTATGAGGGCCTCGATCATGGCTTTGCTACCGAGATAGGGGAAAGGCGGGACGAAGACGGGGCGAGACTTGCGGATTCACGGACGGCGGCGTTTTTCAAAGAATGGCTGAGATAGTCAATCGATTCCCAACTGACTCAAATACAACGATATTAATAATGGTGACCTAGAGTCCTGATTCTGATAGATTCTTTTCGGAGGACGGTATTATGCAGGATCAAGCAACTGATAACTACACGTGGTTCAAGCAGCGACTTCCAGAGTTTTTAGCTCGACATCGTGGCGAACATGCACTGTTACATGACGGTGCCGTCACCGATTTTTACAGGACCAGTATGGAGGCCGTATTGGCTGGCTTAAGGAAATATGGCGAGGGGAATTTTTCTGTCGAGCCGGTTGACGATGCTGTCGAGGATCTAGGGTTCTATTCGCATGTTAGTTCAGCGCTGCACGCTTGAACAACATAGACTGATCCTCCCGGTCAACGTCACAAAACCGCTTTTTCAAGCAGATGGTTTTTCGGTTGGTCTAAGCCAGCAGAATTATCGGGCATTGATCGATACTGGCGCCCAACGATCCGTCCTTTCTCATTCGGTTATCGCCCAACAGAACCTCATTCGTATAGGCCACATGCAGTTTGCGGGAATTCATGGTCCACAAACACACAGCCGCTATCTTGCAGGCATCGGGCTATGGGCTAAGCGGGTGGATGACAATGTTCATACGCCCCGCTTCGAAGACGCTGAATTGTCGCTCTTCACAATCGAACAGCCTTTTGAAGTTGTCGATATGCAGGATAATGCAAATTTCGATCTCATAATCGGATTCGACGTTCTTAAGGAATTTTCATTCAGTTTCGATCACATGTCTCGATCATTCGAGCTAATTGCAACGAACTAAGCGCAGCGTTTTTTGCTCAGCACCTAGCCTGACCCTAATGGGTCGGAACGAGGTCAGACCCATAGATTTCGACAAATCAGCCGAACAAAGTCCCAATCCCCACAGCGGGATCGACCCAGCCGTCGTAGATCATCTTGCCCGCGACGTAGACGATCACTGCCAGCCCGACATAGGCGATCCAGCGGTAGCGCTCGATATATTTGGCGATGATGTTTGCCGCGACACCCATCAACAGAACCGCGAAAATCAGGCCGACGATCATGATTCCGGGGTGATCTCGTGAAGCGCCAGCAACGGCGAGGACATTGTCCAGGCTCATGCTGACATCGGCAACGGCCACTGCCCAGGCGGCGCCTGCGAAGCTTTTGGCCGGACGCAGGCCCGAGGTTTCATCGCCGTGAACTTCGGGTGAACCCGATGACTGGCCGGCATGATGCAGCTCGCGCCACATTTTCCATGCCACCCAGATCAGCAGCAGACCGCCAATGAAGATCAGGCCAATGACCTGAAGCAATTGGGAAACAACTAGCGCAAAAGCGATGCGCAACACGAGCGCCGCCAAAACACCGATGATGATAACCTTGCGCCTTTGATCGGCAGGAAGACCCGCAGCCAGCGCACCCACCACAATGGCATTGTCGCCCGCGAGCACCAGATCGATCAACAGCACCTGAATAAATGCCGCCATCGCCGATGGTTCGGTAATGTTGGAAAAATCGTTGACGATGGCCTGCCACATCTCGGCAGGTCCGCCGAGCGATGTTGCCGTAGCCGCAGTGGCCAGAAGAAAATCGAACATATGCTAACCCTGTTTCGCTTACTGGTTCATCGAATCGAAGAAATCCTCGTTGGTCTTCGAATCCTTCATCTTGTCGAGCAGGAACTCCATCGCATCGACGGTGCCCATTTGCATGAGGATGCGGCGAAGCACCCACATTTTCTTGAGCTTCCCTTCCTCGACCAGCAACTCTTCCTTGCGGGTGCCGGACTTGCCGACGTCGAGCGAAGGGAAGATGCGCTTGTCCGAAACCTTGCGGTCGAGCACGATTTCCGAGTTGCCGGTGCCCTTGAATTCTTCGAAAATAACTTCGTCCATGCGGCTGCCGGTGTCGATTAGTGCCGTTGCGATGATCGACAACGAACCACCTTCCTCGATGTTCCTTGCCGCGCCGAAGAACCGCTTGGGACGCTGCAGCGCGTTGGCATCGACACCGCCGGTCAGCACCTTGCCCGAGCTTGGGACGACGGTGTTGTAAGCGCGACCGAGGCGCGTGATCGAATCGAGCAGGATGACGACATCATGCTTGTGTTCGACGAGGCGCTTGGCCTTTTCGATTACCATTTCGGCGACCTGGACGTGGCGCGTGGCGGGTTCGTCGAAGGTCGAGGAGACGACCTCGCCCTTAACTGAGCGCTGCATATCGGTAACTTCCTCGGGCCGCTCATCAATGAGCAGGACGATGAGGAAGACCTCCGGATGGTTTTCGGTAATCGAGCGCGCGATATTCTGCAGCAGCACGGTCTTACCCGTGCGCGGCGGCGCAACGATCAGCGCACGCTGGCCCTTGCCCTGCGGCGAAACGATGTCGATGACGCGCGCCGACTTGTCCTTGACCGTCGGGTCGAGCGTGTCGAGGGTCAGCTTCTCGTCGGGATAAAGCGGCGTGAGGTTATCGAAATTGACGCGGTGGCGGACGGCTTCGGGGTCGTCGAAATTGACCTTCAAAACCTTGGTCAGCGCGAAATAGCGCTCGCCATCCTTGGGAGCGCGGATTTCGCCTTCGACCGTATCGCCGGTGCGCAAACCGAACTGGCGAACCATATTGGGTGAGACGTAAATGTCGTCGGGCCCAGCTAGATAGTTAGCCTCGGGCGAGCGCAGGAAACCGAACGAATCAGGCAAAACCTCGATCGTGCCAAGGCCCATGATCTGCTCGCCGTCTTCCGCGACTTCCTTCAGGATCGCGAACATCAGATCCTGCTTTCGCAGCGTCGATGCGCCCTCGACCCCAAGCTCTTCGGCCATCGAAACGAGGTCGGCGGGGTTTTTGCTTTTCAGCTCTTTCAAATGCATAAAAAATTCCGTGTGGTGGACCGTCGGCCCGAAATGACAGCCGGTATCAGAAAGACAACCGGATGAAGTTGGTAAGTTTGGTGGCGCGGTTGTTGTGAAAGATCGCGCCTCACGCCCAGGACGGGCTTGGAGTGGCAAATAGTCGCGATTTGGTCCGCCGTCAACCGAATCGCATGCGTTCGCTTTGTGCTGTTCGATTGTCCAGCCGACTTTACAAAGTTGAGGTAGTTGAGGCTACGTCCATAGGGGAGTCGCGTCAGCCGATGCGGCTGGCGGGTTGGTGGCGTGATATGGGACGGTGAGGCCACATGCTTCCTCTGGCATTATATGCCTGATTTGGTTGGCTGTAGGACAGCTTTTTTTGGCGCCGAGCCTCTAGACCCACAGTTAGAAAGGCTTAGCCACCACAAGCACCACAATAATTGCCGCGGCGATGCCCGGCACCTCGTTGAACAGCCTGAGCTGCTTGCCCGTCAATTGCCTTTCCCCGCGCGCCAGTTTCTTCGCATAGCCGATGATCCAGCCATGATAGGCCGACAGCGCGAGCACAAAGAGTAGTTTGGCGTGGAACCAGCCGTCCTGCATCGCGCCCAGATACCAGGCGAGGGTGAGGCCAACGATCCAGACGATAATGATCGACGGGTTGAGGATTATCTTGATGAGCTTGGCTTCGCGCTCGACCCATTTCGCCGCTTCTTCGGAGCCTTCGGCGCTTTCCTGATGATAGACGAAAAAACGCGGCAGCATGAACAGGCCCGCCATCCAGAAAATCACGAAAATGATATGTGCGGATTTGAGCCAGATATAGAGCACAGCGATGGTTTCCGACATGAGGGCGGCCTTGTTGGGTTTATCCCTTGCGGACCAATGTTAGCAGCGTTTCCACATTTTCAATGGGCGTATCGGGCAATATGCCGTGACCGAGGTTGAAGATATGCGGGCGACCTTCGAAGGCCGCCAGGATGCGCTCGACCGCGCTTTGTAGATCTGTACCGCCGGCTATCAGCGCCAGCGGATCGAGATTGCCCTGCACCGGCATGCCCTGCGGCACCTCGCGATTTGCCCATTCGGGGTCCACCGTCTCGTCGAGGCCGAGCGCATTGACTCCGGTTTCATTGGCATAGGCCGCCAGCTTGCCACCCGCTCCTTTGGGAAAGCCGATGATCGGCGTATCGGGATGGCGTGCCTTCAATTGGCGGACGATTTCGGCATTGGGCGCGATCACCCATTTTTCGAACTGTGCAGGCGAAAGCGATCCGGCCCAGCTGTCGAACAATTGCACCGCATCGACGCCTGCCTCGATCTGTCCGGCGAGATAATCGACGGTAGCGGTGATGATGGCATCGATCAAACCAGCGAAGCGTGCGGGTTCGCTATGCGCCATGCGTCGGGCTTCCGACTGGTCCTTGCTGCCCTGTCCATGGACCATATAGGTCGCGACAGTCCACGGGCTTCCTGCAAAGCCAAGGAAGGTCGTGGTATCGGGCAACGCGGCCCGAACCTTGCGGACGGTTTCGAACACAGGCGTGAGCCGCACCGATACCGGTTCCAGCTCGTCCAGCCTGCTTTCGGCAAGCCGCGGGGCAAGCCGCGGGCCCTCGCCGGTTTCAAACCACAGATCCTGACCCATCGCATGGGGGATGACGAGAATGTCCGAAAACAGGATCGCGCCGTCGAATCCGAAACGGTGGATCGGCTGGAGGGTAATCTCTGCCGCAGAATCGCTGTCATAGGCGAGTTCGAGAAAGCCGCCCTTTTGCGCGCGCAGCTCGCGATATTCGGGAAGGTAACGCCCGGCCTGCCGCATGAGCCAGACCGGAGGCACGTCTTCACGGCGGCCCTTCAGCACGTTGAGCAGTTTCTTGGGTGTCGGCGCTGACATCGGTGCAGTCACTCCAATCAAAATATATATTTATATAAAGGATGATGAAAGATGATGGGCTGTTGAGAAGCCATGCCTTAAAAGCTTTTGCGGATATTGCCAACATATTGACCGGCAACGACAACGCGATTCCAAGCGAGTCGCATTAGCTGTCCCCATTATCCACAGGCTGTGCAAAGCGCTTTGCCCATGTGGACAGACTGTGCCCGAATCGAGCGTTGAATCGCAGGTAGCGGGGACGAGTTTGGGGCATGGATTTTGTCCCTTGCTTTATCCCCAGCATCTCAACACAGTTAGGCCGTGAGCCAGAGATTTCATCTTCATCTGCTTTCGGATTCCACCGGCGAAACGCTGGAGAATATCGCCAAGGCGGCGCTCGCGCAGTTCGACCGCAACGACGATGTGGTCAAACATTTCTGGCCGATGGTGCGCTCCGAAAACCATCTCGACCGGATTCTGGTCGATGTCGCGGCCAACCCCGGGTTGGTGCTTTTTACCCTTGTCAACCGCGATACGCGGCGCAAGCTTGAGACGCGCTGCCGCGCGCTTGGCTTGCCTGCGGTTGCCGCGCTCGATGCGGTGAGCGATGCGCTGTCCAACATGCTCGGCGAGGAAGCCAAGGCGCGGCCCGGGCGGCAGCATGTCATGGATGCGGCATACTTTGCGCGGGTCGAGGCGATCCAGTTCACCATCGCGCATGACGACGGCATCAATTCGCAGAACTGGGAAGAGGCGGATATCATCCTCGCGGGCGTTTCGCGCACCTCGAAAACCCCGACGAGCATCTATCTTGCCAATCGTGGCTACAAGACCGCGAATATCCCTATCGTTGTCGAGTCGCCGCCGCCGCCGATCCTCTTCACGCTTAAGCATCCGATGGTGATCGGATTGGTGACGAGCGCCGAGCGGCTGATCCAGGTCCGGCGCAACCGCCTGCTGTCGCTGAATCAGTCACCCGACACCGATTATGTCGACGAGGAAAAGGTGAAGGCCGAAGTCGCGCATGCGCGGCGGATGTTTGCCGACAACGACTGGCCGGTGCTGGATGTAACGCGCCGCTCTATCGAGGAAAGCGCAGCGGCGATTATCAACCTTTTCAATGAGCGCGAGTTGAAGCAGGCAGCATTGTGACATTGATATTGGCGTCGCAAAGCGCAGGCCGGACCGCGATGCTGCGCGCCGCCGGGGTCGAGCTGGAGGCGCATGCGCCTCTGGTCGATGAGGACAGCATCAAGCAGGCGATGGCCGGCGATCGTGCCAAGCCGCGCGACATTGCCGATGCGCTGGCGGAAGCGAAGGCGCGCAAGCTGTCGCGGAAGTTTCTCAACCGTCTGGTGCTGGGTTGCGACCAGATATTGGTGACTGCCGAAGGCGCGTTACTCGACAAGCCCGAAAGCGTGGACGAGGCCAAGGACCATCTGGCCATGCTGTCGGGCAAAAGCCACCGGCTGATCAGCGCTGCGGTTATCTGCGAGAATGGCGAGCCGGTCTGGCGGACTGTCGACAGCGCGCAGATGACGGTGCGACCGTTGAGCGAGGCCTTTATCGACGATTATCTGGCGCGATATTGGGAGCATATCCGCCATTGCGTCGGCTGTTACCGCATCGAGGCAGAAGGCGCGCAGCTATTTACGAGCGTTTCGGGCAGCCAGTTCACAATCATCGGCCTGCCGTTGCTCCCCGTGCTTGACTATCTGCGGATAAGGGGCTTGCTGGCTCAATGAAGTTCGCCGAAGTCATCGGGCATCCGATTGCCCATTCGAAGTCGCCGCTGATTCACAGGTTCTGGCTCGAACGGCTCGGCATCGTGGCCGACTATCGCGCACATGATGTTGAGCCCGAGCAGCTTGCAGACTATTTCACCGAAAGAGTCGGAGACGTCGAATGGCGCGGGTGCAATATCACAATCCCGCACAAGATTGCAGCGCTCGATTTTGTCACTGACCCTGGCGATGTGCGCGGTTCGATTGGGGCCATCAACACGGTATTTCGCGACGAGAAGGGCGCATTGGTAGGCACAAATACCGACGCTGCCGGATTCTACGGACCAATTGCCGACCTTCCGCTGGCAGGTGAGACGGCCATCGTGATTGGCGCAGGCGGCGCGGCGCGGGCCGTGCTGTTCGCGCTGGCGCAGGCCGATGTCGGCGAGGTCGTAATCGTCGCACGCAATGCGCTGAAGGCGGCGGGTCTGCTCGCGCATTTTGGGTTGAAGGGGCAAGTCCTTCCGCTTGATGCGCGGCTGCCTGATGCAGCGTTACTGGTCAATGCCAGCCCGCTGGGGATGAAAGGACAAGAGCCCCTCGATATCGATCTGACGCCGCTACCCGAACATGCCCTTGTATACGACTTGGTTTATGCGCCTATCGAAACACCGCTGCTCAAAGCCGCGCGCGAGCGGGGGCTGGAGACGGTGGATGGCCTCGAAATGCTGGTGGGGCAGGCAGCGGTCGCGTTCGAACTTTTCTTCGGTCAGGCTCCGCCCGATGAGGGCGAGGACGAGCTTCGCGCTAAATTGCTCGCATGAGAAAGCCACTCACTATTGGTCTGACGGGCTCAATCGGCATGGGCAAGTCGGCGGTCGCGGCGATGTTTGCCGATGAGGGCGTGCCGGTCTTCGATGCCGACGCAGCGGTCCACAAAATGCAGGCGGCAGGCGGTGAGCTGATCGCCCAGATCGAAGAATTGTTTGCGGGAACCACAGGCCCTGAAGGTGTCAACCGCAAGGCACTTGGTGCAACCGTGCTCGGGGACCGTGCCAAACTCGCCCGTCTTGAAGCGTTGATTCATCCGGCGGTCGCGCGGCATCGTGCCATGTTCCTGACAGAACATGCGCAAGCCGACATGGTTCTGTTCGACATCCCGCTCTTGTTCGAAACCGGCGGCAACGAGCATGTCGACGTCACTATGGTCGTTTCCGCACCGGCAGATGTGCAGCGTCATCGCGTGCTGGCACGTCCGGGGATGACGCCTGAACGTTTCGAACATATCCTCGCCTTGCAGACTCCCGATGCCGACAAGCGCGCCCGCGCCGATCATGTCATCGACACCGGCCAGCCGATGGAAGCGACGCGGCGGGATGTGGCGCGACTTGTCAAAAAGCTGCGCGCGGGTCTTGCATAACGCTCCGAACAGGCTCACATTATCCACAGAATGCGAGAGATTATCTTCGATACCGAAACGACGGGCTTTGATCCCCTGACCGGGGACCGGATGGTCGAAATAGGATGTATCGAAATGGTCGGCCGGGTGATCACCGGCAACACCTTCCACGCCTATTTCAACCCCGAACGCGCGATGCCGTCCGCTGCAGAACAGGTGCATGGCCTTTCCGACCGCTTCCTCTCGGACAAGCCGCTGTTCGCGCACAAGGTCGATGAGCTACTGGAGTTCATCGACGACTCGCCGCTGGTTGCACATAATGCCAGTTTCGATTTCGGCTTTCTCAACAACGAGCTGGAGCGCTGCGGCCGCTCACTCGTCGCGATGGAGCGGATGATCGACACCGTCGCGCTGGCGCGGGTCCGCCACCCCGGCGCGAAACTTTCGCTGGACGCGCTCTGCACCCGCTATGGCATCGACCGCAGCCACCGCGTCAAACATGGCGCATTGCTGGATGCCGAACTGCTTGCACATCTTTACATCGAACTGACCGGCGGGCGGCAGATCGGGCTCGGTCTTGCAACCGAGACCGAAGCTAACTCAATCGCGCTCGCCGCTGCTCAAGTCGTCCGCGAATATCGCGCGCCGCGTCCGCATGTCGCATCGGCAGAGGAACTGGAACGCCACGCTGCATTTATAGAGGATATCCCCGACGCACTCTGGAACGAGCGGGGAGCAACACATTAGTCATCGCCCGATAACAGAAGAAGGAGACAGGCAATGGATATCAGGGTTTCAGGACATCAGGTCGAAACCGGGGAAGCCTTACAGAGCCATGTCGAAAAGCGGTTGAGCGCCATTAGCGAAAAATATTTTTCCAAGGCCTTGTCCTCGCAAGCCACATTCGGGCGTGCACCGCATGATGGCTTTACCAGCGATATCGTCATGCATGTGATGCAGGGTTTGGTCCTGAAAGGGCGCGGCGAGGCACAGGATGCACATATTGCGCTCGACCAGGCCGCCGACAAGATCGAGAAACAGTTGCGCCGCTACATGCGACGATTGCAGGATCGGCACAGCCAGTCGGCGCACGCGCTTCGGGAAGAGGAGGCGGCTTATACCGTATTCGATGCCAAAGGCCTGGGTGAAGAAGAGCCGGCGCCAGACTCACCCGTAATCGTCGCCGAAATGAGCGTCGATATCCCCGAATCGACGGTTTCCGATGCGGTTATGCTCATGGATTTGCGCAACACGCCGGCCTTGCTGTTCAAAAACACTGGCACTGGACGGCATAATATGGTTTACCGCCGCGAAGATGGCACGATCGGGTGGGTTGAACCGAAATCCTGACCTTTGAAATCGGCCGACTCTCAGGACAAAATGTAAAATTTTTCAAAGATTTGGGGCGTGCTTCCGGGGTCGCAACCGGACGCGATGAAGCAATAAAATGATTCGAATTTCCACAAGGCTTGTCGAAGGAGCCGTCACTGCGAATCTGGTTTGCACGGGCAAACCCGACCTGCTTTTGCGGCTTTCGGCTGTTGCTGCCGAAAATTATTCGCTCGATGCGGACAATGTCCATGACGGTTTGGTCGAGCGCGAGCGCCTTGGCCCGACGGGCTTTGGCGGGGGCACAGCGATCCCGCATTGCAAGGTGAGTGGAATCGACACGCCGGTCGCGGTTTTCGCGCGGCTTGCCAACCCGGTCGATTATGATGCGGTCGATGACGAGCCAGTCGATCTGGTCTGTGCACTGATTTCTCCGGCGCAGGACGGGGCGTCGCATTTGCGCGCCTTGGCCGAGATTTCGCGGCTGTTCCGCGACGAGAAGTTTCGTACGCAATTGCGTGGTGCCGCCGATTCGGCAGCGATGTTCGCTTTGCTTGTGTTATCCGACGAGCGCGACGCCGCTTGAGCGAGCCTCGGCTAACGACCGAGTTCCAGGTTTCAGCGATAAGGCGGCTGGCTGAGGCTGACGGGGGTTTTGTAACTATATTGCGCAGAGGCGACGCGACTTCAGGCACAATCTTGCTGATTGGGCAGGTCAAAGGCGCAAATCAGGTGCTTTTCGAACGTTTCCGGCCTCTCGATGGTGATGCGATTTGGCAGCCTGTCGTTCGTCAAGATCATGAAAATAAAACAGAAATTTCCGCATATTGGCAGAAGCGCGTGGCGCACGACCCCGATCTATGGGTAATCGAGCTGGATGTCGCATCGACAGAACGGTTGAACGAATATGTCGGAACCTTGTATTGACATTGCTGCGCCGCAACATAAATGCCCGATGAACGAGTAGCGAAGGTTGTCGTACGGGACACAAATGGGGTGACCGGACAAACACGCGAGTCGGATGCAACAAAAGACGGGCCAGAATAGAATATCAAAGGCCTTTCCGCTGCTGCCGCCGCTTTAATGTACGTTTAATGTTGAAAATTGTTCGGGCTGCGACTGTCGCGGCCGTTTCCTGTACCCTGATCGCAGGCGTCATCGCCGCAGATGCAGGTTTTGCTCTTGGCAACGACCAGAGCACTGCGCTTGGCGCAACCACCATCGTCATCGACACCGCGCAGATTGCAGCGGACCAGCAGACGGCCGAACTTGCCAAACAAGGCAAGGTCACGGCAACGCTGGCAGACAATGGCGACATTATTTTTGTTCCAGGCAATGGCGGTGCGCCGGCCATGGAGGCAGAACCCAAGATTTCCGATGACGACGAGCCCGAAGCAATTTCCGCTTCGTCGCTTGCCGAACTGGTTCGCGAACAGGATGTCAGCGAACCGCTCGATGCCGAAGAGCGCTGCCTTGCAGGGGCGGTTTACTTCGAATCGAAGGGCGAATCGCTCAACGGCCAGCTCGCGGTTGCCCGTGTCGTCATGGCGCGCGCCAAATCGGGCCGATTCCCGACCTCCCTTTGCGGCGTTGTCTACCAGAAAAGCCAATTCTCTTTCGTGCGCGGTGGCAGGATGCCTCCGATCGCAACCGGCAGCCAGCATTGGCGCAATGCGGTTGCGATCAGCAGGATTGCACTTTCGAATAGCTGGAAAAGCCCCGTCGAAGGCGCGCTTTTCTTCCATGCGCGTTATGTCTCGCCCGGTTGGCGGCTGACACGGCTTGGTAGCATCGACAATCATATTTTCTACCGTTGATCGTCGAAAATAGCACAGAATTTTAAAGGCCCCACTTTTGGGGTCTTTATTTTGTTCTTGCCATGTTCTAGTCAGCGGCATGGTCTCCCTTGCTCCAGTCGATTCCTTCTGCGGTGCCGTTGCGGTCGCGCGCGGTGTCTCGCGCCTGTTCCTGCGCAACCAGATCATGGTGCAGCCCGAGGTCGGTTTGCGTAACCATCGCCGGGCCGACCTGATGGGAATCAATGCCAAGGGCGAAATCATCATCGTCGAGATAAAATGCTCGCGTGCAGACCTTTTGGGCGACCAGAAATGGCCCGAATATCTGGATTATTGCGATCGCTTTTTTTGGGCGGTGCCCGCCGGGTTCGATATCGGCCCATTGGATGGCGAAGCGTTCCTGCCCGAGCGCGCCGGGCTAATTGTCGCCGACGCATATGATGCCGAAATCGCCCGGCCCGCCGCTCTGGTCCCGCTGGCGGCGGCAAGGCGTAAGGTCGAAATGCAGCGGCTTGCGCGGCTAGCGATGCGGCGGCTGATGGGTATCGCCGACCCCGATCCGATTTTGGCCGAGATTGAGGCGGAATAGCTAAGCGGTCTTCGGATTATACCAGATTGGTGACGAATAAGCGCGTTCCTGTGCTTTGAGTTCGGTGCCGGGCAGCAGCTTCGCGCCATAGCGCAAGGCATCGAACAGCACCCAGCGCGGTGTCGGGATTTCGAGTACGCGGACATAGTAAAAGGCGCGGATTGCCGGGTCGAATTCGGGGTCGGTCCAGACAGTGCGCAGCTCGGGATCGCCGATGCTGTTCCTGTAACTGGCCTTGGCGATATCTACGGTGTCGCCCACCGGCGGTATCTTGCCGTTCGCGCCCTTCGTCCTTTTGTCGGCATCGCCCCAGACGATGTCGAAAACCTTTTCCTGCAACCGGCCCGAACCGTCGACCCAGCCCTTGACGATCTGCACGCGGTCGAGATTGGCACCCATCGGGTCCTTCAACGCCGAGACCAGGAATTTGGGCGAGCCGCTTCCTGCCTTCAGATCGGCACCCATCGGCACACCGCGTGTATAGCCTGCCTTTACCCAGTCGCCGTCGAAATCTTGCGGTGAAAAATCCCAACCGCCGAAGAAGCGCACCGCCATCCGCGGGCCGGTGGTGGCGTAAACCTCGCGCCGCATCATCGCGTCGAATATCGCCGCGCGTGTGTTGGCGGTAGCCCAGACTGCGGCATAGCCACCTGCCAGATAATGCCAGCCAAACCGCCCCTGGTTGGTACCGAGATTCTGCGCGTCGGAAGCACGATCCTTATTGGGTTCGCCGCCCGAATGCTTGCCGAAGAAATTATTCTCGTCGGCGGTGGCAAGGCCGGTGTGGCTGTCAGTCGAACCAATTACGCCGAACTTGTATGGATTGACCCCGGTCGCTTTCTCGATGGCAAGGCCGCGCTTCAGCGCTTCGCGGATATATTCGCCCGCGAACATGTCGGGCGTCTTCTTTGCCTGCATGGTGAGGTTGCCCAAATCCCATCCGGCAATGCCGAAACCTGCAAATTCGTCATTGGTCGACAGGAACGGATGCGCCTCGCTATCGCCCTTTATCTGCGTGATTTCGACCAGAGGTTCGCGGGCTGCACGACGGCGCGCGTAATCGGCGCTCATCGCTCCGCCATTCGGACCGACCATTTCGAACATCATGCCGTTCGAAACATTGCTGTTATGTGGAATCGCCAACACCTTGCCGCCGGTGACCCGCTCGTAATTATCCATATAGTCCCACAGCTGCGACACCGGCGTATCGCCCTGCCCGGGATCGTAAGGCAGAACCTGGTCGGTGCGGCTTTTGCCGTCGCGAAACATCACCACGCGGTGCAGATTGTTGCCGCCGGGCATCAAAGTATATTCGAAACCCATGAAAGCCGTGAATTTGCCCGGTTCGTTATAGCGTTCGACGGTGGTGCTATGCGCTGTCCAGATGCTCGTCGTATTTTTGCGCGCGCGTTCGGGGTCGTTTAGCCCGGGCGGCATGTCGTTGCGTCCGGCGCGGTCGATAATCTCTGCAGTGACGGCGAGCATTCCGTCCGGCCCTTCGTGCATGGTGTCGTGCCAACGGCGCAACGTCGGATCGCGCAACAGCATCCGCGGCGCATCGTAAATCATCTTGGTCGCGCCCAGCCCGCCCGAATGGTCGGCGATGACAAGGAAGTCGAGCGGACGGTCGAGCTTTGCCTTGATTCCCCAGGTCGAGGTGACCTCTTCGCCGCGCGCGAAACGCAGCGCCTCTTCCGGGCCTAGCTTGGCACCGAAACCAAAGGCGTCGATCGAGTTGGCAGTGTGGAGATGCGTGTCGCCCCAGAGCAATTTGGTGGCGATACCGCTGGTGACTTCCTTGTCCGAAACCACCTGCGCCTCGCGAGCGGCCTCGATGACGCGGCTATCCTGCCATTGCCGCCAGCCGAAAAAGGCACCGACCACAATTGCGACCAGCGCAACCGCGCCGAGCACGAATTTCCCGATTTTGCGCATCTGCCCTCTCCCCGGCGCAGAGGTTGCGCCGGAAAAGGGAGCGCGTCAATATCAGGCGTTCACGGTCTCCAACGTGGGATAATCGGTATAGCCCTCAGGCCCCGGTGAATACCATGTGCGGTAATTGTCCGGAGTCAGTTCGGCTCCGCTCCGCAGCCGTTCGACGAGGTCGGGGTTGCTGATATAGGGACGGCCGAAGCTTATCGCGTCGGCAAGGCCGGAGGCAAGGTCTTCGTCCGCCAGTTCCTTGGTATATTCCTGATTGAGCACCAGCGGGCCCCTGAAGACCTTGCGGATTTCGGGCGACACACGGGGCACATCGGTGCGGCCGAAATTGCCATAGGGCTTCACTTCGCGCAGTTCGAGGAAAGCGATGCCGATTTCCTGCAACGCGGCGGCGGCGGCGGTGAAGAGGGCGACCGGATTGCTGTCGTCCGCGCCTTGCGTTTCGCCGTTGGGTGAAAGGCGGACCGAGGTACGGTCGGCGCCGACGGCATTGGCCACGGCTTGCGTTACTTCGCGCAGCAGTCGGACGCGGTTTTCGATGGAGCCGCCATATTCGTCGGTCCGGAAGTTCGAATTGTCGCGCAGGAACTGGTCGATCAAATAACCGTTGGCGCCGTGAATCTGCACGCCGTCGAATCCGGCGGCGATGGCATTCTTCGCGGCATGGACATAGTCGGCGATAATGCGCGGAATTTCCGATGTTTCAAGCGCGCGGGCCTTGACATAAGGCTTTTTGCCTTCGGCAGTATGGGCGTCGCCCGGCGCGGTGGTGGCCGACGAGGACACTGGTTGCGCACCGCCGAGGAAATCGGAATGGACAAGGCGGCCCATGTGCCAGAGCTGGAGGATGATCCGTCCGCCAGCGTCATGGACCGCTTGGGTGACCGGCTTCCATGCCTCGACCTGCGCATCCGACCAGATACCGGGAGCAGAAGGCCAGCCGAGGCCTTCCTGCGAAATGCCGGTGGCTTCGGCGATGATGAGGCCTGCGCTCGCGCGCTGGCTGTAATAATCGGCTTTCAACTGCGTCACCGGCACATGCCCGTCGCTGCTGCGCCCGCGAGTCAGTGGCGACATGATGACGCGGTTGGGCGCTTGAATGGCGCCGAGGGTGATGGGGTCGAACAAAGTTGCAGTCATGAGATTTCCTGTCATTAAGGCGTCCGTTTCCAGCTAGATGCGGGTAAAGGTTGCGAATTGCAACGGGGGTTTATGGCCGACAAGAATATCTATCCGGACGGCCCCAAGGCTTTGCCCGCCATTGTACTGCTTGCGCTTTTCGGCGGCAATCTGGCGCTGGCGTTCGGACCTTGGCTGGTGCGCAGCGCCGATGTCGGGCCGAGCGCGTCTGCCTTCTGGCGCATGGCGCTGGCGATACCGTTCCTGTTCCTGCTTGCGGCACAGGCGAAACAGCCGCTGCGGCTCTCGCGCAAGGCGCTTTATTGGACCATGATCCTCTCGGGCGCATTTTTCGCCGCCGATCTTGCCGCCTGGCATATCGGCATATTGAAGACTAAGCTCGCCAATGCGACCTTGTTCGCCAATGCTGCGAGCCTGTTTTTCCCCTTATGGGGTTACCTGATCGCGCGCAGCTGGCCCGGGCGGCGTGAAGGTTTTGCATTCGGACTGGCAGTGGCGGGGACCGTCCTGCTGCTCGGTCGCTCGGCCGAACTGTCGCGCGAAACCTTGATCGGGGACCTGCTCTGCCTCGCGGCTGGCATATTCTACACAGGCTATTTGATCGTCGTGATGAAGGCGCGCGACGAACTGCCGAGCTGGACCCTGCTTGCCTGGTCGACACTTGCCACCGCGCCGCCGCTTTTGTTGATCGCGCTGGGCCTTGGCGAGCAGATCATGCCGTCCGATTGGACGCCGGTCATTGCGCTGGCGGTTGTCAGCCAGCTCATCGGACAAGGGCTGATGGTCTATGTGCTCGGCAAGGTTACGCCTTTGCTTTTCGGCCTTGCCTTGCTCACCCAGCCCATCGTGTCGGCTGCGATCGGCTGGATGGCTTATGGCGAGACGCTGGGGCCAGCCGATGCTTTCGGCGCTGCGCTGATTGCCGCGGCGCTGGTGATGGTGCGACTTGCCGAAACACCCGAGCGAGCGTAGATTGGGATGATGGCAACCAACCCGCTCCCCGCCGATCCGACGCTCGATGAAATCCGGCTTGCGCTTGCACCGGCGATAGGCCGTAACGCAGCTTTCGACGGATGGAGCGCCGCTGCGGTGAAGGCAGCCGCCGAGGAGATCGGCGTCGACCCCGACGTCGCGGCATTGGCGGTGAAAGGCGGCGCGATGACTTTGATCGACGCGTGGATCGACGGCATCGATCTCGAACTCGCTCGCCGCCTGCCGCCAGAAAAGTTGGGCGCGATTAAGATCCGGGAACGAATCACCGCGTTGCTCGCGACACGCATGGAAATAATGGCACCCGACCGCGAAGCGTTGCGCCGCGCGATGGCGATCATGGCATCACCGCAAAATCTGCCGCGCGCGGCGAAGATCGGCTGGCGCTCGGCGGACCGGATGTGGCGGCTGGTGGGCGATACTGCGAGCGACTTCAACCATTATACCAAACGGATGACGCTATCAGCGGTATATGGAAGCTTGCTGACGGTGTTCGTAAACGACGAGAGCGAGGATTTCGCCGACAGCCGCGCGTTCCTCGACCGGCGCATTGAAAATGTAATGCAGTTCGAGAAAGTGAAGGCGCAGGCCAAGACGCGGCGCGAAAATATCCCCAGCCTGTCGCGATTCATCGGACGGTTGCGCTATCCAGCGAAGTAAAGGCAGAAAACCCAACCTTGGCCATTCCCGCGAAGGCGGGAATCCATGGACCGACCGTTACGTTTGAACAGCCCGGTCGTTTTGCACTCGAGTTCAGGCCATGGATTCCCGCCTTCGCGGGAATGACAAGGGGGATATGGAAAAGACTGCGCGTACGAGACAAAATCTCCACTTGCCGTTATTGAGAATCGGTTGCAAATGGGCGGCGTGCAACTTGACGAGCTTCCCCTGAACCAGACTGCCACCGTGCGAACCATCGACTGGGCCGCGATGCCCGAAGGCGAAGGTCATCGCTTGCGCTCACTCGGGCTTGAGGAAGGTGTTGGTATCGAGGCGCTGCACAAGGGCATATTGCTCTGGAAAGACCCGATTGCAGTGCGCGTCGGGCGAATGACGATTGCGCTCCGCCGCAAGGTTGCCGCCGCCATTATCTGCGAGGTCGTGGCATGACCGGGATGCCGCCGCTCATCGCGCTCGTCGGTAACCCCAATGCGGGCAAGAGCGCGTTGTTCAATGCGCTCACCGGTGCGCGGCAGAAAATTGCCAATTATCCCGGTGTCACCGTCGAACGCAAATCGGGGCGGGCCGCGCTGCCCGACGGCAGGCTGGTCGAGCTGCTCGATCTGCCCGGCGCCTACAGCCTCGAGCCGGACAGCCTCGACGAAGCCGTAACGCGCGACGTCGTTCTCGGCAATTTTGAGGGGCAGCGACGCCCCGACGCGCTGGTCATCGTGGTAGATGCAGGCAATCTCGACAATCATTTGCGCTTTGCCATCGAGCTTATCGGTCAAGGGCTGCCGGTCGTCATCGCGCTTAACATGGTCGATCTGGCGGCGCGCGACGGGCTGGAGCTCGATGCTTCGATACTCTCGCGCGAACTCGGCGTGCCGGTGATAGAGACGGTAGCGGTGCGCAAGCGCGGGCTGCCCGAATTGCTGGCGGCGCTCGGCGAGACGATCGGCAAGGTCAGGCCGGTTCCTGCCGTTCCGGCTTCGCGCAAATCGAACACAGAAGCCGCGCACCGGATCGCGAAGCTTGCAGTGATCCGCGAAACGCAAGGAAGGCAATGGACGCGGCGGCTCGATTCGGTGCTGCTGCATCCGGCGGGGGGCGTTCTCATCCTGCTCGGGCTGTTATTCGTCATGTTTCAGGCGGTTTATGCCTGGTCCGAAGCACCCATCGGCTGGATCGAAGGCGGATTCGGCCTGCTGACCGAAGCGATCAACGTCAGCCTGCCTGACAATCTGTTCCGCTCGTTCCTGACCGACGGCATCATCGCCGGCGTGGGCTCGGTCGTCGTCTTCCTGCCGCAGATTTTGATACTGTTCCTGTTCATCCTTCTGCTCGAGGCGTCGGGATATATGACAAGAGCGGCGTTCGTCATGGACCGGATGATGGCGGGCGTCGGCCTGTCCGGGCACAGCTTCATCCCGCTGCTCTCCTCGTTCGCCTGCGCCATTCCCGGAATTATGGCGACGCGCTCGATCATGGACCAGAAGGAACGGCTGGCGACGATATTGATTGCGCCGTTGATGACCTGTTCGGCACGGCTACCCGTTTACACGCTCATAATCGGCGCATTCATTCCGGCCCAAAGCATAGGTCCGGGGATCGGGCTGCAAGGGCTGGTGCTGTTCGCGCTATATATCGGCGGGATCGTCGGTGCGATGTTCGCGGCGCTCGTCATCCAGCGGTTCGTAACCAAAAGCACGGGAAGCTCTTTCCTCATCGAAATGCCCCGTTACCAGCTTCCTCGCCTGCGCGATATTGCGCTTGGTTTGTGGCAGCGCGCATGGGTGTTCTTGCGCCGCGCAGGCACGATTATTTTCGTGGCGACAATCGTCCTCTGGGCGTTGCTGAGTTTCCCGAAGGTGCCCGAGGGCAGCGGCGTTTCGCAGGTCGAATATTCGGTTGCCGGACGCATTGCCGACGGCCTCGAGCCCATCGTGCGCCCCATTGGTTTTAATCACGACATCGCGCTTGCGATCATTCCGGCAATGGCTGCGCGCGAGGTTGCGGTATCGGCGCTCGGCACCGTTTATGCGATCGATGCGGAAGACGAAGAACAGGCGGCGATGAGCCTGGGGCCACAGCTTGCCGCCGACTGGTCGCTCGCGACTGCATTGGCCTTTCTCGCCTGGTTCATCTTCGCGCCGCAATGTATTTCGACCATTGCCGTGGCGCGCCGTGAGACCAACGGATGGAAATGGCCGATGTTCATGGTTGGCTATTTGTTCGCACTGGCCTATGTTGCTGCCGGAATAACCTATTGGACCGCCACAGCCTTTGGCCTTTGACGGTTCCTCACAACCGGAAAGCACAAGGGGCAGGATATGGCGGGCAGCGTCAACAAGGTAATTTTGGTCGGCAATCTGGGCGCGGACCCCGAGGTCAAGTCTTTCCAGAATGGCGGACGGATCTGCAATTTGCGGATTGCGACGTCGGAGGACTGGAAAGACCGCCAGACCGGCGAGAAGAAGGAAAAGACCGAGTGGCATAGCGTCACTTTGTCCACCGACGGGCTTGTGGGTGTTGCCGAACGCTATCTGAAGAAAGGCAGCAAGGTTTACATCGAAGGCCAGCTCCAGACGCGCAAATGGCAGGATGCGTCGGGTAATGATCGCTACACCACCGAAATTCGGGTCGGCGGCTTCGATGGCAAGCTGGTGATGCTCGACGGCGCGCGCGGCGGCTCCGGCGGTGGTGGCAATGACGGCTGGAGCGGCGCTTCGTCCGGCGGTGGCGGCCAGTCGGGCGGAAGCAACTGGCAGGGCGGATCGTCAGGCTTTGGCGGCGGCGATTTCGACAATGACCTCGACGACGACGTGCCGTTCTGAGCAATTGGCGGCCTTGATTATTTCTTGGCCAGCAAATCCTTGAGCGAGGCGAGCGCGCCCAGCGGTGCGACTTCGTCCTCGGCTTTGACACCTGCGGCCTTCAGTATCTTTTCAGCTTCGGGACTGCGCGGATAGGGATCGAGCGCCAGACCCAATGATTGCGCCACAGCTTCGCCGAGATCGACGATTTGCCCGTCATGAAACATCGTGTCGCAATCATCGGCTTCGAGTTCAATTTCGCCGCCAACGACAGGTTCGGGAATGAAGCGGATATTGAGGGGCTCTTCAAGAACCGCAGGCACCGGATCGCCGCTGGCAATGCAGCTTTGCGCGAGGGTCGCGGTGAAGCGCCCCGTTACCAATATGCCCGATGCTTCCGGCGTCAGCGATATCTCCGCTTCGAGCAAGTCCAACGCCGCCAGATCGAACCGTGCCTTCAGCCTTTCGCGCGCGGCGTCGTCCGCCGACAAATGGATGTTGCGGCTGTGATTGCCGACCTCCGATAATTTGACGACATGGCTGAATTCATTGGCACTCACCATGCGGCGTGGCCTTCGACAATCGTTTCGGGCTGTTGAGCGGCCAGGGATTTTTTGACATCTAGCAGCCCCTGCCGGATATGCGCCAGCGCTACCGCATCGGCCTGCTCGCTGCGATAGATATTCCGCAATATAGCGTCGTCGAGCTGAGCCGTATCGTCCATCGCCGCTCGAAACGCGCCCAGCCGCCCGCCGACCGCGCCCATGATCCTGCCGATATGCTTGCCGACGATCATGTCGCCTATACCGACCTCGCGCAGCTGCCCGTCCATGTCGTCGACGAACACTTCGGTGAGGTGCGCCATGTCCTGGGCATGCGCATCGTCGCCTTCGAGCCGAAGCAATACCAGGCTCAGGATCGCCGCCACCATGTCGAAACGGCCATCGATGCTGTCGGGCACTTGCCCCTCGACATACCAATGCGGTGCGCGCGCTTTCGCAACGATCTGGTTGTAAAGCGGCACCAGCTTTAGTTTCGGGTCCGGTTCGGTATTTCCGAACAGGCGTTTCAAAAGGGACATGGGAAACTCGCTTCCAACCGGCTCATCGGCCATTCATCTGGACTTGCATATTGATATTGCCGTCCAAGGATGCAATGGCACAGCCTTGGTTTTATGGGAAGTCCGGAGAAGTCTATGCGCGTGTCGCAGTTTGCCATTGTTACGAGCCTGATTGCAACGATGGCACTAACTTCCGGTTGTACGCGGTTGCGGGGGCAGCAGGGCTATATCGGCGATGCGGTGTTGCTCTCTTCGGTGCAGCCGGGTGTCGATAACAAGGAGTCGGTGCAGGCTTCTTTGGGTCGCCCGACCTTTGTCGGCCAGTTCGACCCGAATGACTGGTATTATTATTCGCGCCAGACGAAACAGCTTGCCTTTTCGCAGCCAAAAGCGGCCGAGCAATCGGTCGTAAAGGTGCGCTTCGATGCGGCTGGCAATGTCGCTTCGGTGACGACCACAGGCAAGGAATTGATTTCCAACATCAGCCCCGAAAGCGACAAGACCCCGACGCTGGGTCGCAACAAGAGCTTCTTCGAGGAAATCTTCGGCAATATCGGTTCGGTTGGCGCCGGGAGCGGCCAGGGCGCGACGCCGAACAGCCCTAACTGAGCCTATTCGGCGACACCTGCCGCCGCCAACACCGCCAGCGTCACGAGATCGCTGGTGCCAGACGCCATTGTCGCCACCTGCACCGGGCGTTCCACGCCGATCAGCATCGGCCCGATCACCTGGTCGCCGCCCAGTTCGCGCAGCAGCTTTGCTGACAGGTTCGCCGATTGCAGCCCCGGCATGATGAGGACATTGGCGGGGCCAGACAGGCGGCAGAATGGGTAGTTTTTCATCAGGGCGGGGTTGAGCGCAACGTCGGGCGGCATATCGCCTTCATATTCGAAATCGGGATTGCGTGCATCGAGCAGCGCTACCGCGTCGCGGATATTGGCGATCCAGTTGCCGTGCGGATTGCCGAAGGTCGAAAAGGACAGGAAGGCGACGCGCGGGACATGGCCCATGCGGCGGGCGACCGCGGCGGTCTTTTCGGCAATATGCGCCAGCTCCTCGGCGCTCGGCCGTTCGTTGACCGTGGTGTCGGCAATGAACACGGTATGCGCCTTGCCGACCATGACATGGATGCCGAACGAAATTTCGCCTTTTTTGGGGTCAAGCACGCGGCGCAGTTCGACCAATGTCTGGCCGAAGGTGCGCGTTACGCCGGTGATCATGGCGTCGGCCTGATCCATCTTCAGCAACAGCGCGCCAAAGATGTTGCGGTCACGGTTGACCATGCGCTGCACATCGCGGCGCAGATAGCCGCGCCGCTGCAAGCGCTGGTAAAGCTTATCGACCATCTTGTCGACGAGCGGGCTGGAAACGCTGTTGTGGATTTCATACTCGTCAGGGTTAGCACCAAGCTCGGTCAGCATTTCGGTGACTTTCGCATCGCGCCCGACCAGCACCGGAATACCGTAACCGTCCTGCTTGAACTGCACGGCGGCACGCAGCACGACATCTTCTTCGGCCTCGGCAAAGATAACGCGTTTGGGCTTGGCTCGTGCCGCTTCGTAGACTTGCGTGAGCACCGAAGTCGTCGGGTTGAGCCGCGCGCGCAATTCGGCGCGATAGGCGAACATGTCCTCAATCGGCTTTTGCGCTACGCCTGAATCCATTGCCGCCTTGGCAACGGCAGAGGCGACGATTTCCATCAGCCGCGGATCGAACGGTGAGGGGATGATATAGTCGCGCCCGAATTTATGCGCGATGCCGCCATAGGCGGCGGCTACTTCCTCGGGCACCGTCTCGCGCGCGAGTTGCGCCAAAGCGTTGGCGGCAGCGATCTTCATCGGTTCGTTGATAGTGGTTGCGCGCACATCCAGAGCGCCGCGGAAGAGGAAAGGGAAGCAGAGGACATTATTGACCTGGTTGGGAAAATCCGACCGGCCGGTGGCGATGATCGCATCGGGCCGCGCGGCCCTGGCGACCGGCGGCGAGATTTCAGGGTCGGGGTTGGCCATCGCGAAGATGATCGGTTGGTCGGCCATCTGCTTGACCATCTCAGGGCTGAGGGCATTGGCGGCGGAAAGGCCCAAAAACACATCGGCACCGACAATCGCTTCGGCTAGGTTGCGCGCCTCGGTGCGCACTGCGTGCGCTGACTTCCACTGGTCCATGCCTTCCTGGCGGCCCTGATAGATGACGCCGGAGCGGTCGCACATGATGACATTCTCGTGCGGCACACCCATCGCCTTGATGAGCTCGGTACAGGCAATCGCCGCCGCGCCCGCGCCGTTGCATACCACCTTGACGTCAGCGAGGCTGCGGTTGGTGAGCAGGCAGGCGTTGATGAGGCCGGCGGCTGCGATGATCGCAGTGCCATGCTGGTCGTCGTGGAAGACCGGGATATTCATCCGCTCGCGCAGCGTCTGCTCGATGATGAAGCAGGACGGCGCGGCGATATCTTCGAGGTTGATGCCGCCGAAGGTCGGCTCCAATAACTCAACCGCGTCGATGAAGCGGTCGACATCCTCGGTCTTCACTTCGATATCGATCGAATCGACGTCGGCGAAGCGCTTGAAGAGCACCGCCTTGCCTTCCATCACCGGCTTCGAGGCGAGCGCCCCCAAATTGCCCATGCCGAGGATTGCGGTGCCGTTCGAAATGACCGCAACCAGATTGCCCTTGGCGGTGTAGTCATACGCGGTAGCAGGATCGTCGGCGATGGCCTGCACCGGCACCGCGACGCCGGGCGAATAGGCAAGCGAAAGATCGCGCTGCGTCGCCATCGGCTTCGACGCGATGATCTCGATCTTGCCGGGGCGGCCCATCGCGTGGAATTCCAGCGCTTCCTCGGCGGTAAACTGGACGTCGCTGTCGCTCATTTTGGGCCCTGACTTCAATTGCGGTATCGCCTTGCCCTAGCGTCTGTAGGGTGACCGGCGCAAGCCTTGAGGGTGTTATCGGAATTTCCACAAATAGCGGCGAGCGCAACATTGCCTCAAACCGCCAACCGGCTATGCACCGTCCATGGACTCGCGCCCTGCCAAAAACGCCTCGCTGCCCGGCATGTCCGCACCAACGCCGATGATGGTGCAATATCTGGCGCTGAAGGCAAAGGCGGGCGATTGCCTTCTTTTCTACCGCATGGGCGATTTTTTCGAATTGTTTTTCGACGATGCGCGCGCTGCTGCGGCAACGCTCGACATCGCGCTTACTTCGCGCGGCGAGCATGACGGAAAGCCTATCCCGATGTGCGGCGTGCCGGTGCACAGCGCCGAAGATTATCTCGCGCGGCTGATCAAGGCGGGCCATCGGGTAGCAATTGCCGAACAGACCGAAAGCCCCGAACAGGCCAAATTGCGGGGCGGATCGAAAGCGCTGGTGGCGCGCGATATTGTCCGGTTCGTCACTGCAGGCACGCTGACCGAGGATAGTTTGCTCGATAGCTGGGCGTCGAACATGCTGGTGGCGCTGGCACCGGTCGGGGACATGATAGGAGTGGCGGCAGCGGATATTTCGACCGGGCATTTCGAGCTGGCGGCGGTGTCGCCGGGTGCTTTGGAAGCCGAGCTGGCCCGACTTGCTGCGAGCGAAATTGTGGTACCAGATGGCTTTGCCGATATGCCAGATGCGATTGTCAGGCCGCGTGCCGACTTCGACAGCGTGGCGGGCGAAGCTGCTCTGAAAGAACATTTCGCCGTTGCTAATTTGGACGCCATCGGCGCGCTCACGCGAAGTGAATTGGCCGCAGCGGGGGGATTGATCGCTTATCTGGCGCATGCAGGACAGGGCAAGATGCCGTTCCTGAAACTGCCGGTGCGGCGCGAGGTGCATGAGCATCTGCTCATCGACCAAGCGACGCGCGACAGCCTCGAGATCAACGCCGCGAGCAAAGGCGGTCGCGCCGGATCGCTGCTGGCCGAGGTCGATCGCACGATCACCGGCGGCGGCGCGCGGCAATTGGCGGCGGACCTCGCTGCGCCATTGATGGACAAGCACCGGATCGAAGAACGCCTGGCGCTGGTGCAGTGGTTCCACGATGCGCCATTGCTGCGCGATGCGGTGCGAAGCGCGCTGCGGCAGTTGCCCGACATCGCCCGCGCGTTAGGGCGTGTTGTTGCCGGACGCGGAAGCCCGCGCGACCTCGGCCAGATTCGCGACGGGTTGGACGGTGCGCGCGCGTTGCGCGAACGGCTAGGTGCGATGGCCGAGCGGCCCGCATTGCTGGACGACCTGCTGCCAACGCTCGACGGGCACGGCGCAATGGTTGACCTGTTTCAGCGCGCCTTGGTCGCGTCGCCGCCGACCGAGACCGGCCAGGGCGGCTATATTGCCGAGGGCTATGACGCCGCGCTCGATTCGCTGCGTCTGGCGGGGCGTGACGGCCGGCAGGCTATTGCGCAGCTTGAGGCGCGCTATCGCAATGCGACCGGCGTATCGGCGCTGAAGATCAGGCATAATGGCGTCCTCGGCTATTTTGTCGAGGTGCCTGCCAAGAATGGCGACGCCCTCATGGCGGCAGGCTCTGGCTTTACCCACCGGCAGACGATGGCGGGCGCGGTGCGCTTCAATTCGCCTGAGCTGCACGAGGAAGCGCTGCGCATCACGCAAGCCGGGGGCCATGCGCTTGCCGCGGAGACGGCGCATCTCGAGGAGCTGATCGGCGAAGCGATGGCGCGGCGCGATGCGATTGCGGCGAGCGCGGATGCATTGGCGCGGATCGATGTTGCGGCGGCGCTCGCCGAACGTGCGGCGGAGGGCGGCTGGTGTCGGCCGTCTTTCGCTGACCACCCCTGTCTGGAAATCGAGGGCGGTCGGCATCCGGTGGTTGAAAGCGCCCTAGCCAAGGCGGGCGACCGCTTCATCGCCAATGATTGCGCACTCGCACCCGAACGGCGGCTATGGCTGGTGAGCGGCCCCAATATGGGCGGCAAGTCGACCTTCCTTCGGCAGAATGCGCTGACCGTTTTGTTGGCACAGGCCGGGAGCTATGTCCCGGCGACCTCGGCAAGGCTGGGTCTGGTAGACCGTCTGTTCAGCCGCGTCGGTGCCTCGGACAACCTCGCGCGCGGGCGCTCGACCTTCATGGTCGAAATGGTCGAGACTGCCGCCATCCTCGCGCAGGCGACCGAGCGGAGTTTCGTCATTCTCGACGAAGTCGGGCGCGGCACATCGACCTATGACGGCCTTGCGATAGCATGGGCGGTGGTCGAGGGCATCCACGAAGCCAACCGCTGCCGCTGCCTGTTCGCAACGCATTATCATGAACTGACGCGGCTCGCCGACAGCCTCGACGCGCTCTCGCTCCACCATGTCCGCGCCAAGGAATATAAGGGTGACCTCGTCCTGATGCACGAAGTCGCAGACGGCCCCGCCGACCGCAGCTATGGCATCGCGGTGGCGAAACTGGCGGGCCTACCCCCGCCTGTTATCGCCCGTGCGCAGACCGTTCTCGAAAAACTCGAAAAAGGCCGCGCTGAAACAGGAGGGCTGGCGGCAGGGTTGGGCGATCTGCCGCTATTCAGCGCCGCCCTCGATGCAGCCGAGGCGAAGGTCGATGCCTTGCGGGAGAAGCTGACAGGTCTCGACATTGATGCGCTCAGCCCGCGGCAGGCGCTCGATTTGCTGTACGAATTAAAGAGGGCTGCGGGCGAAGATTAGTTTGGTTTCACGCCAGCGACAGGAACAGCCCGGCCAGTGCCGCACTCATCAAATTGGAAAGCGAACCCGCTGCCAGCGCCTTCAGCCCAAGCTTCGCAATCATCGGGCGCTGGTTCGGAGCGAGGCTACCGGTAACGGCCATCTGGATTGCTATCGAACTGAAATTGGCGAAGCCGCACAAGGCAAAGGTTACGATGCCGACTGTTGCAGGAGACAAGGCGGTTGTCTTGCCAAGGTCGATAAAGGCAACGAATTCGTTCAACACGATCTTGGTGCCGAATAGCCCGCCTGCCTGCAGCGCTTCATTCCACGGCACGCCGAGCAGGTACATGATCGGCGCGAAGACATAGCCGACTATTTGCTGGAAGCTCAGGTCTGGCTGGCCGAACCAGCCGCCGATGCCGCCCAATATGCCATTGGCAAGCGCAACTAAAGCGACGAAAGCCAGCACCATTGCGCCGACCGCGACGGCCAGCTTTACGCCCGTTTGCGCGCCCTGGGCAGCCGCCATAATGATATTGGCGGGCTTTTCCTCGCCGTCGTCGTGCAGGATTTCAGGTTCTTCGTTCACGCTTAGCGGCGCCAGATGCGGGTTGGGCAGTCTCGGGTCGGCCTCGGTAACAGGTGTCGGCGGCACGTCGGGCATCATCAGCTTTGCCATCAATATCCCGCCCGGTGCCGACATGAAGGCGGCGGCCAGGAGATAGTCGATGCGGATGCCCATCGAGGCGTAAGCGGCAAGGATGGTCCCTGCGACTCCCGCCATGCCGACGGTCATCACGCAGAAAAGCTGCTCGGGTTTGAGGCCCGCCAGATAGGGGCGGATCACAAGGGGCGATTCCGACTGGCCGACGAAAATGTTCGCCGCCGCGCAAAGGCTTTCGACTTTCGAGATGCCGGTGATCTTCTGCAAGCCGCCACCGATCCAGCGGATCACATATTGCATGATACCGAGATAATAGAGGATCGAAATCAGCGAGGCGAAGAAGATGATGACCGGGAGCGCGGCGATGGCAAAACTGTTGCCGCCGATCTCCGGCGACGCCAGCGGGCCGAAGATGAAATTGGTGCCCGCGGCGGCATAGCCCAGAAGGTTGGATACGCCCTGTGACATCGCCCCAAGGACTGTTTTTCCCCAGGAGGTATAAAGCACCAGCGCAGCAATACTCGCTTGCAAGGCAAAAGCCGAAACAACCACACGCGGGCGTATGGCACGGCGGTTCGACGACAGTGCTATCGCGATGGCCAGAATCACGACCATGCCCGCAAGGCTCAACAAAATCTGCATCTAAGGCTCCCGACCCTCTGTTATTGGCCCTCACCTAGCCGTATCGCCGGTCTTGCGCCAATAAAATTAGCCGCTAGTCAGTGACCATGACCGACCAGACCGCATCGGGTGCCACGACGGGCGCCATTCCCAGATCCCTCTTCATGTTTTCCGTCATTTATGGCGGCATGGTGTGCATTGCGGGCGTGCTGGGTAACAAGCAGGTGTCTTTGGGGCCGTTGGCCGTCGAAGCGGGGATTTTTCCATTCCTGTTGCTGGTCATATTGTCGAGTTCGGTGGCTGCGCTCCACGGCAAGGCAATTGCGGACCGATTGGTGCAATATGGATTCATTCCGCTGATTGGCTCGATATTGCTGACCTTGCTGGTGCTAGCGCTGCCCGCCTCATCCAAGATGGACGGCAAATATCTCGACGCGTTCAACACGATGATGGGGCAGACGCCGCGCATCTGGGTGGCGGGCATTGTCGCCTATGGCACATCGCAATTGCTCAACGTGTATCTGTTCGACCGGCTGAAAAACACCGTCGGTAAATATGTGGCGCTACGCGGGGCGATAGCTGCGGTGCTGTCGCAGATTGTCGATACGCTGCTGTTCGTGACCATTGCCTTTTACGGGATATTTCCGATCACCGAATTGCTGCTGGGCCAGATGCTTGCCAAGGTGGTGCTCAGCATGGTGATGGTGCCATTGCTTATCAGCTTTTTTGTAGGCTTCGGCCACAAGCTCGACGGCACGGCACCGGCGCCATGAGCATCGACCCCGCCAACCTAGCCAAGGCGGAAACGCTTACGGAAGCCTTGCCCTATCTGCAGCGCTATGCGGGCAAGACCTTTGTCGTCAAATATGGCGGTCATGCGATGGGCGATGCGGACCTGGCGCAGGATTTTGCCGCCGATGTCGTGCTCTTAAAGGCCGTCGGCATTAACCCTGTCGTCGTGCATGGCGGCGGGCCGCAGATCGGGGCGATGCTCAAGAAGCTCGGCGTCGAAAGCGAATTTGTCGATGGCTTGCGGGTTACCGATGCCGAAACCGCCAAGGTCGCCGAAATGGTGCTCTCTGGCGCGATCAACAAGGAGCTGGTCGGCTGGATCAACGCGGCGGGCGGCAAGGCGCTGGGCATTTCGGGCAAGGACGGCGGCTTTGTGACTGCGAGTAAGGTCGCGCGGACGCAGAAAGACCCCGACAGCCTGATCGAGCGCAGCATCGACCTGGGCTTTGTCGGGGAGCCCCAGAACGTGGACCGCAGCGTCATCGACACGATCAGCGGCGCGGGCATGATTCCCGTGATCGCACCCATCGGTGTCGGCGTTGACGGCCATACCTATAATATCAACGCCGACACGATGGCGGGTGCGGTCGCGGTGGCATTGGGAGCTTCACGGCTGTTCCTGTTGACCGATGTTGCGGGCGTGCTCGACAAATCGGGCGCTTTGCTGACCGATCTCGACCCAAGAAAAATTTCCGCTTTGCAAACCGACGGCACGATCAGCGGCGGGATGATCCCCAAGATCGAAACCTGCGTAAACGCGGTCGAGGCAGGCGTCGAGGGCGCGGTCATCCTCGACGGGCGCGTGGCGCATGCGATGCTGATCGAAATGTTTACCGACAAGGGCGCAGGCACGCTGATACACAAATAACTGTTTTACCCTGTTGATACAGCGCGCCCGCTCCGCTAATCGCTTGGGCCTGTTCCATACCGGAGAAAACCATGCTCCTCGCGCTTATTTCAATCCTTGGCTATCTGATGACGATCCTGTCTACTGTGGTCATCGTGCAGTTCATCCTGAGCCTGCTGCTCGCTTTCAACGTTGTCAGCCTGTCGAACAATATCGTCGCGTCGATCTGGCATGCGCTCAACATGATCCTCGACCCGTTCCTGAAACCCATCCGCAAGATCATGCCCGATACTGGAATGATCGACTTCTCGCCGATGGTGCTTCTCATCGCATTGCGTATCCTGCAGATGCTGCTGATCGGTCTCGCCAACGATATTGCCGCGGCGGGTATGTGAACGCGGACAAGATCATTGACGGCAAGGCTTTTGCGGCGGGCTTGCGGGAGCGTGTTGCCGCTGCCGTTCCGGCATTTGTCGAAGCAACCGGACGCAAGCCGGGACTGGCTGTTGTCCTCGTCGGCGACGATCCGGCGAGCCAGGTCTATGTGGGTTCCAAAGGCAAAGCGACCCGCGCGCTCGGCATGGAGAGTTTCGAACATGTGCTGCCCGCCTCGACCTCGCAGGAAGAGCTGGAGGCGCTGGTCCGGACATTGAACGCGGACGATGCCGTTGACGGCATCTTGGTGCAATTGCCGCTCCCCGGCCATCTCGACGAGAAAGCGGTGGTCGATACAATCGATCCCGACAAGGACGTCGACGGTATAACGCCGACAAACGCAGGGCGGCTCCTGATCGGGATGGAATCGCTGGTTTCATGCACGCCATTGGGCTGCCAGATGATCCTGCACGACCTGCTGGGGAACCTTAGCGGACTCGACGCAGTGGTGGTCGGCCGGTCGATATTGTTCGGCAAGCCGATGGCGCAGCTGTTGCTGGCGGACAATTGCACGGTAACGATGGCGCATAGCCGGACGCGCGATTTGCCCGCCCTGCTGCGCCGTGCAGACATCGTTATCGCAGCGATCGGCCAGCCGCTTTTCATCAAGGGTGATTGGCTGAAGCCGGGATCGGTTGTGCTGGACGGCGGAATCAATCGCCTGGCCCCCGAAGCCGGGGAACACAAAGGGCGCATCGTAGGCGATGTTGCTTTTGAAGAAGCCGTAGGGCACGTTCGTGCTATCACGCCTGTACCCGGCGGGGTCGGGGCGACAACGATTGCCGTATTGATGCGCAATACTTTGGTCGCCGCCTGCCGCCGTGCCGGATTGGCCAAGCCCGAGGGAATATGACGTCATGAAACGCATTACGCTTGGCTTGCTTGCGCTATCGCTCACTGCCTGCGCGGGCGGCCAGCGTGCCCCGCGGGGTTTCGAACCGCGCATCGCCAACCCAAGCGCGGTGATCGCGGCGGAAATAGCCTTCAACCGGCTGGCACAGGAAGAGGGGCAATGGACCGCTTTTCGCAAAACAGCGGCCAAAGAGGCAATCATGTTCCTGCCGCAACCCGGCCTTGCGCAGGATTGGTTGAAGGGCAAAGCCGACCCGCCGGTTTCTGTGAAGTGGCAACCGCACAAGGCCTTTATGTCGTGCGACGGCAAGACTGGCGTGACCACCGGCGCGGCGCAATGGCCCGATGGCCGTAACGGCTATTTCACCACCGTCTGGCAATTGATGCAGCGCAGCCCTGGCGACCCTGGCGAATGGCAATGGGTGGTCGATCATGGCGACTTTATCGATACGGCGCGCCCTGCGCCCGAATTTATCGAAACCCGCGTCGCGAGTTGCAAGGGTAAGGCACCCGCCGCAATCGTCGCGCCAGCAGAAGGCGCGAAGATGAAGGCGGGCTATTCCCGCGACCAGTCGTTGAGCTACACCTGGGTGGTCCAGCCCGATGGCGCGCGCACGCTCGAGGTAAAGCTTTGGAACGGCAGTGGGGCGGATACCGTTCTGCTCGATAGGGTCGCGGCCGAATAATGCTCGACCTCTTCCTCTCGGCCTTCATCACTTTCTTTGTCGTCATTGACCCGCCCGGTTGCGCGCCGATCTATGCTAGCCTGACCAAGGGCGCGAGCGCGGTACAGCGGCGCAATATGGCAATCCGCGCCGCATTCGTCGCGACGATCATCTTACTCATCTTCGCGCTGTTCGGAGAACAGTTGCTCGCTGCGCTCCACATTGAACTCAACAGCTTTCGCATTGCAGGCGGCATCATGCTCTTCCTGATCGCGCTCGACATGGTATTTGAAAAGCGTACTCAACGCCGCGAGGAACGCGCACAGAAGATCATCGACACACCCGAGATTGAGGACGTGTCGGTTTTCCCGATGGCAATGCCGATGATTGCCGGGCCAGGGTCGATCGCGTCGGTCATGCTGCTCATGTCGCAGAATGAAGGCATCGACCGTGCGGGAGTCATATTGGCGGCGCTGGGTGCGGTTCTTTTCCTGACCCTGCTCGCTTTGCTGGCCGCAGGTCCGATCATGCGCGTGCTGGGCGACAAGGTTGAGGCAGTGATAACGCGATTGCTCGGCGTATTGCTCGGTGCGCTCGCGGCGCAGTTTGTGATCGACGGTCTGCGCGCCAGCTTTACTGGAGTGTAACGCGGTCCTCCGACCCGTCATGTCGTCCGAAAAACTGCATGAGCTGGACAATCAGATCGGCCCGCGACGATAGTCCCCGCGATTCCAGCAACGCCTGTTTTGCGGCATAATCGAACGGGGCGATCTGGGCGATGGCGTTGACCAGCGAGTAATCGTCGAGCTGGCCAACCGCATTCCAGTCGACGGCGTAGCCCTGCGCATCGGCAAAGCGGCGCGATTCGATCTCGAGGCTGGCGCGCTCGGCAATCGACAGCGCGTCGGCGGCCTCGTCCTCTTCCCACAACTCCGCTTCGACCTGACGGAAGGTCGTGGTGACATCCAGTTCCCTCTTAATGCTGAAGCGTTGCAACCCTTCGAGGATGATATTGTAGCGCCCGTCGCCCATCGCTTCCACATCGCCAATGCGCCCGAGGCAGCCGACCTCGAATAAGGGCGGATTGCCTCCTTGTCCCTTGGGCTGGACCATGCCGATCATCCGGTCGCGCGCGAGGCTATCGCCGACAAGGTCCCGATATCGCGGCTCGAAAATATGAAGCGGCAACTGCATCCCGGGAAACAGAATCGCGCCGGTCAGCGGGAATATCGAGATGCGCCGGACGGTCATCCGAACAATATGGCCGATAATTTGCGCCGTGTCGCGGCTACCCACGGATCTTCCAAGCCGATCATCGCGAAAATTTCGAGCAACCGCGCCTTGGCCGCGCCCTCGTTCCATTCGCGGTCGGCCGCGATACTGTGCAGCAAAGCATCGGCAGCCGCATCCCGCTCGCCGGCCGCCATCAACGCATTGGCAAGCTCGATTCGCTTGGCATGATCGTCGGGTTTGGCATCGACTTCGGCCTTGAGCGCAGCCAGCTCCTCGGGGTCAACAGCCGATGCCGCGATGCTCAACACCGATGCCGCTTTTTCCATCAGCGGATGCGCGCGAACCTCGTCATCAAGGCTGTCATAAATCGCCTGAGCCTCATCCGCACGTCCGATGGCGGCGAGCGCACGGATCATGCCCGAAAGTGCGGGCGCGTGGTTGGGAACAACGGCAAGCGCATCGGCAAACAGGCCATAGGCCTGCTCGGCCCCATCATTCGCCAGCAATTCTTCGCCAGCCTCGACCAATGGCGCAATGTCGGCGACCGGATCGGCCGCATCGTCGCCCGCACGTATCGGCAGCTTTTCGAGCAACTGGTCAAGCATCTGCGCAATCTGCGGCTCGGTGCGTGCAGGACTCAGGTCGGCAACCGGCTGCCCTTGGAAAATCGCATAGACGGTCGGGATCGAACGCACCTGAAATTGTGCGGCAATGAACTTGTTCTCGTCGACATTGATCTTTTCGAGCACAACGCCCCGGTCGGCATAGTCGGCAACGACCTTCTCCAATATCGGCGTCAACTGCTTGCACGGCTCGCACCATTCGGCCCAGAAATCGACGATAACGAGCTTTTCCATCGACGGCGCAACGACAGAATCGCGAAACGCATCGACTGCTTTTTGTTCTTCGGTGGTAAGGCCCATCGTCGCCAAGATGCTTCTCCAGAGGATTCGTTTGACGCCTCTATGTGGGCAAAGCGGCGGATTCCACAAGGCGGGCAATGACCGGCACGCACAAAAAGCAGATATTTGGGGCTTGCGAGGGGGTATACCCCATGCTAACGGCGCGCCTCACCCGTCGGGATTCACCTTTCCCGACCGCCAGAGCGGGCGTAGCTCAGGGGTAGAGCACAACCTTGCCAAGGTTGGGGTCGAGGGTTCGAATCCCTTCGCCCGCTCCAGTTTTTCGTATATTTTGCGCGATACCCAGGCCACCTTGTTCTTCTGCCTTTAAGAATGGTGGTAACAAAATGGATGGCCAATAGGGGCCGCCATTTTTGGAGAGTAGATGAAAGCGATTTCGCTTTATGCGGCCACCGTTTTTTGCGCAGCGCAGCCCGCTCCTGTTTTTGCACAGGCCGATGACGCGACTGTCATTATTGTAACCGGCCAAGGTCTGGAGCAAACCTCCGGAAATCCGGCTTATGGTTCGGTCGAAATCGATCGCGAGCGGCTGACCACGGATGCGACGGGCCGGATCGAAAATATATTGGCCGATGTAGCGGGCTTCCAGCAGTTTCGCCGTTCGGACAGCCGCTCGTCCAACCCTTCCGCACAGGGCGCTACGCTGCGTTCGCTGGGCGGAAACGCGTCGAGCCGAACGCTTGTCCTGCTCGATGGCGTGCCGCAAGCCGATCCGTTCTTCGGTTATATCCCTTTTAGCGCGATTACACCTGAACGCCTGTCATCGGTGCGGGTTACGCGCGGGGGAGGCAATGGCGCCTTCGGCGCAGGTGCCGTCGCTGGCACAATCGAACTTGAAAGCGCAAGCCGCAGCGACCTTCCGAGCGTAGGAGCATCGGCACTTTACGGCAGCAACTACGCGACCGAACTTTCGGCTGGTATCGCGGCAGATCTGGGCGCTGGTTTTGCAATCGTGTCTGGCCGATGGGATCGCGGCGACGGATTTTTCACGACGCCGCGTGCTGCACGTCTCCCCACCGATGTCCGCGCGGCTTATGATAGCTGGTCGACCGGCCTGCGCGCGGTCGCACCGCTTTCACCGACATTGGAGCTTCAGCTGCGCGGGCTGGTGTTCCGCGATGACCGTACATTGCGTTTTGCCGGGGCGGACAGCAGTTCGCACGGGCAAGATGCAAGCATCCGGCTGGTATCGCGCGGACGCTGGCAGATCGATGCGCTTGCCTATCTGCAGGCGCGCAACTTCACCAGCGTAGTCATCAGCGCGACGTCGCTGCGCAAAACCCTGGACCAACGCAACACGCCTGCGACCGGGGTTGGCGGCAAGATCGAACTGCGGCCGCCGGTCGGCAGCAATCACCAGTTGCGCATTGGCACCGATATCAGGCTGGCCGATGGAGAGCTATTTGAAGATGCTTATAGCGCCGTCACCGGCCTTGTTACCGTGCGTCGTAATGCGGGCGGGCGAACAAGCACATTCGGGATATTTCTCGAAGACGACTGGAACATCGGCAAGCTGGTGCTGACCGGCGGGGTCCGCGCCGACAGATGGACGATAACCGACGGCTTCTTTGTCGAGCGCGCGGCCGATGGCTCCGCCACGCGCGATGACATATTCGGGAACCGCAACGGCTGGCGACCGAGCGCGCGTATCGGTGCATTGTTCAACGCTAGCGATACGCTGTCGTTGAGGGGCGCGGCCTATACCGGTTTTCGGCTGCCTACGCTCAATGAGCTGTACCGTCCGTTCACCGTCTTCCCGATAGTGACACGCGCGAACGAGGCGTTGAAACTCGAACATCTGGAAGGTGTCGAGGCCGGGTTCGATCTGAATCCTGCGAGCGGAGTTCGCTTCGGCGCAACAGCCTTTTATAACCGGCTAGACAATGCGATTGCCAATGTGACCGTCGGCGCCAATTTGCGCCAGCGCAACAATGTCGATGCAATCGTTGCCAAGGGCATCGAGTTGACGGGCAATGCCAGGCTGGGTGACTTCACACTGTCGGGATCTTATGCATACAGCAACAGCACTAACCGCGCATCGGGCCTGGCGGCGACGCTGGACGGCCTCACTCCGGCACAGAGCCCGCGCCATGCGGCGAACGCGACAATCCGCTGGGGACGCGATACCGGCCCGATTATCGCCGCAACGATCCGCTATGTGGGCGAACAGTTCGAGGACGATCTGCAAGCCAACACGTTGCCCGATGCGCTCACCGTCGATGGCTTCGCGCAATTGCCCATCTTCGAAGGACTGTCGCTGGTCGGCCGGATCGAGAACATTTTTGATGAAGCGGTGGTCACGCGGCAGGTCGGAACGTCGATCGATCTTGGCGCACCGCGCACGATCTGGGTCGGACTTCGATTCACCGGAGAATGACGCGCGCGAAAAGCTCTATAACAAAGCCGCCGGTGCGCCGTCTTGCTATCACGCAGTGGCCGCGCTGCGCCTCGCCTTCCTTTTCGCGATAGAGACCTTTAAGCGCCGCGCACCATCGTGCTTTTGGCCAGCCGTGCAACCAGCCCGGGCAGGCCTGCATAATTTGCGCGGTGATAGGCGGAATCGGGGTCAAGTGCTGTGCTGATGCGGCGGTGCGCTTCGGCGAGGTTGTGATAGGGCACGCCCGGCAGCAAATGATGGATCGCGTGATAGCGCAGGCCGACCGGTGCCCACAACGCCGGCAGCATCGACGGCGGCGGAACGTTGACGCTGTCGAGGAACTGGGCAGTGACGTTCAACGGTTCGCCATCATTTTCCCACAAGTGCGCAACCAATGTGCGGACCTGGTTCAGAACTGCAACGCCCGCGGCGATGATGAGGAAGGTCGAGAACGCAGCCAGAGGGATGATGCCCGTGAATACGCCCGCCAGCAGCGCAATCGACCAAAGGCTGGCGGCAACTTCCTGCATGATCCAGTTGCGGCGCGCTTCGCCTTCGGCGGCACGGCGGCGGAAGGTCGGGTTGATGACCAGGCCCGAATAGCGCTCGACCACGGTCTTGCGCAGTGCCGGAATGAGCAGCGAAAGCGGTGCGAGCACGGCATTGCGGAATAACAAGGCAATTGGTGCGAGCAGCGACACCAGAATAAATACCGGCAAGGTCCACGGCTTCATCAGCGCCAATGGCAGATATTCGGGGTCCTGATCGGTCCCGTAGCGCGTGCGCGCATGGTGCAGATTATGAACGCCTTCATACATGTACGACGGCACCAGCATCGGAATGCCGATGACCGCGTTGAAGCCGAGGCGGAAGCCGGGAACGGCGGCATGTTTGATATGCGTGACTTCATGGATGAAGCTGCCTGCACGATACAAGCCGAGGATTGCAACGACGCCCGCGATCAACTTTGCCCATATCGGCGCTGCAAGTATAGCAACGGCCAACGCGGCGTAGCCGATCAGCGCCGACAAAAGGAAATCGGCCCAATAAATGCGCGGATTGGGCGCGTTAAGATCGCGTGTCAGCTCGGCTGCCGCGCGAATCATCGCCATATCGTCGGGCGCTCGCTTCAGCCTTTCGGCGCGCGCGGCGACATTGTCGCCAAGCGCCGCATCGCGCGCCGTTTCCAGCGGGGATATCGCTATTTCACTCATTTCAAATGGCTCGATAAAATATTGTTAGATGCCAGATAGGCATCAGTCGTGGCGATATCATGGCAAAAGCGGCCAAATAAGGCCGATGTTTCTCGCTCAATCTGATTTAGTGCGTCGATTGTGCCTGAGCATCACGCTTGCAAGCGTAGTCCTTTGGCGACACTCAGGACGCTTATGGGAAAGAATCTATTCGGCTGTATCGAAGCGGGGGGCACCAAATTTGTCGCAGGAGTCGCTGCCGCACCGGATGACATAAAAGAAACCGCGCGCTTCGACACGACGACCCCCGATGAAACGATAGCAGCTTGCATTTCATGGCTTCAGGGTGCGCAACACCGGCATGGCTCATTGTCGGCCATAGGCATCGCGAGCTTCGGACCACTGGAACTCGACCGCACCGCCGCCAATTGGGGCCATATCACCGCGACCACCAAGTCCGGTTGGAGCAACAGCGATTTCGGCGGGCGCGTCGAACGCGAAATGCAATTGCCGGTCGGCTTCGATACCGACGTCGACGGCGCGGCACTGGCAGAGGCGCGATGGGGCGCTGGAATCGGCCAGCCGGTGAGTGTTTACCTGACGGTAGGCACGGGTATCGGCGGCGGCGCGGTGATCGATGGCAAGCTTCTGCACGGGCTGTCGCATCCGGAAATGGGGCATATCCTTCCACAGCGCCATCCCGACGATCTTGGCTTTGCCGGTATTTGCCCTTTTCACGGCGATTGCCTCGAAGGGCTGGCGAGCGGGCCGGCGATAATGGCGCGCTGGGGAGCCTCGCTTTCCGAACTGCCCGCCGACCATCCGGGGCATGGGATGATTGCATGGTATCTGGCCCAGCTGATTGTCACACTGCAGTCGATCATGGAACCGGGGCGAGTGATATTGGGCGGCGGGGTGATGGCCACACCGGGGCTGCTCGAGTCTGTCCGGCGAGAAGCCGCCGAGCTGGGCCAAGGTTATTTTCGTGGGAGAGCAGGCGACATTATTGTACCGCCCGCGCTCGGCGACAGGGCCGGGCTGCTCGGCGGCCTCGCGCTCGCGCAGGACATATTTACTTAGAGCACAAGCAGTTCGGGTTCGAGCACCGCCGATCCGGTCTCTTCCCCGGCAATCCGGCGGAACAGCAAATCGACAAGGTCGGTTGCTACCGTCGCCGCGTCCTGACGCACCTGCCCGTTCGCGCTCCATGCGACCATCGGACGGTAGCGGCTGGCAATATGGTCGATAGTTGCGAGCTGGTCCGATGGGGCGATTACGATGACGCCGTCGACGCGGCCCGAATCCACCACTCGGTTCAGCGATTCGGGGTCGTTGGGTATGATACGCGAAAGTAGCAGGTCGTAACCGCGACCGGTTAGGGCATCGGCGAGATGGCCGAGTAAATCGGTGGATGGGATATCGGAACTATCACCGTTTCCTTGCTCAAGGGGCATCAGTACGCCGATAGCGCCAGCGCGTCTGGTTCTCAGGTTGCGCGCCATGACATTGGGCCGAAAGTCATGCTCGCGCGCCAACTGCTGGATACGCTCGCGCGTCTTTCTCGCAATAAGCTGCGAATCCGCCAAGGCTCGCGATACGGTTCCAGGTGAAACGCCCGCCAGTCTGGCCAAATCTGTAATGTTCCGGACCCGCCCCTGATCTTTCATTCTTGCTCCTAGTCCCGAATTACAACTGCAAAACAGGCAGATGGTTCCACAGGAACGAGCGGTAAGCGGGTTGATCGTCTGGCGTTAACGTTCCTTGGTGGCGCTGAATTTGAGGTCGGGATGTTTTTCCTGCTGATAGCCGACATCCCAAGCCGACCGCGCCATGAACACCGGATGGCCGTCGCGATCCTTCGCCATGTTGCCGCCGTTGAACGATGCGAACTGGGCGAGCGCCGCATCGGGACCGATGAGCCAGCGTGCAGTGTCATAAGGCGCCGGTTCGAGAAACGCGTCGACCTTATACTCGGCCTCCAGCCGCGAAATCAGCACGTCTAGTTGCAACTGCCCGACAACACCGATTACCCAGTTCGAGCCGATCTCCGGGTAGAAGACCTGAATCACGCCTTCTTCGGAGAGATCGTCGAGCGCCTTACGCAATTGCTTGGTCTTGGTCGGGTCGCGCAGCACCACGCGACGCAGGATTTCCGGCGCAAAATTGGGCAGGCCGGTGAAGCGGACGTCGTTGCGCTCGGACAGCGTATCGCCGACGCGCAACGTACCGTGATTGGGAATGCCGATGATATCGCCGGGCTCCGCGCTGTCGGCGATTTCTCGGTCCTGCGCAAAGAACAGGATCGGCGAATGGATCGCAACCGGTTTGCCCAGCCCCGACGGGGTCAGCTTCATGCCGCGTTTGAAGGTGCCGGAACACAGCCGCATGAATGCTATGCGGTCGCGGTGCTGCGGGTCCATATTGGCCTGCACCTTGAAGATGAAGCCAGTGACTTCCTTGCCCGAAGGATCGATTGTGCCTTTTGAACTTGGTTGTGGGCGCGGCGACGGGGCGTGCTTTGCGATGGCGTTTATCAGCTCGATGACGCCGAATTCCTTCAAAGCCGAGCCGAAATAGACCGGGGTCAGATCGCCATGCTGGAACGCTTTTATATCGAACTCGGCATAGCCGGCCTGCGCCAGCTCTGCTTCTTCGCGCAAGCGCTCGACGCCTGCTGGAGAAAGGACGGAATCGAGGCTGTCGGCGTCGAGACCGCTATGATCGCTGAACTTGCCCTCGAAGGCTTTGCTGTCCCCGCTGGGCTGGCTCAGCCTGCCGCTGGCAAAATCGTATATGCCTTCGAATTCGCCGCCCATGCCGACCGGCCAGTTCATCGGGCAGACGTCAAGCGCGAGCGCATCGGCAACTTCGTCGAGCGTCTCGAAAGCGGCGCGACCTTCGCGGTCGACTTTGTTGACGAAGGTAATGATCGGTACTGAACGCAAGCGGCAGACCTCAAACAATTTGCGCGTTTGCGGCTCGATACCCTTGGCTGCGTCGATAACCATAATGGCGGAATCGACTGCGGTGAGTGTGCGATACGTATCTTCGCTGAAGTCTTCATGACCCGGTGTGTCGAGGAGATTGAAAACAATGCCGTCCCGCTCGAAAGTCATCACCGAGCTGGTCACCGAAATCCCGCGCTGCTGTTCGATCTTCATCCAGTCCGAACGCGCACGTCGTGCCTGCCCACGTGCCTTGACCTCTCCTGCAAGATGGATCGCGCCGCCCTGAAGCAACAGTTTCTCGGTCAGCGTCGTTTTACCCGCGTCGGGGTGAGAAATAATCGCAAATGTTCGGCGGTTCAGCGTCATGCGCGCCGCCTTAAGCGATTTCGAGTTAAATGGAACAGCTAACGGTTAAGAAATCGCGCCAACAATGACGCTTGCAAGCTTCAGCGCTTCAACCCGTTCGTCAGCATGTCGGCAACGATATCGGCGATTTCCGCCGGGTCACGGTCTTTGCTCCAGACGCCATAACGCAGGCCCAGAAAGACGTTGATCCCCATCAATGCCCAGGCGTGTATCTCGCCGACATCGGTGCGCAACTCGCCATTTGCGGCCCCCGATTCGAGACGCGCCTGAATTCGCGATGCCGCATTTTCATAATGCGCGTGATAGCTTTCGGGGTCGACGAACTCGGACTCATCGATGATCCGGTATAGCTCTTCATGGTCGCGCGCGAAGGTAATGAACGCCTGCAGCACGGCATGCTCGCCAGCCAATGTGCCATCTACGTCCCGAACTGCGCTCGCACCGACTTCGCCTACCTGCCGGCTCATATCCTGAACCAGCGCGCGAAACAGCGAATCTTTCGAATCGAAATAAGTGTAGAAACTGCCCAGCGCTACGCCTGCACGCTGCGTGATGCTGACCACCGAGCTTTCGTGAAATCCCTTCTCGCCGAACTCGGCAGCGGCAGCGTCGAGCAGCAGGCGCAATGTCTTGCGCCCGCGTTCGGTGCGCGGGGTTTTGGCGGTCGGCGTCATTGTTGCGGATATGCCACTGTTTGCGGGCATTCGGCAACGCTCCTCTTTTCAAGTTGAAACATGGTTCAACTTTCACTATAGCGCTTTCCAACGGCGGGTAAAGACCCGTTTCAAAAAGGGAGAGTTCGCATGATTTCGTCGCCTGTTTCGCTATTTCGCACCGCTTTGCTGCTGGGCATCGCAGCACCAGGCCTGATGATCGCCAGCCCGGCATGGGCGCAAGATGAAGCTCCGGAAGCCACCGCCGAAACAAGCGATAGCGGCGAAATCATCGTCACCGCGCGGCGCCGCGAGGAGAGTCTGATCGACGTTCCAATCTCCGTATCCGCCATTTCCGGCGACACTCTGGCCGCTCAAGGGGCAGTTGATATAACTGCTTTGCAGGACAAGACGCCAAACCTCACACTGCAAATCGCACGCGGCTCCAACTCGACGCTGATCGGCTTTATCCGCGGTGTCGGCCAGCAGGACCCGTTGTGGGGCTTTGAACCGGGCGTCGGTCTTTATGTCGACGACGTCTATGTTGCCCGCCCGCAAGGTGCAGTGCTCGACATTTTTGACGTGAGCCGGGTCGAGGTATTGCGCGGTCCGCAAGGCACGCTTTACGGTCGCAACACCGTCGGCGGTGCAATCAAGTACGTCACCAACAAGCTCGGCAACGATTTCGGAGGGAAGGTTCGGGCATCCTATGGCGCGTTCAACCAGATCGACCTGATCGGACAGGTCACCGTGCCTATCGGTGACAGCCTGTCGATCGGCGGCGCGGTTGCATGGTATCAACGCGACGGATTCGGAACCAACCTCACCACCGGTGCGGAGCATTATAACAAGGATGTGCTTGCAGGCCGTATTTCGGCGGAGTTCGCTCCCAATGACGACATCTTCATTCGCATCGCCGCTGACAAGACTATCGACAAGTCGAACCCCCGCCACGGCACTCGGCTCGTAGGAAATGGCGGCGCTCCTGCATTCGAACCGACGCGCAGCGTTTATGATACGCGTGCAGGAATCGGCGACGACAACAAGGTAACGACGCAGGGCGTTTCGCTGACCGGCGAGTTCGGCCTTTCCGATCAGGTAACGTTCAAGACGATTTCGGCCTATCGCGACGGCCGTACCGACACTTTGATCGACTTCGACAATACCGCGGGACCTGTGCTTGATGTCCCCGCATTTTACGACGATCGGCAGTTCACGCAGGAATTGCAGCTCCTGTTCGAAGGCGACCGCATTCAGGGCGTGGCCGGCATCTTCTACCTCGACGCACGCGCCAGCGGTGCGTTCGACACGGTCGTTGGCCTGCTCAACACGACGACGCTGACCAGCGGAACGGTCAAGACCAAAAGCTATGCGGCATTTGCAGATGTAAGCTTCGATATCACCGAGCAGCTGAAAGTATCCGCAGGTCTGCGCTACACTAAGGACGATAAGACGGGGACAGTCTTCCGCCGCAATTATACCGGCATCCGCAGCCCGCTCTTTGGTAACAGCACCGCTATTCCCGGCCTGATCCGCACCGATTATACGAATGACCGAAGCTTCAAAAAGCTGACACCACGCGTGTCGGTCAGCTATCAGCCCAACGACGACCTCAATTTCTACGCATCTTATGGCAAAGGCTTCAAATCGGGCGGTTTCGACATGCGCGGCGATGCCGTTTTTACGCCGACGACCGTCGACGGCTATGAGCCTGAAACGATCGATAGCTTTGAAATCGGTTTGAAGAGCGCGCTTCTCGATCGCAAACTGTTCGCCAATGTCGCCCTTTTCAAATCGAAATATAAGGACCAGCAAGTTACTATCCAGGTACCGGCGTTGCCGAGCGGCATTGCCAGCTTTGTCGATAATGCCGGCAAGGGCGATATATGGGGCGCGGAACTTGAACTGCGTGCAGTCCCGTCGCCCTATTTCTCGATGAACGCGGCATTTGGGTACACAAATGCCGATTATGACGAGTTCCTCACCTTCATCGGTGGCGGCACGACGCCAATCGATGTGTCCGACCAGCGCTTCTTCCAGAACACGCCAAAGTTTACTGCAAGCGCATCGGCGACGCTATCGAGCGATTTTGCGGGCGGGCTTCTGTCCTTCACGCCTGCAATATCGATGCGCAGTGACGCTTATCTGTTCGAAATACCCACTCCGGCCCTCGATCCGGATGGCTATTTCCTCGTCGATGCGTCGGCCAACTGGCTGTCGCCGGACGAAAGGATCAAGCTGTCGGTGAATTTGCGTAACCTGACCAACGAGAAATATCGTGTCGGGGGCTATAATTTCCCGGGCGTGTTTACCGGCAATTCGATCATCGGCTATTACGGCCCGCCACGGACGGCCACGTTCACCGCCGAATATCGCTTCTGATATCGTCGCGGGAAAGCCCGGGTCCTAAAACGTCCCGGGCATTTCGCGCTGCGCAACATTTGGGTCTTGCGGCATCGGCAAGACTTGCTGCTCGTCAAGCAGCGCCGTCTGCCCCTGCGAACTGAAACCACCGGTAACCGGCGTGCAGGCGCGCCCCGCAACGAAGTCGAGCGCAGTGCGCAGCGACGCTTCCTGCGGATCGCCGAGCGGTCGGCTGATATCGTCCGCCGCGGCGCAGCTCGCCTGCATGGTTCCGACCAGGCCCGAATAATAAGCGCCCTGACCTGCTGCATTTTCCTTGGCAAAGGCGACAACACGAATCCGGTCATCGCAGGCCGCCTGATCGAGCGCGATCTGGCCGACGGGTTTGCCGAAACTGTTGCTGCCGACGAGCGCCGCATTGGCCCCGAGAAATGGTGGGAAAGCGGCCATCACCAGCTCGCTCGCCGACGCCGTGGCATTGGTCGAAATGAAGGCGATCCTGACCGGGGACACCGATTGCGATCCAGGCTGGAAGCGCCGCGTTTCATTTTCCGACGATTTTGACGGGCGGAAACGGGTGACCGAAAACACATCGCTGCTGAAACGGTTGCCGCCAAGCAGATCGCCCATCAGTTCAGCGGTCGAAACCAGCCCGCCGCCATTATAGCGGAAATCGATGACGAAATTGGTGATGCCCTGCGCCCGGAAATCGGCGAAGGCAGTGCGCAGTTGGTTATCGGCGGTCGAAATGAAAGTGCGCATGTTGATATAGCCGACGCGCTGGCCGCCATTGTCGATCACCTTCGCGCCATAGCGCGACGACAGCGGATCGATGTTGAAATTGGCCTTACTTACGGTCAGGTTGCGTGTTCCGCTCGCGTCGGTCACACGCAAAACGCGCGAGGTCCCCGGCGTGCTCGGTCCCAGAGCCTCGCTGACACCGGCGGCGCCCTGGCTTGCAATGATGCTGCTTACGGTTACCAGATTGGCCGCGGTCGTACCGATGGCCAGAATCTCGGTGCCGCGATCGATGCCGGCAGCAAGCGCCGGAGCCCCCTCATAGGCCTCCATGATAAAAACGCGATTGCCCTGATAGAGCAAGCGGATGCCGAACCCTGCGGTCGCACCCGACGAGAAAAAGGCATTCTCTTCGGCAATGGAGGTGATGTAGGTGAAAAAGCGATCACGACCCTGGCTGCGCGCTGTGGCAGTGAGCGCGTCGATATAGGCCTGCACCGAGCTATAGCCTGCGCCGCTGAGCGAAGCTGGTAGTGTTTCGGGGAACAGATACCATTCGTTGAGTACCTGAAATGCGAAATTTTGGCGGTTGGACAGGCTGCACGCGGTCGATGTCGGCGGGGGAGGTGGCGTGCCGCTTGTCGGCGGCACCGTTACCGTTCCGCCACCCGAACCGCCACCTCCACCACCACATGCGGTGGTAGCCGCCGCCAGAATGAGGACGATATTTTTGAGCGACCGCTTTTTCATGCTTCTCTAACCCCAGCTATCGAATGCCGACTGAATGCACCCGACGCTAAACGCCGACAAGTAACATTTCCATGAACGGCCTAGCCGCGCAGCACCGCACCCAGCTTTCCGGCGGCGGCAACCACTCGATCGCTGATCGTTTTCAGCTCTTCCTCGCTGTAACTCTTGTGCTTGGGCTGCATCGTCACTTCGACCGCCAGCGATTTCTGCCCCTCCGGCACGCCTTGCCCAGCGAACTGGTCGAACAGCCTGACCGCGACGATATTGTCCTTGTCGCTGCCTTTGATTGCGCGAACAAGGTCGGCACTGGCTAGCCCGGCGGCAACTAGAAAGGCAAAATCGCGGGTCACAGCCTGCAAAGCGGGCGGCGTGAAAGGTGCGCGCATGAAGCCTGTGGCGCGCTTTGCCGGAATGGCATCGAGGTAGATTTCGGCTGCAATCACGGGGCCGTCGAGATCGAAGGCTTTGGCGGTTGCCGGATGCAGCGCGCCAAATGCGGCGATGATGTTTTTCGGCCCCATGCGCAAGGTTGCCGACTGGCCGGGATGATAATGATCGCCAGCTTCGTCCATCGTCATCAGCGTATCGGTCGCGACTCCTGCAGAAGCGAGCAGCGCCAGAACTTCGCCCTTTGCGTCATGAGCGTCGAACTTGGTCGCCTTGCCGTTGGCCCAACCACGTGCAGTCTTTTCGCCCGCAAGAACGATACCAAGTGTCAGCCTCTCCTCATCGGCCAGGTAACGCCGCCCGAGTTCGAACAACCGAACGCTATCCGCGCCACGATCCATATTGCGTTGTGCCGCCGACAAAAGGCCGGGGAGAAGCGAAGGCCGCATGACCTTCATGTCCTCGCTGATCGGGTTGGCAAGCGACCAACGACCGCCGCCGAAAGCCTGTGCTTCTTTTTCGGGAAGGAACGACCAGTTGATCGCTTCGTTGAGGCCGCGTGCCGCTGCAGTTCGGCGCAGCTTGCGCTCGATCTTCTGCATCGGCGTCGCAGTCGGTTTGGCCACACCGTCAGCGCGGGGGAGCGGGGTTGATGGGACGTGATCTAGCCCGACCATGCGCACGACCTCCTCGACCAGATCGGCGCCGCCTTCGACGTCACGACGCCAGCTGGGCGGGGTCACTTGCCAGTCGGCACTGACGTCAAAGCCCAATCGTTCGAGAATTGCGCGCTGCTTTTCGGGTGCGACATCGATGCCGCCCAATCGGAGGCAATGGCCCGTGTCATAAGAAATGTTGCGCGGCGCAACTGGGGGCTCACCCGAACGCACAACGGCACTGGCGGTGCCGCCCGCATGCTCAAGCACGAGCTTGGTAGCGATGGCGAGGCCATCATCGAGGAAAGCCGGATCGACTCCTCGCTCGAACCGCTGCCGAGCATCGCTGGTCAGTGCCAGCTTCTGCCCGGTGCGGGCAATATGCTCAGGCGTGAAATAGGCGCATTCTATCAGCACGTTTGTGGTCGTTTCGGACACACCAGAATGCTCGCCGCCCATGATGCCGCCGATATCGTGGACTTCCATATCGTCGGCGATCACTGTCATGCTTGTATCAAGCGTGTAGGTCTTGCCGTTCAGCGCGACGACTTCTTCGCCGTCTTTCGCCTTGCGGGCGACGAGCGCACCCAGCAACTTGGCGCGGTCGTAGACGTGCAAGGGCCGTCCAAGATCGATCGAGATGAAATTGGTGATATCGACTAGCAGCGAAATCGGCTTCTGGCCGATGGCCTTCAGCTTGGTGCGCATCCATTCCGGTGCGTCGCCGTTGGTGACGCCGGAGACGGCCTGCGCGTAGAAGGCCGGGCAGCCCTCGGTGTCGAGCGTTGCAACCTCAGGAGCCGGATCGCTGCCCTCGACGGGCGCGATGGTATCGGCCCTGTAAACCTCGGCGAGCGGACGCAGTGTTCCCAAGCCCGCCGCCGCCAAGTCGCGCGCGATGCCGCGCACGCCCATGCAGTCCTGCCGGTTGGGGGTTACCGATACGTCGATGACCGGATCGTTGAGCGCTGCATAATCGGGATAGGCCATACCGACCGGAGCGTCGCCGGGCAGTTCGATGATTCCATCATGGTCGTCACCCAGCTCCAGCTCGGCAACCGAGCACATCATGCCGTTCGATTCGACGCCTCTGATGGCTGCGACTTTCAGCACCAAGCCATTGGAGGGCACCGTAGCGCCGGCCGGACCAAATACGCCGAGCATACCGGCACGCGCATTGGGCGCGCCGCAGACGACCTGCAGCGCTTCGCCCCCTGCATCGACGGTGAGGACCTGCAACTTGTCGGCTTGCGGATGCGGTGCTGCGGTGAGCACTCTCGCTACGCGGAAGTCGGCGAGCTTTTCGGCGGGGTTTTCGATGCTCTCGACCTCAAGCCCGATGCGGTTCAGCGTATCGGCAACCGCATTTGCATCGGCTTGCGTGTCGAGATGCTCTTTGAGCCAGCTCAGGGTGAACTTCATGCGCCCACTCCCCCGCTTAGCGTCGGGACATCGAGCGCGCCAAAGCCATAATGGCCGAGCCAGCGCAAATCGCCGTCGAAAAAGGCGCGTAAATCGTCCATGCCATATTTGAGCATCGCCAGCCGATCGACGCCGGTGCCGAAGGCAAAGCCCTGATAGACTTCCGGATCGATGCCGCAATTTGCAATGACTTTGGGGTGGACCATGCCCGACCCCAATACTTCCATCCAGCCTTCGGCCCCGCCAATGACGCGCTTGCCTTTGACGATGCTGTAACCGACATCGACCTCGACCGATGGTTCGGTGAACGGGAAATAAGACGGACGCAGCCGCAACACGACATCGTCGCGCTCGAAAAAGGCCTTCAAAAAGGTCTCCAGCGTCCATTTGAGATGCCCGAGATGGATACCCTTGTCGATCACCATGCCCTCGATCTGGTGGAACATCGGCGTATGCGTCGCATCGCTGTCCGAACGATAGACACGGCCCGGCGCAATGATGCGGATAGGCGGTTCCTGTGACGTCATGGTGCGGATTTGCACAGGAGAAGTGTGCGTTCTCAATAACTTGGCCTGACCATCGGCATCCGGAGGGAAATAGAAAGTATCGTGCATCGCACGGGCCGGATGCGTTTCTGGAATGTTGAGCGCGGTGAAATTGTGCCAGTCGTCCTCGATCTCCGGCCCTTCGGCAACGGCGAAACCCATATCGGCGAAGATTTCGGCGAGTTCGTCCATCACCTGGCTGACCGGATGGATGCTACCACGCGGGCTTTCGGGAGCGGGCAGGGTCATGTCCAAGCGCTCGGTGGCAAGCCGCTCGTTAAGCGCGGCGTTTTCCAGCGCCGCCTTCTTCGCACTCAGCGCATGGCTAACCGACTCACGCAGGCCGTTGATGATCGGCCCTTGCACCTGCCGTTCTTCCGGCGACATCGAACCCATCGTCTTGAGTAGTGCAGACACGCTACCCTGCTTGCCCAGCGCAGCAATGCGCACCATTTCCAGCGCGTCGGAAGTATTTGCCGCGTCAATGGCATTCAGAAGTTCGGATTGAAGCTGTTGGATCTCGGTCATCTCGGTTCGCCTGCATAAGCAAAAGGGCGCGAACGGCAAGTGCCGCTCACGCCCTTTTGCGCATTCTTTCAAAGTGCGGTTTAGGCTGCTTTAGCCAGAGCCGCCTTCGACTGCGCAATGATGGTGCTAAACATCGCGCCTTCGTTCATTGCGAGGTCGGCGAGGATCTTGCGGTCGAGGTCGACGCCCGCCAGTTTCAGACCATGCATGAACACGCCATAGGTCATGCCTTCGGCGCGGACGGCGGCGTTGATGCGCTGGATCCAGAGTGCACGGAAATTGCGCTTGTTTACCTTGCGGTCGCGATAGGCATATTGGCCGGCCTTTTCGACCGCCTGCCGCGCGACGCGGATAGTATTCTTGCGACGGCCATAATAGCCCTTCGCCTGTTCCAAAATTCTCTTATGCTTGGCTTTAGTGGTCACACCACGTTTGACGCGTGCCATAATCTATATCCTTTTATCTGGGAAACTGCGCGAGGCCTTAAAGACCGTAAGGCGCCCATTTCTTGATCGTCTTGGCATCGGGGTCGGAAATGACCGAGGTGCCGCGGTTCTGGCGGATATATTTAGCATTATGGCTGCTCAAACGGTGCCGTTTGCCAACGACGCCATGTTTGATCTTGCCGGTTGCGGTGATTTTGAAGCGTTTCTTCACACCGCTCTTGGTCTTGAGCTTGGGCATTTTGGTCTCCTTTGATGAGTCCGTATCAAGCCGACATGGCAGCCCT
>JAESFX010000078.1_pt1 | contig 147381 bp, 136 predicted proteins | sample 9269501 | NCBI WGS metagenome assembly JAESFX01 (sample SAMN14515570, study PRJNA621655) | algae metagenome | isolation source: Desmonostoc geniculatum HA4340-LM1 and co-occurring heterotrophs from cave... | place: USA: Maniniholo cave, Kauai, Hawaii | collected 2009-07-28
TAGCAGAGAAAAAAGTCTGTCAAAAAATAAATTGACAGACCCTTATTCAAGTGCGTCAAAAACGTAGGAGCAACACAGACGCTTGACAGGTTTCGTTCATATCAGTGTCATCTGAGTCCGTTAGACTCTCAATATCACGAAAAAGCTGCAATTAAGGTCTCTGCGGTCCGTTAGCGAGAGTAGAACGTTTCCACGCTCAGTTTCTCACGATGAATCGACAGTCTCACGTGTGTCCGTTAGCCGTTTCAATAGAGAATGCAATAGAGAATGAGATGGATGCCTAATCCTGTCGCGCGAGGCAGAAATGTTCGAATGGTCCAATATGAGCTGAGGAGAGCGAAAATGGACTCGTTATGGAAATACTAACTGCAAAATGTAACGTTATATTAAATCAAGTACATCTCCTCAATTATTTACCTGTAAATGGTACAGTTAAATCAGCTATAATAACTTAAAAGGTCAGGATTTAGGAAAAATAAATGTACATTATACATTAAAAAAGCAACTATCACTGGAATTGGTTTGAAATAACTGTACGTTTTACGTTTCAGCAGGGTACGCGAATTCCCAGTTTTATCGCAAAACAGAATTTCTATTTTGGATTTCCCAAAAACTTATACGCTATTGTGGTCAAAAAAACGCGCCGCCAGTCGGCGACGCGCGTCTTGATATCAGTCAAAGGCCCAGCAGCGGACCAGCCTCTGCATGTCAATAAGCTCCAACGCTGGTCAAGCACTTGCCAATCAAACAGGCCTAGCCCCGTACCAGCTCCCACGAATCAAACAAACCTATCGGCGACCAGCTCCCGCGAATCAAACAAACCTATCGGCGACCAGCTCCTGCGAATCAAACAAACCTATCGGCGAACGAGCTCCTGCAAATCAAACAGGCCTAGCCCCGTATCAGCTCCTGCAAATCAAGCAAACCTAGCGACCGACCAACTCCTTCACCCAAACGGCCATCTCGCCTTTGCCCCGGTTTGCCAAAGCGTAATACGGAATAAACGTAACCTCGGCAGGCATGAGCCGAACTTCCCAATCGTTGCGATACAACGAGGTCCCCCAGCCACTTCCGTCATCCGCGGAACCATTCGAACGGAGAGCATCTCCGCGCAGAGTCATGACGCCGCCTAGCAGATCGCTCCTCCACTCAGCCCGGATGGTCGCCTCCGCCGGGAGCGTGATGTCGCTTATCATCGGACCGTTGTCCGCCTCCTCTAGACAATACACGAACGGCCCTCGCTGCAAGGCAACCTTGCCGGCGTTGTACCGGACAAGAGGATGGCTCCGGACGCGCTGCACGGGCATTTCGAAGCCGAGCTCCAGCCTATCTCCGTTATTCCATTGCCGCTCGATTCGAATATAACCATCCCTGACCGGCAAATCGGCAAGCTCCTCGCCATTAAGTTTCGCGGAATACCCAGCGCTCCATCCCGGCAGTCTGACGGCCAGCTCGCAACGGATCGGGGTATTCAGCTCCGCCTCGTATTCGACTTCCCCGCTCCAGGGCATCGACGACCGCTGCTTGAGATGGATTAGGCCGCCGCTCGTCTCGAACGCGCCGCGTCCCCCGATAAACAAATTCGAATAAATCGTAGACCCTTGGACCGTATAAGCGTAATCTCCGAGAGACGACAGCAGACGGGCGATATTGGGCGGGCAGCAGGCGCAGCCGAACCACTCCTGGCGCACGGGCTTCACGTGATTAAAACCATGGTTGCCGCGATCGCATACATGGGGAGCGACCTCAAGCGGGTTGACGTAGAAGAAGCTTCTTCCGTCCTGAGCCATGCCCGCCAGCACCGTATTATAGAGCGCGCGCTCCAGCACGTCTCCGACTTCTCCGTTCGGCTTCAGCTCCAGCATTCGTTTGGCGAAAAAAACAAGTCCGATCGACGCGCAGGTTTCCGCGTAAGCGGTATCGTTCGGCAAATCGTAATCGACGCTAAAAGCTTCGCCGGAAGCCATCGATCCGATGCCGCCGGTCACATACATCTGCCTGCCCGCGATGTTGCGCCATAACCGTTCGCAAGCCTCCGCCAACGCCACGTCGCCGGTTTCCTTCGCCACGTCCGCCATTCCCGCGCACATATAGACGATTCTGACCGCATGCCCGGCCGCGGCCGATTGTTCCCTGACGGGCACGTGCGCCTGAAAGTAGGCATGGTCGATCCTGATGTCTCCCTTGTGCCAATGCGTCGTTCGTCCCCGACGGTCGGCTTCGGCTTCGAAGAAGCTCGGCTTCTTTCCCCGCTCGTCGATAAAGTACTTCGCAAGCTTCATATAGCCGTCGTTGCCGGTCGCCCTCGCCAGCTTCGCTAACGCCAGCTCGACCTCCTGATGGCCGTCGTACCCTTGGATTTGGCCTTCGCCATGCCCAAAGGTGCGGCCTATCAAGTCCGCGAACCTGCAGGCTACGTCGAGAAGCCTGCGTTTGCCGGTGGCCTCGTAATAGGAGACCGCGCCTTCCATCAGATGGCCCGCGCAATACAGCTCGTGGCATTCCGTCAAATTCGTGAACCGTTTGCCGGGCTCCTTGAGCGCGTAAAACGTATTGAGATATCCGTCCTGCTCCTGCGCTCGCTCTATCGTCTCGATCAGTCCGTCCGCAATCGCTTCCAGCTCCGGGTCCCGCCGCTCTCTCAGTAGATACCCTACCGCTTCGAGCCACTTGTACAGGTCGCTGTCCTGGAACACGAAACCTCCAAACTCGGCATTCAAGTCTCCCGCGGCGGCTTGCATGTTCCGAACCGCATAGCTTGGTTCCGCGCCTGCGATCCGGTCGTTTAATGCTTCCCACTGATACGGCACGACCACATCGCGCACAAGGCTTCGATATCCATTCCAGAAGGGATCCTCCACCTGAAAACGATATTCGCTTTTAATCTCCGCTTGCTTCGTTCGCTCCATCCTCATCGACTCCTTCGCACGTCGTATTGATTTTATCGATTTCATCCTGATAAGATTTATTGTAGTGCCCGTAATCAAAGAACAATACGAACAAACCCAACCTAAGACTTACTCGATTTCACACAGCCATGAATGCGAGGTGCCGTCCATCGTGCAAGCCGTCATCAGCCTTGCCGTCCCGCCTCTTCCCTACTGTCTGGAAAGCGGCAAAACGTTCCACAAGCCCGGCGACGAACATCCGAACCGCACCGCGCTTGGCGTATTCGACTTTATTGCGGTGGAGTCGGGAACGCTGTATATAGGAGAGGAGGGGCGGCAGTGGAGTCTTGCCCGGGGCCAGAGCGTCTTGCTGCTGCCGGATCGGAGCCATTATTCCGTTCGGCCGGCCGAAGAAAATACGGCGTTTTATTGGCTCCACTTCCATTCGCCCGCGTCATGGATCGTCTCCGACGAAGCCCACGCTCACCGGCATGCCGATCATGCCCGCCATCGCGACGAATTTCTTATTGCGCCGTACTCGCTCCAAATCCGCCAAAGCTGGACGCTGCCTTATCCGGAGCAGGCGTTCCGGCTCATGAGCAAGATCAACGAAGCGGCTTCGGAGAAGCAGTCGCGAGCCTTTTGGTCGCGGCAGCAGACGTTCGAGGAGCTGCTCCGATTGCTTGATTTGCGGCAGAACGAAGCCTACGCAAGCCCAGTTATCAGAGTAGCCGAAAGCGCGGAGGCCTACTTGAAAACCCATTACCGCTCGCCCGTAACGGGCGATGGACTGTCCAAGGCGCTTAGCTTTCATTACAACTACATCACGCGCTGCATGAAGCAAGCCTTCGGCCTGACGCCGATGGAATATCTCATGCGCTACCGGCTGGAGCAAGCGAAGCTGCTGCTGCTTAAGACGGATTGGCCCATTGCTGCAATCGCCGAGAGCGTCGGCTTCGAGCATGTCCCTTATTTCACGAGCTGCTTCGCCAAGGCGCACGGACTTCCTCCGACGAAATTCAGGAACAGCTACCGGATACCGACTTAAGGCTTTCGAACGCCCGAACGGCAGATCCGAACGGCAACGGTTGCGTCGGTTCGTTTTCTATGTGACAATGTCCAAGGTAAACCGGCCAACGCCGCAACCAATCATTGATCCCCCTGCGAAGGAGGCCACGCGCCGATGTCCATCCGATTCCGATTGCTGCTGTCCTTCTCCTCCGTCGTTATCGTTTCCGTCATTTTGTTCGTCAGCGCCGCTTATCTGTTATCGGTTGCCGTCACAGGCGACTTTCGCAGCATCAGCAGCTTTTACAGGATCCACTATTCGCTCCATCCGCTGTCGGACGAGGAGGAGAACATCTTTCTGGAGCTCAAATATTTGGCCAAACACGATCCCGCACGGCTTCGCGACGCCGAGTTGCTCGAGAGCTACGACATTCAGCTCAAAATGGTGCAAGCCAGCCTGGTCGTCAGGGAAAACGACCGGGTCGTGTACGCCACGCCGACCTTGGCCGAGGATGAGCTCCCTTCGCTTCTCCCGCCATACGAAATGGGCAACTACTCCATTCGCAATACCATGAATCTCGGGAGCCGTTTTTTCTCTTATGCCAAATTCGACTTCGCCTTTCCAGACGCGCAGCCGGACGGCAAAGGCAGCATTTACGTGCTTCGCGAGCGCAGTCCTTTCGCCGAAATCGTCCGAACGCTGCTGCCGATTCTAATCGCGGTTTTCGTCGCGGTGCTCCTGCTTACGGGCCTGCTGCTGTACCGATACGTAACGCGCAAAATCGTCAAGCCGCTGGAAGAGCTGCGGCGTGCCGCCGAATCCATCAAGGAAGGCAATCTGTCCCACGAGTTGAAGCCGAGGTCCGGCGACGAAGTAGGACAGCTCGTCATGAGCTTCGAAGCGATGCGGGAGCGGCTGAACGAGTCCATCCAGCTTCAGCTTCGTTACGAGGAAAACCGCAAGGGACTCATCTCCAATATCTCGCATGATCTCCGGACGCCGATCACCACGATCAAAGGATATGCCGAGGGCATTCGCGACGGCGTCACCGATTCGGAGGAAAAGCTGCAACGGTACGTAAACGCCATTCATACGAGAGCTTCTGACATGGAGCGCCTTGTCGACGAGCTCCTCTACTTTTCGAAGCTGGACATGAACAAGGAGCCATTCTCGTTCGAGAGGATCGAGCTTGGCGAATTCCTCCGTCAAACACTCGACCAGATGGCGATCGAGCTGGAACGGCATGGCGTCGAATTGGCTTGGGAAACCAAAGAGGACACACCGCTCAACGTGCTGGCCGATCGCGAGAAGCTTCGGCGGGTCATCATTAATTTGGCAGACAACGGGATTAAATTTATGAAGGAAGCGCCGAAGCTCTTGACCGTTGGCGCCTCGCGGCGAGGGGAATTTGCCATCGTCACGATTCGCGACAACGGTCCCGGGATCGGGGCGGAGTCGCTCCCGCATATTTTCGAGAGATTTTATCGGGGAGAAGCCTCGCGAAGTCCCGTCACGCCGGGAAGCGGTCTCGGACTCGCGATCGCCAAAGGCATCATGGAGGGTCATGGCGGCTCGATCCGCGCGGAATCCGAGAAAGGACGCGGTACCGTCATTCTATTGGAATTCCCGCTCGATCACGATCATACAGTAAGGAGCGCGCGGCCATGAAATCCATCTTGATTATAGAAGACGATGTTTATATCGCCGAGCTGCAGCGGGATTACTTCCAGCTGCACGACTTCGCGGTTACGATCTGCGGAGACGGCAAGGAAGGGCTGGCGCAGGCGCTGAGCGGCGATTTTTCGCTAGTCGTCGTCGACCTGCAGCTGCCCGGCATGGACGGCTTTGATATATGCAGGCAAATCCGCGAGAAGCTGGACCTCCCCATCCTGATCGTCTCCGCCAAAAAGGAGGAGATCGACAAGATACGCGGCTTCGGGCTCGGTGCGGACGACTTCGTCACCAAGCCGTTCAGCCCGAACGAGCTCGTCGCGCGGGCAAAAGCCCATCTGGCCCGCTACGAGCGATTCACCGGAAGCGGCGCTGGGGCGCCGGGCATGGAGCGAATCGCCATCCGCGAACTGTCCATCCATAAGTCGTCGCGCAGGGTTTATGTACGCGACCGCGAGATCGCGATGACGGCAAGGGAATACGACGTGCTGCTGTTCCTTGCGTGTAATCCCAATCGGGTGTTCGGCAAGGACGAGCTGTTCGAGCGGATATGGGGCTACGACGCCAATGGGGATATCGCCACGGTAACCGTCCATATCTCCCGCATTCGCGAGAAAATCGAAGCGGACCCGTCCAATCCGCAATTTATCGAGACGGTATGGGGCGCCGGATATCGGTTTAACGTGTAGGGAAAGCAAGGCAGCGAGCGCGAGGCTAGTTTGTCGGACCAAACCAGCCTCCAAACACGCCTTTTCTAGTTACTTTGTCGTCGGGGCCGACAAACCGCGCTCCAAACACGCCTTTCTAGCGTCTTTGTCGTCAGGACCGACAAGCTGGCCTCCAAACACGCCTTCTCTAGCTACTTTGTCGGCGGGGCCGACAAACCGTGCTCCAAACAAGCCTTTTCTGGCGACTTTGTCGGCGAGGCCGACAAACCACGCTCCAAACACGCCTTTTCTGGCGACTTTGCCGGCGAGGCCGACAAACCGCGCTCCAAACACGCCTTTTCTGGCGACTTTGTCGGCGGGGCCGACAAACCGCGCTCCAAACACGCCTTTTCTGGCGACTTTGTCGGCGAGGCCGACAAACCGCGCTCCAAACACGCCTTTTCTGGCGACTTTGCCGGCGAGGCCGACCAACCGCGCTCCAAACACATTACTCTTGTAACTTGTTTGTCAGGCCAACAAACCGCTCTCCCACCTATTCCCCCTCCATGGTCGTTTTTAACGTCTATGGCTCGCCATACTCGACTTCTCCCCTCCATAGTCGTTTTTGACGTCTATGACTGCGCACATCACCCGTCGTTTGTCCGGTTTCCCTATTGTTAACCCCCCGTTTATAAAATGTTTATCTTTTATTATCTTCCCGTTTAGAGCGGTGCTTTAAGCTGTTGTTATGGCTCATCACAACCACAACCTTGGGAGGAAACAAACATGAAGAACATAAAGAACGGCAGCACGACTCATACAAAGACCAAACTCACGGCTGGCCAAAAAACGATCGCCGTCGCCTTACTCGCCGCAATCCTAGGAGGCGGAGCGCTTCCGGCAGCTTCCCATGTTGCCGCAGCCGGCGCACCGCTTGCCCAGCCAATCGCGCAACATGCCGCGGTAACCGCGCTTGCCGCATCCCACTCCGATGCGATTGCCCGCCTCGTCGACAAGGGCGTTTTGCAAGGCGACGGCACCGGAAACATTCGCGCGGACAAACCCGTTACAAACGCGGAATTGATCAAAATGGTGCTGCTGGCATTGGAGCTGGATGACAAGCCCGCTGCGCAGACGGCCGGACGGCCTTGGTACGAAGCTTACCTCGCATCTGCAATCGGACACGGGCTAGTTGCAGCTTCGGACGAATTATCCCCGAACGATCCGGCCGATCCGCAAACGTTGACCGCGATCATCGCCAAAGCGCTGCAACGCGATGCCAAATCCGTCGCATACTGGATGGAGCAATTGTCCATCGACGGCAGCGGCGGCGTAACCCGCGGCGAGACGGCCGAGCTGCTGGTCGCAGCTGAGGCGGCGATCCGTTCCGAGGATGCCAAACTCGTGTCGATCAAAGCGATTAACATCATGACATTCGAGGTTCGATTCGACTCGCCGCTTACGATCGAAGACGAGACGACGGCGGCCGCATCCGCGAACTTCAAGTTTAGCGGCAACCTCAAGCTCGTGAATCAGCCACGGCTGAAGACGGGCGCTTACGCCACCTACATCGTGCCCGTTCAAACGATGACGAACCAGAGCTACACGCTCGACTACAAAGGCCAAGCATTTGAAGTCGCCGCCAGCGAAATCAAGATACCGCTTAGCGAAGTGCGCCAATTAACGGCCGACACGGTAGAAGCAACCTCCTCTCGCGAGGACGGCGTCATCGATTACGGCTACATCATCTCTGCATACGCGGGCGGCAGAGGCGCTAACGCGGCCATCCTCGACGAGGCAAATCATCTGAACGGCGAACCGATGACGGTTATTTCTTCGCTAGCGACGCGCAAAGCAACGTTGACGCCGCAAGGCGGCGCGCCGATCGAGGTTTCCTATGTCGGCTTCACTCAATCGACGGACGGCAAGCAAGAGCCGAAATTCCGTTTGCCGCAAGGCTCGACTTTGCAACCTGGCGTTCGTTACGAGCTGTCGTCGGATTGGTTCGACATCGATAACGCCTCCTTCGTGGCTTCCGCATTCGAGCCGCTTGCTATCGCATCCGCATCCGCCGTTAACGATACGACGCTTTCTCTTAAGCTGGACGCTGATCCCGGCGACGAGCTGTTCGCATACCGTTCCGTGCAGCTTAACGGCTCCGACGGCTCTACGTTGACCGCGCAATACAAGGTCCAGACGCGCAAAGGCGTCGAAGGCACATTTGAGCTGCAGAACGGCGGCAAGCTCTCGGCCGGCATCGAATACGAAGTCGTTCCGGTCGGCTCTTGGGCCGTGGCAGACGAGGTCGCATTCGTCTACGAAGGATAAACCGTACCGGCTCTCCTTTGCAACAACCGCAAGAATTGCAACAACCGCATTCCACCCTCGGAATGCGGTTCTGCTTTTTTGCCCCATTTTATACCCTTGACGTTCTAAGCTGCATGCTATTGAATATTTATTAATTATAATGTATATTTATTCAATATAAGAGTTGAACGTCAATGGAGGGATAGGTAGTGGAACAAGTCATAACCAACGAACCGTCAACGGCCGCCGGCAAGACCGCCGAGCTGCTTCGGGCGGCGCGCCAGCATCTGTTGTTTACCGCGACTCGTCCGGATGTCGTCATGGCATCCGGCCAAGGCATGTATATATACGATATGGAAGGCCGTCCTTACCTCGACTTCGTAGGCGGTTGGGCGGTTAACGCGTTAGGGCATAGTCCCGAAACGCTTCGGCAAGCGCTCGCGGAGCAAGCCGCCAAGCTCGTTCTCGCGAGCCCGGCCTATTACAATGAGCCCATGATCCGTTTCGCCGAGCTGCTGACCGGCATAAGCGGCATGGATAAGGTTTTTTTCGCCAGCACGGGGGCGGAAGCAAACGAATGCGCGGTCAAGCTCGCGCGCAAACACGGCATGGTACATTTGGACGGCGCCTATGAGATCATTACGATGAACAACGGTTTCCACGGGAGGACGCTGGCGATGATGTCCGCAACGGGCAAGCCTCAGTGGGAAGAGCTGTTCGAGCCGAAGGTGCCCGGCTTTATCCATGTCCCCATGGGCGACCTGGACGCTTGCTTCGCCGCCGTCTCCAACCGGACCTGCGCGATCATGCTGGAGCTTGTGCAGGGAGAAGGCGGCGTTCGCGTCGTAGACGAAGCTTATTTGTACGGACTTCGCAAAATATGCGACATGTACGGCATCGCGCTCATCTTCGACGAAGTGCAGACCGGTCTCGGCCGCACGGGCAAGCTGTTCGCCTTCGAGCATTACGGCATCAAGCCGGATATTATGACGCTGGGCAAAGGAATCGGCGGCGGCTACCCGCTGTCTGCCACGCTTGCTGCGGAAAAGTTCGACTTGTTCGCGCCCGGCGACCAAGGCGGCACCTACATCGGCCAGCCGCTGGGCATGGCCGCCGGACACGCCGTCGTCTCCGAGCTTTTGAAGCGCGACTTGACGGATAACGCGCGCCGGCAAGGCGACTATTTGCTCGGCATCCTCCGCTCGCTTGAATCGCACGGCCTTGTACGCGACTCGCGCGGTCTTGGTTTGCTCGCCGCCTTTGATTTGCCGGAGGGCAAGGCGCCGAAGCTGGTTGCCCGTTGTCTCGAGCTGGGTCTGCTCATTAACGTAACGGGCGGTTCGACGATCCGGCTTATGCCTCCGCTCATTGCGGAGCAAACGCACCTCGACGAAATGGCTTCGATTCTGACCGCGGCATTAATGGAAATTTTATAGCATTCACGGTTTGTCCCATCGCATACGCTAATTACGGCAAAAAATCGGCGGCGAAAGGGGCGACCCGACAGCGTGTGGCGGAGAATGAGGCTCGCGAGGGATGGCGATTACGTGATCGTCGTTGTGCCCGCGTGGAAGTGGAAGGAATTTATCGCGTTCGAGCTTGTCGGCGGATTTGCGTTTTATCTCGTCGGCAAGGTGCTCGCGCAAGCAGAATGGTTCTGCATCGCCGCCAACGTGGCCGGCCCGCAGATGCTCAGATACACGAACAGCGTCTTCCGAAGTCCGCCATGACGGACGCCCGGAATACGCTGTTTCGTTTAAGGTAGTGAGAAAAACCTCTATCGAAGTACTTCGAGGAAGTGTGACCGCGTTTAGAGGTAATTTTTATCGCCAATAAGAATTTCTAATTTCGGATACTCCGAAAACTGATAAATTCTTATGTGGTTAAAAAGTACGCTTCCCATTACGAAGCATTTCATAGATGCAAGTTCGACGTCGAATATTGAATGCAACCGAACCTAAGCGTATGCTTTCGAAGTATGTTTCCTCCGGAAACATTTCAGGTACTCACGTAGCGCTGCTACGCTCCGTTCCTCAGTTTTTAGCTGCTTTCAATCTTCTACAGCGTTTTAAAAAAACGAAGCATCGGAAGCATACGCTCTTGTACTAATAACCGAACTTTTTAAACTTTTATTTTGGCGAAAGTAAAAAGCCCTCTTCCCATTACGAAGTCATATTAGACGCCTACTCGAAATCGTTAAAACCCGAAGTACGCCTTCGCGTTGCGGTACGAGACGTTCTCGGCGATGGAGCCGAGCAATGCGAGATCGTTCGGCGCTTCGCCGTTCTCCGCCCACTCTCCGAGCAGATTGCACAGCAACCGGCGGAAATATTCGTGGCGGGTAAACGAGAGGAAGCTGCGCGAGTCGGTCAGCATGCCCACGAACCGGCTAAGCAGGCCGAAGTTCGCCAGCGCATTCATTTGCTCCAGCATGCCGTTCTTCGTGTCGTTGAACCACCAAGCCGAGCCTAGCTGCAGCTTGCCCGGCACACCCCCGCCCTGGAAGCTTCCCATCAGCGCCGCGAGCACCTCGTTGTCCCGCGCGTTGAGCGAGTACAGGATCGTGCGCGGCAGCGAGTCGCTGCCGTCGAGATCGTCGAGCAGCCGGGTAAGCGGACCCGCTACCGGTGCGTCGCCGATGGAATCGTAGCCCGTGTCCGGTCCCAGCTTGCCGAACATGCGGCTGTTATTGTTGCGGGAGGCGTTAATATGAAGCTGCATCGCCCAGTCCAGCTCCGCGTACAATCTGCCCATAAAGAGGAACGTAAACGTCTTGTATTGCTTCTCCTCTTCCAGCGTAACCGTTTCTCCGCGCAGCGCCTTGGCGAAGATGGCAGCCGCCGCTTCCCGCGTCGCCTCGGCGTACGGCACGTAGTCGAACGCATGGTCCGATACGCGGCAGCCGACTTCGTGGAAGAAACGAATACGCGTTTCAAGCGCAGACAGCAATGCCGAATAATCCGTAATCGCCGCGCCCGTCGTCTCGCCAAGCGCCCCGATCCAGCCCAGGAAGGTAGGACGGTTGATTTCCAGCGCCTTATCCGGGCGGAACGACGGGAGCACGAGCGTCTCGAAGCCGTCCAGCTCCTTGATGAGGCGGTGGTACTCCAGCGAATCGACGGGATCGTCTGTCGTGCAGATGACCTCGACGCCGGACATCTTGATCAGGTCGCGGGCCTTGTAATTGCCCGTCGCGAGCTTCGCATTGACCTTCTCCCAAATGAGCGGCGCATTCACTTCGTTGATCAGTTCCTCCACGCCGAAGTATCTTCTCAGCTCCAGATGCGACCAGTGGTAGAGGGGATTGCCGATCGTCTGCGGGACGGTCTTCGCCCACGCGAGGAACCGATCATAGTCGCCGACGCCCTCTCCGCCCGTCACGAGGCGCTCTTCCGCGCCGTTCGCGCGCATCGCGCGCCATTTGTAATGATCGCCGTAAAGCCAGGCCTCGGTAATCGTGGAGAAGCTTGTATTTTCGTAGATTTGCTGCGGGCTCAGGTGGCAATGATAGTCGATGATAGGCAAATCTTTGGCATAGTCATGGTAGAGCTTGATCGCCGTTTCGTTACCAAGTAAAAAGTTGTCGTCCAGGAATGGCTTCAAAGGTCCTCTCCTCCTCCTCGTCTTGGGCTCTACCTGAATTTCACCAGTGAATCCACCGACACCGCTTGCCCCGTCTGAATGGAGCGGTTGGCGGCGATGCCCGTCAGAATCGACTTCGCGCCGTCGACGTGATTGGCCGCGCGGCGGAACGGGTCCTCCTTCGGAACGCCGAACAGATCATTAAGCAGCACGGGATCTCCGCCGCCGTGGCCGCCCTTGCCCTGGGCCACTTCTACCGTGTACGGCGTGCCGAACATCGGGAATACGTTAAGCGTCTTGCCGATTACCGCGCCTTCCAGCGCTTTGTCTCCGCCGGAGTTGACGTAGGATTGTTCGATAATGCTCATCTCGATCCGGCCCTTCGTGCCGTTAAACGCGATGCGGTACCCTTCCCATGGCATGTACGCATTAAGCGAATACGTCAGAATGGCATTGTTTTTGTACTTCACAAGCACACCCATCGTATCTTCGATGTTGATGCCGTCTCCGAATACGCTCTGGTCGCGGCGGTATCCGTCCTCATGCTCGGCGTCGAGATACATCGACTTCAGATGGTCGTTGCCGTCCAGATGCAGAGCGAACGGATCCTCCTTCGCGTTCTCGTTACCCGTTGCGCGCTCGTAAAATTTGGTCTCGCCGCGTCCCTCCGCGTTCTCGCGTCCGTAAAACAGCAAGTCGCCGTACGCGAATACGGATTCCGGCTCGGAGCCGATCCAGAAATTGACGAGATCGAAGTGATGAGTCGACTTGTGCACGAGCAAGCCGCCGCTGTTGTTTTTGTTGCGATGCCATCTGCGGAAATAATCCGCCCCGTGCTGCGTGTTCAGCAGCCATTCGAAGTGGACGGAGGTTACTTGGCCGATGGCTCCGGATGCGATGAGCTCCTTCGCCTTCGTATGATGCGGGGCATATCGGTAGTTAAAAGTAACGCGAACGCTCCGGCCCGTACGCTCGACGGCGTCCAGTATCTCTTGGCATTTCTTCTCGTCGACGGTCATCGGCTTCTCCGTAATGACGTCGCAGCCAAGCTCCATGGCGCGGATAATGTACGTATGGTGCGTGCGGTCCACGCTCGTCACGATGACGGCATCCGGTCTCTCGTCCTTGATCATCTCGTCGAAGCGGTCCGCCGTGTAAGTCGGAACCGCCTCGTAATCGTACTTGGATTTCAGCAGCTTATTCGCATAGTCCATCCGCGTCCGGTTCACGTCGCAGAACGCGACGAGCTCCGACGTTTCTCTATAGTCTCTCGTTATGGCGCCGTAAAAAAACTCCGCGCGTCCGCCCGTTCCGACAAGCACGTATCTCTTCTTGTTCATCTTTTATTCCTCCCTATTTCGCATACGCTTTCATGTCTTCATTTTATAGCATCGAAATGCTATAATTCTTGTCAAATGATGCGTAATTCCCATAAAACCACGCATATTATGCTTTTAATGAGGAGGAAATTAAATGTTTGCCTCTCCTTCGTTCATCCACTACGGCAGCCCTTCGGAGCTTTACGTCGAATACGTAAAGCGTACGGAACCCTATACGATGGACATCGAACATTATCATTCGTATTACGAGATTTATTACTTGCTGTCGGGAAGCCGCATCTACTTTATCGAAGACCGGTCCTATTCGGTCGAGCAAGGCGATCTCGTGTTTATCGGCAAGGAAATGCTTCACCGCACGATGCAGGCCGGCGACTCCGCGCACGAGCGCGTCATCGTTCATTGCACGGACGAATGGCTTCGCGGTCTCGGACCGGGGCTTGATGTCTTGTTCGACCGTTTGTTCCAAGCGGACATCCGCGTCCTTCGCCTCCCCCGCCAAGAAAGCCTGCTCGCCGAATCGGCCGTCCGCGCGATGCGGGATGAAGCCGAAGCGCGCGAGCCGGGTTATCACGTCGCAATCCGCCATGCCGTGGCCGGGCTGCTTCTGCTCTGCGGCCGATACGCCGCCAAACACCAGCCGGAGCCGTTCCGGCACGTCTCCCCGCTTCATGCCAAAATATCCGAGATCGTCCGCTACATTAACGGACATTACGACGAACCGCTTCGGCTTGCGGACCTTTCCGAGCGTTTTTTTATCAGCCCGCATTACCTTAGCCGCATGTTTAAAGAAGTAACGGGATTTGTATATACGGATTACGTCGTGCTCACGCGAGTCAAGGAAGCCCAGCGGCTGCTGCGCGAGACTGAGCTGTCGGTCTCCGGCGTAGCCGAGAAAGTCGGCTTTGATAACTTCTCCCATTTCGGCAAGACATTCAAAAAGGTCACTTCCATGTCGCCGAGAGAGTATCGAAAGTCGATGTCGTAATATCAAACCCTTATAGTCGTTAATTCACACTTATATTGGGGTAATAAATATGTTAGATTTATTTTGTTGTCATGAATTTGCATGTATGATGAAGATACAATTCGCAGGTACAAAGGAGAAGATGGAATGTTGAGAATCGGTAAAATCAGCTATTGGCACGTTCACGCTTGGGATTACACGAAGCAGGCGCAGGAGCATCCGGACACCGAAATCGCGGCCGTATGGGACGAGGACGAAGAGCGCGGCCGCGCCGCGGCCGAGAAGCTAGGCGTACCTTTCTATACGGATTTGAACGATCTGCTCGCGAGCGACATCGACGCGGTAATCGTAGACGCGCCGACGAATCGCCACGCGGAAGTGATGCTTGCGGCCGCCGCGGCGGGCAAACATATTTTCACGGAGAAGGTCGTGGCTCCGACGCTTGCGGAAGTAAACCAAATTCTGAAAGCGGTTGAAGACAACGGACTTAAGCTGACGGTGTCGCTGCCTCGCCTGAACGACGGGTATACGCTGGCGATCCGCGAGCTGCTTGACAAAGAAGCGCTCGGTCAAGTGACGCAGGTTCGGGTCCGCTTGTCCCATAACGGAGCTTTAGCCAATTGGCTGCCGGAGCACTTCTACAACCTGGAGCAATGCGCGGGCGGCGCTTTGATCGATCTTGGCTGCCATCCCATGTATTTGACCCGCCTCTTCCTCGGCGACCTGCCTTCCGAAGTATCGGCTCAATTCGGTTACGTGACGGGACGCGAGGTAGAAGATAACGCGATCGCCCTCGTCAAAGGCTCGAACGGCGCGGTCGGCATCGTGGAAGCCGGCTTCGTGAACCCGCATTCCCCGTTCTCCATCGAGGTGCACGGCACTAAGGGCTCCCTGTTCTACGGTACGCCGGATAGCGAGCTGCTCGTTCGCGCGAACAACGACGAAGCTTGGCAATCGGTTGCGATCCCTGCCAACCGCGAGAGCGCTTTCCATCAATGGGTCGGCCATGTTCAGAACGGCACGACGGCCGAAGAGAACATCGCGTTGGCGAAAGAGCTGACGATGCTGATGGAAGCGGCAAACCTCTCCGTGGCGCAAGGACGTTCCGTCCGCTTGGACGAGCTGAAAGGCTAATACGGGATGGCCACGGTGTTCCCCTACTCCGTCATGAGCGAGCGTCCGGACGCGCTGGAGCGTCTGGAGCTCCGGTTCCAATGGGGGCCGTACGATATTCACGTGCTCAGATTCCACTTGACCTATTTCCCGGCAGGAAGAGTCGTCGCCTTCCACAAACATGCGGAATTCGAATTTCATTTCATCCCGCGGGGCAAGGGAAAGGTTATTCTGGTCGATCAAGAATATTCGCTAAAGCCCGGCCAATTCTACTTGACCGGCCCCGGCGTCATGCATTACCAGGAGGCCGGGGAACGCGAGGGAATGGACGAACTATGTCTTCATGTCGATATCGTGGAGAGACCATCGGCCGGGGATGAGGAAGACTGGGAGTGGGCGGAAGCGCGGGCCTGCATCAAGAAGCTGGCGGATCTTCCGCTGTTCCCCGCCATCGACGCTCATGATGCGATGCGCTGCTTCTTGCATGCGTACGAGGCATGCAGCCATTATTATGCAGGCAGCTACACCACCATCAAACAAAACGTGATCCAAATTTTGCTGCGCGCCGTGCGCGCCTATGATACAGTAAACGAGACAAGACTTCTTCCCACAAAGGATATGAAAGCATACCGCTATCAGCTTGCGGTCGAATTCATGCAAGCGAATTACGGAGGCCCGTTATCCTTGGAGGAAGTCGCGGAGAAGCAGCGCCTGAGCCCGCGTCAGCTCCAACGTCTGTTCAAGGAGATGAGCGACGAAGCCCATACGTTCAGCCGCGTGCTGGAGGACATCAGGCTTGCGGCGGTATGCCGCGAGCTGTCGGAGGGCGCGAAGTCGATCGAGGAAATCGCGAGGGCGACAGGCTTCTCCACCAGCAATTATTTGCATGCCGTATTCCGCAAGCGATACGGCATGACACCATCCGATTATCGGAAACAAACCAATCCGGGAGGCTAACAATCATGTCCAAAACGTACAAGCTAGCTATTATCGGCTGCGGCGGCATTGCCAACGGCAAACACATGCCAAGCCTGAAGAAGCTGAACAACGTCGAGATGGTCGCGTTCTGCGATATCGTAGAAGAGCGCGCCGTCGAAGCGGCAGCCAACTACGGCGCTGAAGGCGCTAAGGTATATACGGACTACACGGAGCTATTAAAAGATAAGACGATCGACATCGTACATGTTTGTACGCCTAACGATTCCCACGCCGATATCGCGATTGCCGCCATGGAAGCCGGCAAACACGTCATGAGCGAAAAGCCGATGGCCAAAACGGCTCATGACGCAGGCCGCATGCTGGAAGCAGCTAAACGTACGGGCAAGAAGCTGACCGTAGGCTATAACAACCGTTTCCGCACGGACAGCCAAATCCTGAAGCAAATCTGCGAAGCAGGCGAGCTTGGCGACGTTTATTACGCGAAGGCGCATGCGGTTCGCCGCCGCGCGGTCCCGACATGGGGCGTATTCCTGGACGAGGAGAAACAAGGCGGCGGCCCGCTCATCGATATCGGCACGCACGCGCTTGACCTCACGCTTTGGATGATGGACAACTACAAGCCGAAGGTCGTGCTGGGTCAATCCTTCCACAAGCTGGCCGGACGCGAGAACGCCGCTAATGCTTGGGGACCTTGGGATCCAGCCAAATTCACGGTCGAAGATTCCGCATTCGGCATGATCGTGATGGAGAACGGCGCGACGATCGTTCTGGAATCCAGCTGGGCGCTTAACACGCTTGAAGTCGACGAAGCGAAATGTACGCTGAGCGGCACGGAAGGCGGAGCCGACATGAAGGGCGGCCTTCGCATTAACGGCGAACAGCACAGCCGCTTGTTCACGAAGGAGATCGACCTGAACGCCGGCGGCGTAGCCTTCTACGAAGGCAAATCGGAGAAGGACTCCGATCTGGAGATGAGACTGTGGATCAAAGCGATCGACGAAGATACCGATCCGGTCGTTACGCCGGAGCAAGCCTACGTCGTTTCCCAGATCCTCGAAGCCATCTACGAATCGGCGAAAACGGGCAAAGCGATCTACTTCTAAGCGCAGCACCGAAATTTCGTATGCGACAAAAACGGAGGCATCCCGGACCATTGGTCCGAGGCTGCCTCCGTTTTTTCTATTAAAGACGCTTCTACCCAGCCTATCCGGCGGAGATTTCCGCCATGACGATTAGTCGGCTAAAATCTCCTCGATACGAATCAACGTTTCTTCGGCCAGCTTCACGCCGCTCGCTTTGGCGTTCTCGACGATCTGCTCCGGGCGGCTCGCGCCGACTAGCGCGCTGGCAACGCTCGGCTGCCTAAGAATCCAGGCGATGGCGAGCTGTGCCATCGAAATGCCGAGCTCCTCGGCAACGCCGCCAAGACGCTCGACCTTCTCAAGGTTGCGATCGTTCAAGATCCCCCCGATAAACATATTGGAGCTGGAATCGGCGGCACGGCTGCCGACTGGCGTTCCGTCTTGTCCCCTACGATATTTGCCTGTCAGCACGCCTTGGGCAAGCGGCGAGAACACAACCTGGCTGATGCCGTTTCTCTCGCTGAGCGGAATGATTTCCTTCTCGATATGCCGGCTTAGCATGTGGTATTGCGGCTGGTTGACGACGATCCGGTCAAGCAAATACTTGTCCGCCACTCCGAGCCCCTCTTGAATTTGGGCGGCCGTCCACTCGCTGACGCCTACATACAGCACTTTGCCGGAACGGACGAGATCCTCGATCGTTCGCAGCGTCTCGTCCACCGGCGTCTCCGGGTCATATCTATGACAATAGAATATATCCACATAATCGAGACCGAGTCGTTTCAAACTTGCATTCGCCTGCTCCAGCACATGCTTGCGCGACAACCCCCGATCGTTGGGACCTTCGCCCATCGGCCAGAATACCTTCGTCGCCAGCACGTAGGATTCGCGCGGATATGCCCTGAGCGCTTTCCCCACGACTTCCTCCGCCGCTCCCCGCATGTAGACGTTCGCCGTATCGAAGAAATTGATGCCTAGATCATAGGCCTGTTCGATTGTACGGACCGCCGTGCCGTCCTCGACCGAATTGCCGTATGTAAGCCAGCTGCCCAAGCTGATCTCGCTTACTTTAAGTCCCGTTCTGCCTAATCTTCTGTACTCCATCAACCATGCCTCCCGCTTCTTTTTCGCTCATTTGAACGTGGTTTACTGCGGCAGCCCCCAAGTCCATGCCGCCGCTTCTCTAATCGCCTGCTGAACGGCTGAATGCAGCAGTCCGTCTTCTCTATGTGCGGGCGTCAGGCAGCATACTCGTCCATGGCCGAACGTATGGCGCCAGCCCGCGACCGACTCTCCGTCAACCGACGTTGAGCGCAGGTACACTTCCGTATTTACCTCATCGCACTGGACAAAATAATGTTCGTCGAGCAGCTCGAAGCTTTGACCCGCTTCCGCTCCGGACACATAGTCATACCGAACCATGGCATGATCGGGCGGATGGGAAAGGAAATGCCCGCGCAGCATGCCGACGTAATCTCCTCCCGGATCGTACGAAGCGAGCGCGCAATGCCAAGCAAGCCACCCGCCTCCAGCCTTAACGTAACGAACGATCGCCGCTTCGTATTCTTTCGTCAACCACAGGTACCCGCGTTCCCCCTCCGGGTCCACCCGGTTCTCCGCGAACAATACGGCAGCATCCGGTTTATCCTCCAGCATCGCGATGAACGCAGCCGCATTCTCGGCAAAAGCAAGCTCGGTTTCGGCGCTCGCCAGCCCCTTTCCCAGCGCTTGTTCCAGCGCAACGCGAATCGGCGCCGCCGGATGATAATAGTCGCCCGCGTAAGCCACGATCTTCTTCCCCATGTCTTCTCCCCATCTCTCGCCGCCGCTACAGCTTCATCGGTTCGCCTATATGATTGACAAAGAAAGCCCCTTCGCGATCTCCTCGCTTCCGATCGACTAAATCCATAATACCCGCGGCCGACTCCGCGGCGTCTCCTGGAGCCGCATCGCCGCCCATATCCGTGCGAATCCAGCCGGGATGCACCGCGTATACGGCATACCCTTTCGGGGCAAATTGCGAGCGCAGCTGCGCCGTGAACATGTTAAGCGCGCTCTTCGACAGCGCGTAGGCGTAGTCTCCCCCGTAAGCGCCCGACATGCTGCCCGCTTCGGAGCTGATGTTGATAATAGCCTGATTCCCGCCTTTGCTTAGCAGCGGCATTGCATATTTTATGACTAGCATCGGTCCGAACAGATTCGTTTGGAAGGATTGCTCGACTTGTTCGATTTCCAGCTTCTCGAGCGTTTGCTCCCTGCCGAGAAGAATGGCAGAATTGTTTACGACCGCGTCCAGCGAATCTACGCAGGCTGCCAGTTGCTCGAATGCATACTTTACCGCGCCTTCGTCCGCCACGTCGAGCGGCAGGAAGTGGACGCGCCCGTTATAACGTTCGACAAGCTCGCGCAGCTTCCCGGCATGCGAGCCCGGTCCTCTTATGCCGGCCCACACTTGATACCCTCTGGCAGCGGCTTCCGCGGCCAGCTCGTAACCAAGTCCGCGATTCGCTCCGGTTATGACTATATTTTTCATGTTTCCCTCCTACTTATCGTTCTCGAGCAGCTCCAGCATAACCTTCAAAGGATGGAACGTGTCCATGTAGGCGTAACGTCCGCCCGTATATTCGCCCTTCTGTACGAGCTTCATCCCGTTCTTCTCCATCAGCATCACCTTTTCTTGCATCCCTTCGATGCCGAAAGCGATATGATGAACGCCCTCTCCATTTTCGTTCAAGTGGTCGCGCCACGTGCTTGGCCGCTCATCCGGCTCGATCAGTTCCAGCTGCAACGATCCCATATCAAAAAAAGCCAGCTTCGCCCGCGCCTCCGACGGTTCTCCCAAGTACTGCGTCTTGGCTTTGTCCAAGGTATCCGTCCAGAACCAGTCCGGCTTCTCCACTCCGAAGAAATCCGCGTAAGCCCGGGACACGGCTTCAATATCATGAACGAGCAAGCCAATCTGGGTAATCGTGCGCGTGCCTAGCAGATTGCGTTCCATATCGAACAGCTCCTTTTATCGTTGTATCGTGAATGACATTCATTGCTTTCAACGCGATGCCTACATCTCCGCTTTTACTCCCGCCCGTTTCCTTATTCGCCTCACCTCCCCAATCATGAACGCGCGTTCATTTTATCTTAAAAAAAGAGAATCAACGCCGTTTCTTTGCCGAAGCGTTGTAATGGGCTCTCATGTTTCCGCCAACTTTCGGCAGCTGTCGCGAACGACGAGCGACGCCTTGGCGACCCATAACGGTTTCGGCTCCCCCTCCGCTTCTATGCTTCCGATCAGCATATCCGTCATACGATCCATCATCTCGCCAAAATCGATTCTTATCGTCGACAATGGAGGAACATGCTTCCCGCTTAACAAATGGTCGTCGAATCCCATGACTGACATATCCTTCGGCACCTCGAGTCCCCGCTCCCGCAGCGCGCGAATGGCTCCGAAAGCTACGATATCGTTGGCCGCAAACAACGCCGTCGGCAGCCGGGCTCCGGAATCGAGCAGTCTCCCCATCGCTTCATACCCGGCAGCTTCGTTGAAGTCGCCCTCCAGCATCCATTCGGAACGAACCGGCAGTTCAAGCTCCTCCATGGCGCCGAGGAAAGCGTCCCGCTTCTCCCGCCCCGCGTTGCGGAGCAAATTGCCGTGAATGGCGCCGATTGCCGTATGGCCAAGCTCGGCCAGATGTCCCACCGCAAGCCGCACGCCTGCCGCATTGTCAAAGTTGCAGATGAGTCGATTCAGCTCTTGCTCCGCCTTAACCGCTTGATCGACAATGCCGACGAGGAACCCCTGACCGACTAGCTTTTCGATTAACGGCTCCTCGTTATCCGTCCCGATGAAGATACCTCCGTCGATGCGGCGTTGGCAAAAACATTCCTTGACCGCCCGGGTCTCTGCAGGGTTCTTAATGTCCCTAATTATATGAGTGAGCGTAAAATAACCGCTTGTGGAAGCGCTCTCGATTATGCGGGTCAGCAGCAAGTTCGTAATGCTGTCGCTTGAAACGCTGCCGGCGTCGGCCATAAACAGCCCGATCGTCCTCGTTCCTTTGCCCGCGAGAACCTGGCCGGACAAATCGGGATAATACTGATATCTCTCTATGATGTCGAGCACATGCCTCCGAGTTCCCTCGGGCACGTTGAGATAGTTGTTGACGACTCTGCTTACCGTGCTGCGAGAAACCCCGGCAAGACGAGCAATTTCCGTGCTGGTAATCTTGTTGCCCAACCGGCATCCTCCTTGTGAACACGTGTTTACACGCCTATCTTAGCAGCACTTTCCATGAGAGTCAATACGAGAGCTTCTATTCCGCCGTCATGCAAAGACGCCTCCATCGCCACGTTGCCTGTGGGATGGAAGCGTCTTTGTTTTTCCGCAAAGAGAATTAGCCCTCGACTCTCACGGCATCGCGCTGCGCGATCAGCGACAGCTCGGCCGCCTTGAACGTATGCTCCTGCGTCATCGCGTTTTCCGTGCCGTTCAGAATATCGAGAATCAACGCTCCGAAATAAGGGAAGCCTACTTTGCCATTGAGCTTCATGTGCCGCTCGCCTTCTCCGTTGACGAGGTACAGCTGGTCGCCTTCCGGTTCTCTGCCTACGTCGATGTATTTGCGCAGCTCGATGTAGCCTTCCGTGCCGAGAATAAGCGTGCGTCCGTCGCCCCATGTGCCAAGTCCGTTCGGCGTCAGCCAATCCACGCGGAAGTAGCCGGTCGCCCCGTTCTCGCCGATCAACGTCATGTCGCCGAAGTCCTCCAGCTCGGGATAATCCTTCGCCGCGTAATTGGCAACCTTGCTGCCGGCCACCTTGGCGTCCTTATTCCCCGTGAAGTATAGGAACTGCTCGACCTGATGCGAGCCGATATCGCACAAAATGCCGCCGTATTGCTCCTTCTTGAAGAACCAGTCTGGACGCGAAGGCGCATTAAGGCGATGCGGTCCAAGACCGATCACTTGCACGACGCGGCCGATCGCGCCTTGCTCGATCAGCTCGCCGGCATGGATCGCGCTTTCCACATGCAGACGCTCGCTGTAATAAACCGCGTATTTTTTGCCGGTCTCCGCAGCCGCGACGCGCGCTTCCTCAAGCTGCTCAAGCGTGGTGAACGGAGCTTTGTCCGTAAAATAATGTTTGCCGCTGCGCATGACGCGCACGCCGAGCGGACCGCGCAGCGAAGTGATCGCAGCTGCCGCCACGAGCTGAACGTCGCCATCCTCGAGAATCGTCTCCAGCGACGATGCGATCGATACGCCAGGATACTTCTGCGCGAACGCCTCCGCTCTCGACGCGTCCGCGTCGTAGACCCATTTCAGCTCGCCGCCGGCTTCTATCAAGCCGTTGCACATGCCATAGATATGGCCGTGATCCAAATTCGTCGCGGCAAATACGAATTCGCCCGGTGCGACTACCTGCTTCGACTCGCCTTTCGGAGCGTAGTTCATGCCATCGGATTTACTCACGCGATTACCCCCTTGCGGTTGTTCGATTCTTTGATTTTTTGCTGCAGGAATTGGTAGTACAGCTCTTCGTCGATCGGAAGGTCGACCCAATTATCCGTCCATGTCGACAGATGCATCGCATTGGAGAGCATCAGTCCTTTAATGCCTTCCGCTCCGGGAGCGATAAGCTCTTCGCCGTGTAGAATCGCGTTCACGAAGTTCTGCAGAATGCCTTTGTGGTCCGGATTGGTGCCGTGGATCGGAATCTCGCATTTCCAGCATTCCGGCGCGCCGAAGCCGCCTTTATACGTAGCGTTGAACTCGCGCTCCGACACGCGCAGGCGCCAGAACGTCAGCTTGTTGTCCTCGATGACGACCTTGCCGTTGTCTCCGCTGATTTCCAGTCTGTTTGTGCCTGGCGCTTCGCCCGTGGATGTCACGAATACGCCCGTGGCCCCGTTCTCGTATTCGACGAACGCCGTTACGTCGTCTTCTACTTCGATATTGCGATGTTTGCCGAAGTAGCAAAACGCGCGAACCCGCTTCGGCATCATATTGATCGTCCATTGCCAGAGATCCAGCTGATGCGGATCTTGGTTAATCAATACGCCGCCGCCTTCGCCTTCCCACGTCGCGCGCCATGTGCCCGAATCGTAATAGCTTTGGGAGCGGTACCAGTTCGTGATGATCCAGTTCGTTCTTCTAATCTCGCCAAGCTCTCCGCTGTCGACCAGATCCTTCAGCTTCTGGTACAACGGATTCGTGCGTTGGTTGTACATCATGCTAAATTTTACGTCCGTAAGCGCGGCCGCGTCGTTCATTTCGCGAACCTGCTTCGTGTATACGCCCGCCGGCTTCTCGCAAAGCACGTGCAGATTGCGTTTGAAAGCGGCGATCGCAAGCTCCGGATGCGAGTAATGCGGCGTCGCGATTAATACGGCATCGATAAGACCGGAATCCATCATCGCGATCGGATCGCCGAACAGCTGCACCTCGCTGCCGAGGTTGTCCCTTGCCCAAGCTTGACCCGGCTCCGCGCTATCGCTGACGGCTGCGAGTTGAACGCCTTTTACTTCTCCGCGCTGCATGTAGCCGATATGTCCTTTACCCATATTGCCAAGACCGATTACGCCTATTCGCACCATGCCCATCCGTATTACGCTCCTTTTTCGGGGAACCGGTAACCCCAGTTCCGTCTATCGTTTATGCTAATCATTTTATCATGGCAAACGCTTTCCTTTCTTCTTCCGCGTTAACTCATTTCGGCTTTCATTTAACTCTCGTTGGTGTATAATTGGGGTAACCGCAAGGGGGGATTAAGCTTGAGTACGACAAGACATCGCATCGCCGTTCCGATTACCATGGGCACGACCGTCAGCTATAACGACGTCCATCATTACCACACGCATCCCCATTACGAAATTTATTACTACCACGGCGGCAAGGCGAACTATCTCATCAATGACAAAATATACGTGCTCGAGCCCGGCGACATGTTCCTGATGCACGGCATGACCTTGCACAAAGCGCATGTCGATCCCAATATCGCGTACCATCGCACGACGATCCATCTCGACCCTATCTATTTTCAGCAGCATATACAGCCGTCGTACACCGATGATTTGCTCGCGCCGTTCAGCAAGCTCCAGAACGTGAGACTGCAATTGCGCGGCGAAGAGAAACGGGAAGCCGAGGAAGCGCTCGCCAAGATGAACGCGCTTTATGATCAAGGCACGCCGCTCTCTTATCAACGATTTCAGGCACGCTTAATGGATTTCCTTATTTTCGTATGCGAGCTGTGCAGCCAGCCCCTCAAGGAAAAAACGAATTATCCCTCCCTAAAGGAGGAGCATGTTCAGACGATTATTTCGTATCTGGAAAATGAGTACAACGAGGAAATTACGCTGGAGGATATCGGAACCCGGCTGCATCTGAACAAATATTATTTGGCCAAGACGTTCAAGCAGGTCACCGGCATGACCATTTTTCAATATCTGATGCACCGGCGAGTGTACCAGGCCAAGCTGCGGCTCATTCAAGAGAGAGGCAGCATTACGGCGATCGGATACGATGTCGGCTTCAAACATCCGTCGCACTTTAGCCGCGCCTTCAAGGAGCATACCGGCATGACGCCGGAGCACTATCGCAAGCTCCACAAGCTGAACCAGCCTAGGCCTTAACCTATAACAGTAAAAACCGATCCCCTTCGTCCCCGCAAGGACGAATAGGATCGGTTTTTTTGCACTTGGAGTAGAGGCTATGGCGTTAGCCTTGAAGCAGCAGCTGCTCCGGATCTTCCAGCATTTCTTTGATGGCGACAAGGAAACGTACCGCTTCGCTTCCGTCTACGATCCGGTGGTCGTAGGACAAAGCGATGTACATCATGGGGCGGTTCTCCATCGTCGTCTCGTCGATCGCAACCGGACGAAGCTGGATTTTGTGCATGCCCAGGATGCCGACCTGCGGAGTGTTAAGAATTGGCGTCGACAGCAAGGAGCCGAATACGCCGCCGTTGGTGATGGTAAAGCTTCCGCCTTGCAGATCGCTCAGCGCAAGCGTGTTGGCGCGTGCTTTCTTAGCCAGCTCGACGATGTTCCGTTCGATCTCGGCGAAGCCCAGACGGTCGGCGTCGCGTACGACGGGAACGACCAAACCTTCCTTGGCGGATACGGCGATGCCGATATCGTAGAATTTCTTCACGATAATGTCTTCGCCGTCGATCTCGGCGTTAAGCAGAGGGAACTGCTTCAGCGCGCCGACGACCGCCTTCGTGAAGAAGGACATGAAGCCGAGGTTTACTTCGTTCTTGTCGAAGAACGATTGTTTGCGACGTTTGCGAAGGTCGAGGATAGCCGTCATGTCGACTTCGTTGAACGTCGTCAACATAGCTGCCGTACGTTGAGCCTCGACCAGACGGGTCGCGATCGTAGCCCGGCGGCGCGACATGCGCTTGCGCTCAACCGGCTTGCCGCCCGTAGCCGCGGCGGAAGAAGCTGCAGGAGCGGCTGGCGCTGGCGCCTTTGGAGCAACGGGAGCCGTTGCCGGCGCTTGTCCGTGCGAGCGAACGTCGTCCGGGAAGATGCGTCCGATGCCGTCTTTGCCCTGAACCTGCGTCAAGTCGATGCCCTGCTCGCGCGCAAGCTTGCGCGCCGCGGGCGATGCGTTCACCGAAGCGGCCGACGAGGACGCGACTGGAGCAGCCGCAGCCGGAGCAGCGACCGCAGGCGCGGCTGGCGCTACGGCTACCGGCTCGGCCGGCGCTGCGGCCGGTGCCGGCGTAGCCGCTCCGCCTGTAGAAGCGCCGATCGCGCCGATCGCTTCGCCTACTTGAACGACTTCGCCGTCCTTCTTCGCGATGCTGGACACGACGCCGTTGCTGTCGGCGCTGATCTCGATGTTTACCTTATCCGTTTCAAGCTCCAGAAGGACGTCCCCTTGATTAACGGAGTCCCCTTCCTTCACGAACCACTTCGTAATCGTGCCTTCCGTGATCGATTCTCCCAATTCTGGAACGATAATTTCTGCCATGATTATGTTACCCCCTTACCAGACTCGATTCGAATGGCTGGCCATTCAAAGCGGATGAAATGATGGATTGCTGCTCTGCCACGTGAATTTCCTGATGACCGGTAGCCGTGCTTGCGCGATCCGGACGACCGATGTAACGGACAATCGCTTTGCCTGGCGCGAGTTCGCGCAGACGAGGTTCCATGTACAGCCAGGAGCCTTGGTTTTTCGGTTCTTCTTGTACCCAAACGATCTCTTCCAGCTTAGGGAACTGGCTGATGACGCGCTCCAGCTCTGCCTGCGGCAACGGATAGAGCTGCTCGACGCGAGCGACGCGAAGCCAACCGTACTCGCCTTCTTCCTTCGACGATAACGCTTCTTCCAGGTCGACCATCACTTTGCCCGATCCCAAGATGAGGCGTTTCACCTTCTCCTTGGCCGCCTTCGCTTCCGTGAAGCTGAATTGCGGCAGTACCGGCTTAAACGAGCCTTCGCTGAACTCCACGCCGTGCGAAGCTACGCGCGGATTGCGAAGCAAGCTCTTAGGCGCCATCAGAATAAGCGGACGCACGTTGTCGCTGCCCAGCATAGCCGCCTGCTTGCGAAGCAAGTGGAAGTATTGGGCGGACGTCGTCAAGTTCGCCACCGTCCAGTTGTTGTCGGCGGAGAGCTGCAGGAACCGCTCCAGACGAGCGCTGGAGTGCTCCGGCCCTTGACCCTCGTAGCCATGCGGCAGAAGAACCGCGATACCGGATTTCTGCGACCACTTCGCGCGTCCGGCGGACATGAATTGGTCGAAGATGACTTGAGCGACGTTCGCGAAGTCTCCGAACTGCGCTTCCCAGATGACGAACGACTCCGGCGCGAATACGTTGTACCCGTATTCGAAGGCAAGCACCGCCGTCTCGGAGAGCGGGCTGTTATGAACCGCGAACGACGCTTTGGCCTGCGGGAACATATGCAGCGGAGTAAACTTGGCCGCCGTCGAGTTGTCGTTCAGCATGATATGGCGATGAGCGAACGTTCCGCGCTCGGAATCTTGACCGCTCAGACGAATCGGCGTGCCGTCCGCCAGAATCGTGGCGAAGGCCAGCGTCTCCGCGTGCGCCCAGTCCAGCTTCTCCCCGTCGTTAAGGCTAGTAGCGCGCCGTTGCAGGATCCGCTGCAGCTTCGAATATTCGGTGAAGCCCTCCGGACGGTTAAGCAGCTCCAGATTGATTTCCTTGAGCGTTTCCATCGGCACCGCCGTAGGAACGTCCTCGGGCACGATAACGCCGGACTCCTGCGTCAATTGAACGTGGGCTTTGCCTTCGTTCGCCTTCATGGCGTCATAGCCGGCTTGAAGAGCGTTAGCCGTCTTCTCGCGCAGCTGATCCGCCTTCTCGGCCGTGATCGTTTTCTCGGACTTCAGCTGTTCGGCATAAATCGTTGCTACCGTAGGATGATTGCGTACTTTGGAGTAGACGAGCGGCTGCGTCGCATCCGGATCGTCCATCTCGTTATGGCCGTAACGGCGGTAGCCGATAAGGTCGATGACGAAACCTTTGTTATAGATCAACCGGTATTCGCACGCGAGACGCACGGCAGCCAAACAAGCTTCGGGATCGTCCGCGTTGACGTGGATGATCGGAATGTCAAAGCCCTTGGCCAGGTCGCTCGCGTAATAAGTCGAACGGGAATCGACGCTATTCGTCGTAAAGCCCAGACGGTTATTGGCGATAATATGGATGGTGCCGCCGTTTCGGTAGCCTTGCAGATTGTTAAAGTTGAGCGTTTCGGCTACGATGCCTTCGCCTATGAACGCCGCGTCGCCGTGCACGCATACCGTTACGGCCTTGTGCAAATCCTGCGCCGGGAATCCCGGATTGCTGCGGTTCTCTTGCGCGGCGCGCGTGAAGCCTTCTACTACGGGATTAACGAACTCCAGATGGCTCGGGTTGTTCGCCAGCGTGACGCGGGCGCGAACCGTCTCGCCTTCCGTGAACGCCCTGTCGGCGCCAAGATGGTATTTCACGTCGCCGGACCAACCGAAGTTGATGCCGACAGAGCCCTCCGAAGGAACCAACTCCTTGTTAGGAGAGTGATGGAATTCGGAGAAAATCTTTTCGTATGGTTTGCCTAACACGTGCGTAAGCACGTTGAGACGCCCCCTGTGGGCCATGCCGATCAGGATGTCGTGCGCGCCGTCGTGCGCGACCGCGCGGACAACTTCGTCCAGCACCGGCACCAGCATATCGACGCCCTCGATGGAGAAGCGCTTCTGCCCTACGAACGTCTTGTGGATGAAGCTCTCGAATTGTTCGACTTGCATAAGTCGCTCTAGCAGCTCTTCCTTCTCGCGCGTCGAGAGGGGCGCGGGGAACGAACCGGATTCGGCTTGCCTGTTGAGCCATGTACGCTCGTTCTCGTCATGGATATGAGTAAATTCGTATGCGGCCGATCGGGTGTAGATTTCTCTCAATCTGACAATGGCATCCCAGCCGTTCGCCACCGATGCGGGCGCGTTGTCCCAGATCAGCGATGCTGGAATGGAAGCCAAATCCTGCTCCGTAAGCCCGAATGTCCCTGGATCGAGCAGCTTCGTATCCGCAGCTTGGCTGATGCCCAGCGGATTGATATCCGCGCCTAAATGGCCGTACCGGCGAATGTTCAGCATAAGCTGATGTGCGGCAACGACCTTCTTCAACATGTTGCTGTCGACCGGACCGGGTACAGCGGCGGCAGATGGCGACTTGGCGCCCACTCCTGCCGGTGCCGGCGCCGCGGCGCTAGCGATGTCGGTAGGCGGTGCTCCCCATTGCGCGAACATTGCGCGCACGGAAGACTCTACGGCATTCGGATCGTTAAGAAACAGCTCGTATTGCTCCTGGACATACCCCAGGTTTGGTCCATAATAGCTCTTCCAAGGCGATGAATTGTGGTCATCATGGATGCTCATTGCAGAAAATTCCACCCTCTCTATTCATAACCGTCCTATTATTTTCTTTGGCGGGCATTTCCATACGCCGGCGCCGTAAAGCAAAAGAAGAAGCTGTCAACCGCAAGACAACGCAGCCAACGCAGCTCCTTCATATTTTAGTACATTACACGCCTGTCTTCCATAACCATATTGGCATCGGTTTCATCCATTTCGGGTATGGATAACGATTTTCGTTAGGCCGAACGGCATGATCGGGCTATTGTTCGACCTCTCGCTTCATACTATCATTCATGTCCAAACGGGAACGGGAATAAACCCATTATCCCCTGTCCCGAGCGGCCAGCAGCTCCACCAGCGTCCGCACCATAACCCCCGTCGCCCCTTTGGGCTCCCAGCCTCTGGCCCGCTCCAGCCAAGCGGTGCCTCCGATGTCGAGATGCACCCAAGGCAGCCCTTCGACGAAGTGTCCGACAAATAAGCCCGCCGCGCTGGCCGCGCCGTATCTGACCCCGCCGTTCTTCAGATCGGCTGCGTCGCTGTTCAGCGCCTTTCGGAACTCCGGATAGGCAGGCATCTCCCAGATCCGCTCCCCTGTCTGGCGCGAAGCCGCTTTGACTTCATCCATGAGCGTCTCGTTATTCGTAATCGCTCCGGTCGCTTCAAAGCCAAGCGCAACCATGATCGCGCCCGTCAGCGTGGCAACGTCGATCAGCTTCGTCGCGCCTCGGCGAATCGCCGTCGTTACGCCGTCCGCCAGCACCAAACGCCCTTCGGCGTCCGTATTGACGACCTCCACCGTGTACCCGCTCATCGTCCGGAGCACGTCTCCCGGCTTAAACGATCGATCCGAAGGCATATTCTCCGCCGCGGGAATAACCGCGACGAAATTGACCTTCGCCTTCAGCTCGGCAATCGCCTTTACGGCGCCTAACACGGCCGCCGCTCCGCCCATGTCGGAGATCATCTCCTCCATGCCGGGCGCCCGCTTAAGCGAGATGCCTCCCGTGTCGAAGGTTACCCCTTTGCCTACGATTCCCCAGGTCTCCTTGTCGTCCGGAGCTCCGTTGTAATGGATGACGATCATGCGAGGCGGATTCACGCTGCCTTGGCCTACGGCGAGCAACGCTCCCATGCCTTGCTCGGCGGCGGTCCACTCGTCGATGACTTCGATCTCGAGATCGTATTCGCCCGCCAGCTCCTCGGCATGGAACGCCAGTCTCTCGGGCGTCAGGTCATTGCCCGGCAGATTAGTCAGATCGCGCGCGTAAGCCACGCTTTCCGCCACGATCCGGCCGCGGGCGATGCCAGCCTCCCATTCATCCGGCTTGCCGAGCGCGGTCGTCCCCTCGGATACTAGATCCACATGCTTCAGCGCGAATCTTTGCGCCATTTCCCGCTTTAACGGTTGACGGTCGTGCAGCGCAAGCAGAAGTCCCTCCGTTAGCGCCTGGGCTACGGCAGCCGCGCCGTGCTCGGCAATCTCCTTGCCAAACGCGGCTTCGAGAACGCGCAGCTCGACATGAGACGCCCGCGCCGATTTGGCCGCCTTGGCCGCCGCCGCGGCCGCCAGCCGCAAGCCGTCCGTTCCGGAGCCGGGGGCGAAGCCGATCGCGATGACGACAGGAGTCTCGAGCAGCCCCAGCGTCGGTACGATTTCCACCTGCTCCGCTCTCGCGTGGAACAGACCGTTCGAATAGCGGCCGACTAATCGCTCGTCTATTTTCTCTTGCACCATAACGGCGTTGCCGTTCCCGGCCGCGCCTTTTAATTCTTCTTCCGTCACAAAGCGCAGCAGCGCGTCCGGCGATACAGCCCCCGCTTGTTTCGCCCCATATGTAAATGTTGTCGTCATCCTGCATTTCCTCGCTTTCTTCGGGCGCAAAAAAGAATCGAACCCGGATAGCCTAAGCCCCGATTCGATTCTAATCGTTTATCCCGCCAATGGCAAATAAATGATGAATTCCGTGCCGCTGCCCATCTTGCTGTTGACCCTGATCGTGCCGCCGTGATTGCGGATGATCCGGTAGCTGACGGACAAGCCCAGCCCGGTTCCTTCTTCCTTCGTCGTAAAAAACGGATCGAACAGCTTGGACAGCGTCATCTTGTCCATTCCTTTGCCGTTGTCCTTGATCATGATTTCGACATATTGGCCGTCGCTATTGAGGACGATGTCGATTCTGCCCCTGCGATCGCTTTGCACTTCTTCCACCGCATCCAGCGAATTTTTCACCAGGTTCAGCATGACCTGCTTGACTTGCTTAATGTCGATGGAAACGATGGCATCGTCGAGATGCGATTCCACTCCGATCTCGCAATTGCGCAGCAGCGACTCGCTCTCCGTCAGCATAACGACCTCTCTAATCAGATGATCGATCGATTTGGCCTGCTTCATCGGCGCGGATGGCTTGGACGAGTTCAGAAATTCGTATATGATGTCGTTCGCTCTGTCGATTTCGGTCAAAATAATTCTCGCGTATTCTTCCTTGCCGACCTCCAGCAAATAAGGGCGCAGCAACTGAATGAACCCTCTAATGCTTGTAAGCGGATTTCGAATCTCATGGGCGATCGCCGCCGCGATCTTGCCCAGCATCGCAAGTTTGTCGTTCTGAAGGGCGCTTTGCTCGATGTGCTTGTACTCCGACACGTCCTTGACGCTAATCAAGTACTCGCCGTCAAGCTGGTCGCCGTATGTGACCGTGGCAAGCAGATGCTTGCCGTCCTTCTGCTGAAATTCGTAATAACGATTGCGCTTGAGTATCATCTCTCTATACAACCGAAGAATGGTTCGCTTCGTCTGCATATTCAGCTTCCGGTGAAGCAAAATTTCCTTAATCGTGAAACCCACTAACGTATTTCGGGGGATGTCGAGCAATTTCGCCATCTGGACGTTAACAAAGGTCAAAATCCCGTCTCGATCAAATAACGCAATGCCGCTGTCCATATATTGCAACACGTTTTCGTACTTGTTCTTGACCTTCTCGAAGGACGACTGGGTGGTGCTCAACAATCTCTCGCGCATCGCCTCAATTTTCTGTTCGGCCGTCGGCTCGACGATATCGCCGTCCGAGTTGATTTCCATCCGGAAACGACAGGCAACCATAAGCTCCATCAGGAATAGGAAGGAGCGATGGTAAATTTGAACGGCGTCCTTGGAATCCACGTTGGCGGCAAGCGCTTGGATACAATCCTCATGTACGGCGATGATTTCCTCCGGATGAAAACCATACAATTGTTTCCCAAGCTCATTCGCATGCATCAGCGACGCATCCTTGCCTCCGCGGATATACTCGGCAAGCGCGGGGAAATAACGCTTTCGTATAGCCTGCATCCTTTTTTCCTCCCCCGCAAAGCAATAGACAAAGCTCTTACCTAATGATAGGTTTACTTGGCAAACGCTGTCAACGGGAAATACTGTCGAAAGAACGCTTCCGAATAGTCGAAAAGACTCGTTTATGAGAGTCTGATTTTGGCCTATTTGAAGCCTATAAAATTAGGCGATTCGGCATCTTGCATTCCCCGGAACGTTAGTCTCGTCCATGGCTCCCGCGATTTTCATCGCCTTTGCGGTCATTCTGCTTGCCGTCGCCGCGTCCTTGCCCCCGGTCGTCGTCGCTATCTTTATCCCGTCCGCTCTTATCGCGATCGTTGCGGTCATCATCGTCCCGATCATCGTCGCGATCGCGTCCGCCGTTTTTGTCGCTTGAGGTATTTTCGCCCCGATCCTTGCTGTCGTTATTCTTGCGATCGTCGTCGTCATTGCCGTTCCAGGACCACGACGCGCCGGGGGTTCCGCTCCCCTTATTGCCAAACCCCCAGGTCGGCGAGTGTTCTTCCTCCCATTTCTTCCATTGCTCGCGCCAATCTTTGCCGGCTTTTTCCCATTCCTTCTTCAGCTTTTCGAGCTCGGCTTTGCTCCATTTCTCCCCCCATTCGTCCACCCAATCGTCCCAATCCTCCCGCTCGCCCCAGTTGGCATTCCCTCCGTGGGAGCCTTTATCCGGCTTGGCGGTTGGGCTCGGCTTGGCTGCAGCCCCCTTCGTCGGTTTGCCGGTCGGCTTCGACGTAGGCTTGGCGGCAGGCTTGACTACCGGCGGTTTCGTCGGCGGTTTCTCGCCGGGCTTATTCGTCGCTTGCTGCCCCGGCTTCTCGCTTGCCGCTGCCGAAGGCTTGCCGGCAGTACCCTGCTGCTCCGATTGCTCTTGCTTGAGCAGCTGCTGCAGCTTCGCTTTGGTGGATGGATTCTGCGGGTCGCCCACGATCTGGCCGACGCCGCCGATCGATTCCGTCGCTTTATCGATGGATTGCTTCTTGAGCGAATCAAGCTCGAGCGCGTAGCCTTCGTCCTTAGCCATTAAGTAAAGCGCCATCTTACCTGCCGATATGCCTGCGGAATCCGCTTCGGTCTTCATCTCCGCCGGCAGGAACAACGTCGTAATCGTGACGCTGTCCGCCGGTTTGTCGTGCGCATCCAGCCAATTTCGCAGCTCGCCGTTCAAGCTTTGCGCAAGCATGCTCTCTAATTCGAAAATCTGCTCCTCGGAACCGTTCATCCAGATGCTGGCGATCAAAATATCCTTATGAGGCGCGTCCAAGTAATGGGCGCTGCTCGCCTTCTCCAGGATGACGGTAGCCACGCGCTCCAGCTCGTGCCCCTTATACGCGATATCCTGGATCAGCCTGCTTCCGGCCTCGTTGACCGCCCTGAGCTCCCGCACCTTCTCCTTATCGTCGATCCCGATCTCGATGCTGGGGTTAATATCCATTGTTACGTAGGCGACAACCGCGTTCGCTTGCGACGCGGAATAGACAAGGTATGCAGTGAGCAGCAGCATGACCGCTGCCGCCGCTCCGATATATCTCGTAAGCGTCGGCCGGCCGAAACGTCTTCGCCTCGCGGGGGGCGTGCCCGCTTCTTCTTCGAAGAGCAGCTCCTGTCCAAGCTGCGGCGAGCCCTGCAGCGGCGCTTTTAAGAACTGCCCGTCCCGCGTCATTACGACGGCATGGTTCTCGTGGATGCTCATGACTATTCCGCGTTTCATCGGCTCACCTCCTTGCTCTTCCATTCATCTGCTTCCCGAATGCGCAAATAATCGTTCATGTACGGATAAGAACCGGACCTTATAATTGCGATCGCGATGATGTATTTGCGATTTCGTTCGATCGTCTTGCGCGACACGCCGCATGCTTCCATCAATTCCTTGATCGGCAGCCGCTGCGTTGCCGTTAATGCTTCCATCCATTCCGCCGTATCCGCCAGCTTGCACGCAATGCCGATCAGCATGCTGCGGGAATCCGAATGTTTGGGCGACTGCCCGACCAGTTCCTCGAACGAGACGCCGTACAATGCCAGCTCGTCGCTCAAATCCATGATTTCGGCGCGACGCTCCAGGTCCGTTCTGTTTGTCTCGTGCGCATCCAACGCTTGTTTCGTTTCCAGCGCGTTATAAGCGGTCTGGTCTTCGCCTTCCACATCAAATGCGCTGTACGGAATCGACTGCAAATGCCTACGTTCTTTTCGCGCATAATCAATAAGCCGACGCTGCATCACGGTTTTGGCAAATCCTAGAAACGAACGTCCCGCTTCGTTATCAAAGCCGTCAATCGCTTCATTGAAGGCTTGCAACGCGACGCTGAACTCGTCATCCCGTTCCGGATCGATGTACCGTTTGCTAAATCTGCTTGTTACTTTGGCTATGTATGGAGAATACTCGGCGATGAATTGCTCACGAAGCTTCTCGTCGCCTTGTCTTATACAATTGATATATTGCTCTGGCTCGAGCTGCGGTTCTGTCGACGCTGACGCGGCGGGAGCCGTTTTACGCAGGAATCGCTTGAACAGGATCAGCAACAACCGCTCCACCTCACTACTTAAAATTTCGTCGCGGCTTCGACGATTGGGGGGGTAGTTATTAAAAAATACTCATTTTTTTTGGCATATAAAAAGCCTCCCGGAAGGAGGCTTTCTTCAAACTGCAGGAAAGTATGCTTTAACCCTATACTTAGATGGCGTTAAACGGATGACTTTCGTTGCAGGAGCTTATTGCGCCTGCCGTTCAGCACTTGCAGCCTCTTCTTGAGCATGTACTGCCATTCCTTGTCGTCAATGTGTTTCGCAAAGCTGAGCAGGTCCAGCGCCATATCGATCTGACTACGCACGACGTCCATGGGCTCTTCGTTCTCGTGATTTACGCAATTCTCCAGCAGGGCTGCCGTATCCTGATCGACGTAATCCTCAAAATCCACTTCGGCGGCACCGTCGCCGTAAGCATATTCAGCCAGGATATCGTATTCGCTCTGCGCCAAGTAATGGATATCGATTCCATGGCATACCGGGCAAAACGTAATGGGCACGTTATGAATGTGAGTAGCCATGTGCTTCAAGGTGCCTTTTGTTCCAATCATACTTGCTCCACAGCAGAAACTCATCGCGTCAACCTCCTGCGCAAGCAGAACCTGCTTTAAGTTAGGATGGGCATAACAAGATCCTTACCCTGAATGGATTTCGTCTTCTCACTCTAAACTTATTCGATAGGCTCCGGCCAAATTCCTGCCTGACTCGTCCCACATTAATATTTCCTCACAACCGCAGATTCATCTATTGATGAACGCCAACAAAAAAAAGGACATGCCGTCCCTTAAGGGATAGGCATGTCCTATTCGGAATTCAATGAAATTACTTCGCAACCAGATGGCTTTGGCCTGGCTTCCAGTTAATCGGGCAAAGTCCGCCGGATTGCAGGGCTTGCAATACGCGAAGCGTTTCTTCCACGCTGCGGCCAACGTTGTTGTGGTTAACCACTTGGTATTTGATCTCGCCTTCCGGATCGATGATGAACAGGCCGCGAAGCGCGATGCCTTCTTCTTCGATCAATACGCCATAGTCGCGGGCAACGCTCTTCGTGATGTCCGCAGCAAGAGGGAAGTTCAATTGACCAAGGCCATTATCGTTAACCGGCGTGTTGATCCACGCGCGGTGGCTGTGCTTGCTGTCTACGCTGACGCCAAGAATCTCGGTGTCGAGCTTCTTGAACTCTTCGGCAGCGGAGCTCATAGCCGTGATTTCAGTTGGGCAAACAAATGTGAAGTCGAGCGGGTAGAAGAACAATACCAACCATTTGCCTTTGTAATCGGCCAGCGATGCCGTGCCGAAGTCTTGTCCGTTACCTGTAGCCGTCTCCATCGAGAAATCCGGTGCCGGGCGTCCTACCAAACGTTCTGCCATAATAAAAACTCCTCCTTGACCTATCGGTGATGTATAAGAGATTGTACTCCATTGCTGTGTGACCACTAAAAGAATAGTACCATCGCACAATAATAAAGTCAATATTATAGCGAGTAGTTTTTTGTAATAATTATAATTTGTGAAGGATTATCAACAAATGTACGTTCTTTATTTCATTGCGGCGACAATCAAATCGCCCATGGCCGTCGTGCCGATCGCCTTGCTCTTATCGACCGCGATGTCGCCGGTGCGATGGCCGGCATCGAGCACTTCTTTCACGGCGTCCTCGATCGACTTGGCCGCGTCGTGGTATCCGAACGTCAGTCGGAACATGAGCGCAACGGACAGAATCGTCGCGATCGGGTTGGAGATGCCTTGGCCGGCAATGTCTGGCGCGGAGCCGTGCACCGGCTCGTACAAGCCGAAGCTTCCTTCGCCTAGAGACGCGGAGGACAGCATGCCGATGGAGCCCGTCAGCATTGCCGCTTCGTCGCTCAGAATATCGCCGAACATGTTCTCGGTAACGATGACGTCGAAGCTGGAAGGACGGCGAAGCAGCTGCATCGCGCAGTTGTCGACGAGTACATGCTCCAGCTCGACTTCAGGATACTCCACGGCAACCCGGTTTACGACTTCGCGCCACAGACGGGACGTTTCGAGCACGTTCGCTTTGTCGACGGAAGCAAGACGTTTGCCGCGAGTCATCGCGATATCGAACGCTTGGCGCACGATACGCTCTATCTCTTGCACGTTATATACGCAGGTGTCGACCGCTTCTTCGCCGTTCGCGCCTTCGCGGCGGAACTTCTCGCCGAAGTAGATGCCGCCGGTCAGCTCGCGCACGACGATCAGGTCCGTGCCCTCGAGTACTTCGGGCTTCAGCGTGGACGCTTCTTTCAAGCAATCGAATACGGTTGCGGGGCGGATGTTGGAGAACAGGCCCAGCGCCTTGCGGATGCCGAGCAAGCCCGTCTCCGGACGAAGCTCCTTGGAATTATTGTCCCATTTAGGGCCGCCGACGGCGCCCAGCAATACCGCGTCCGCGCCTTGGCACAGCTCAAGCGTTTCTTGCGGAAGCGGAGTGCCTTTCTCGTCGATCGCGATGCCGCCGAACAGACCGTGCTCCGTTTCGAATTGGTAGCCGTACAGCTCTTCGGTTTTCTTCAATATTTTTAATGCTTCTCCTACAACCTCGGGGCCGATGCCGTCGCCGCCGAGAACCGCGATTTTTTTTACTTCGGACATGTGGATTCAACTCTCCTCTAATTCATTCTCAATCTATTATCATTTAACCACATTTAACGTCCTCATACCAAGATATAAAATCTATGAACTTTATAGGTGAGGGCTATAAATAGAGATTCGAGGGTATTGGTCATTGCTGCTATAAGTAACCTAAAGGATACCCAATTGGAGCCACATGGATAATGGTTGACTCTAACCGGGCGATGATACTCTTAAGAAGCAGAGGGAAACACAATCACCCTACTTCCGCTAACGCGGTCAATAAATCGATAGACGAGTCACCGCGCTGCATGACTCTGTTTAGAAGGAGCGGTTCAAGATGCTGAAATGCCAAATTGATAAACTTAAGGAAGGCGACCGATTGGCCAAACCGATACTCGGCAATAACGGGATGGTCATTCTCGGCGAAGGTACGGTGCTGACGCCTTTCTATATCAAAAGGCTGAAGGAGATCGGCGTGATGCACGTCCAAGTGGAGCACGGACCGGTCCGCGTCCCGACGATCCCCGCTCCATCCGTATCCTTGTTGCCTACAACGGCTAAGCAGAGGAAAGACATGTACGGCGAGCTGGTGATGAGGCTGAACGGCCATGCTTTCTGCCTGGATAACGGAGATTCCGTCAAGGAAAGAAGGTTCAAGCGCCGGTACAGAAGAGCGCTCGCGGACGCGCTTGCCCATCCCTCGGTCGCGGAATGGATGATCAAGCTGGAGCAATTCGACGAGCTCATCTTCGATCATGCCGTCAACGTATCCATCTTGTCCACGATGATCGGAGACGAGTACGGGTATACGGAGGTTCAACTGCTGGAGCTGCTTCTGGGCTCGCTGCTGTTTGATGTCGGAATGACGGCCCTGCCTCGGAAGCTCGTTACGGGCCACGAAGAGCTATCCGATCTCGACCGGCAGTTACTGAATCAGCATGCCGAGCTTGGATACCGGCTGCTTGCCGACATTAAGGGAATGCCGTGGCAGTCCGCCATCGTTTCCCTCGCGCATCATGAGCGTTTCGACGGATCGGGCTACCCTTACGGCAACAAAGGCTGTGACATCCCGGAATATGCGCGAATCGTCGCGCTGGCCGACAGCTATGACGCACTTACCTCGCCGCGGAGGTATCGCGGTTCTTATCGCGCCGACGATGTTGTGGAATTTCTGTACGGCTCGGGAAATTATTATTTTGACGCCAACCTTGTACGTCTATTCCTCCAACGGATAAAAGCATTCCCGTTATCCAGCGTATTGACGCTAAGCAATGGACAAACCGGCGTCGTCACTTCTTATCGTACGTCTATCGCCCACCGGCCGGTCGTGCGGATTATTCGGGAAGCCTGCGGCAAATGCGTAAATACGCCTTACGAACTCGATCTTTCCCGCAGCAGCACGATTACCGTGCTTCATGCCGCGTCGCATGCCGAACGATGATCATTATTATTTCTTTTTTGGAGGAATCAATCATGTTAGAATTATCCGCCGACGCCGGCATGAAGCAATTGAAACGAAAATGCCCCTCATCCTATCAGCATTGTCTACGCGTGTCCGCGATCGCACGTCATTTCGCCAACACATTGCCTATCTGCGGCAAGGAGAAGGATTTGCTCGTTCGCGGCTGTTATTTGCATGATATAGGCAAGCTGTTTATACCTTCCGCCATCCTGAAGCGCCAAGGCAAGTTGTCGGAGCAGGAATGGAGCATCATGAGACAGCACCCATCATGCGGCGGTACGGTCGTCGGGGGCAACTCCGTCATCTCGTCCCGAATTGTCGAGATCGTCATGTACCACCACGAGCGCTGGGACGGCAGGGGATATCCGGAAGGCCGATCCGGCCAAGAGATCCCTTATTTCGCCAGAATATGCGCCGTCATCGATGCCTTCGACAGCATGATGTCCAATCGCTGCTACCGGAGCAGCCAATCCTTTGCCGATACGATCACGGAGCTCCGCGCAGGCAGCGGCTCGCAATTCGATCCCGATCTCGTCGAGCCGTTCATTGCTTTTATAGCCGCTACCGGCCTGAATGAAACCATGTATAGCCATTCTACGGCGGTGTAGCGGAGTGGGGCTGTTTAGGACGGCAGTTTAATATTTTCAAAAAAGCGCGTAACGGAGTGAATCCCGTTACGCGCTTTATCGTTATTATGGGTTAAATCAAGCTCATCTTGTCGCGGCGCCCCGGCGACTTGCGTTTCTCGATCAGGCGGTTAACCGCATCGATGTACGCCCGTGCGCTCGCTTCCAGTATATCGGTGCTCAGACCGCGGCCCTGCGCCGAAATATCGTCCTGCTTCAGCACGACGTGAACCTCGCCAAGCGCATCCTTCCCTTGCGAGACGGATTTGATGGAGTAGTCCTCCAACTCGACTACTTCCGCCGTCGCCTTGTCGATGGCGTTGTAGATCGCATCGACGGAGCCGTTGCCGTCTGCCGTCTCTACGCGGGTTTCTCCATCGGCCAGCTTCACCTTGACCGTCGCGTTAGGCGTCGACTCGTTGCCGTAGCTGACCTGAATCGTCTCCAGCGTGAATACTTCCGGAGTATCCGTCAGCTTCTCTTCCAGCATGGCGCGGATGTCTTCGTCCGTCACGTTTTTCTTTTTGTCGGCCAGATCCTTGAACTTCGCGAACGCCGCGTTAACCGCGTCGTCGACAAGCTCGTATCCGAGATCGATCAGCTTCTCGCGGAACGCGTGACGGCCGGAGTGCTTGCCCAGGACCAGCTTGGATTCGCGAAGGCCGATCGTATCCGGCGAAATGATTTCGTACGTCGTCTTTTCCTTCAGCATGCCGTCCTGGTGAATGCCGGACTCGTGCGCGAAGGCGTTGGCGCCTACGATCGCTTTGTTGCCTGGAACGACCATGCCCGTCAGCTTGCTGACCAAACGGCTCGTCTTGGCGATTTCCTTCAGGTTCAGCGTGGTTTGGGCGCCAAAGAAGTCCGGACGCGTAGCCAGGGCCATCGCAATCTCTTCGATCGCCGTGTTGCCGGCTCGTTCGCCGATTCCATTGATCGTGCCTTCCACCTGATCCGCGCCGTTCAAGATCGCCGCAAGAGCGTTGGCCGTAGCCATTCCGAGATCGTCGTGACAATGAGCGCTCAGCTGGATCGTCTCGATATTCGGCACGTTCTCCTTCAGCGTCTTAAAGATGTTGCCGAATTCCTGCGGATTCATGTAGCCGACCGTATCCGGAATATTGACGACCGTCGCTCCCGCCTTGATTGCCATATCCGTCACTTGGCAGAGGAAATCGAGCTCGGTCCGTCCGGCGTCTTCAGGCGAAAATTCGATTTTGTCGAAATACTGCTTCGCGTAACGGATCGCGCGATCCGCAGCCTCAAGCACCTGCTCCTTCTCCATCCGCAGCTTGTGCTTGCGGTGAATCGGGCTCGTTGCCAGGAACAAGTGGATGCAGGGATCCTCAGCGCCTTTAAGCGCTTCGCGAACCGCGTCGATATCCTGCTCGCGCGAACGGGAGAGTCCGATGATCGTCGCGTTCTTGACCGCGCGCGCGACGGCGTTAACCGCCGCCAAGTCGCCCGGTGACGCCGCGGGGAACCCCGCCTCGATCCGGTCTACGCCAAGCTTCTCCAGCTGGAGCGCGATTTCGACCTTCTCTTTGGTATTCAGGTTTACGCCCGGAGATTGCTCGCCGTCACGAAGCGTTGTATCGAAAATGTAAATTTTCCTCATATCTGCACTTGCACCTCCGTGAACAGAATGATCCCGATTGCACGCGGCATTGAGCGCCGGTGAACCGGGATTAAGAGTACATCTGAAGCTACAATGATATAACGTTTTCCGCTAAACGCGGTCGCTCATCCTGCGCTACTTCGATAGTGGTTTTCTTATTTTTTGATCCAGTGCATCAGCTCGCGAAGCTGTTTGCCCGTTTGCTCGATCGGATGAGCGGCTTCGTTGCGGCGGGTAGCCGTCAGCATAGCGCGTCCGGATTGGTTTTCCAAGATGAAGTCGCGCGCGAAACGGCCGGATTGGATATCTTCCAGAACGCGTTTCATTTCTTTTTTCGTTTCTTCCGTCACGATGCGAGGACCCGTTACGTAATCGCCGTATTCAGCCGTGTTGGAGATGGAATCGCGCATTGTCGCAAGGCCGCCTTCGTACATCAGGTCGACGATCAGCTTCAGCTCGTGCAAGCACTCGAAGTAAGCCATCTCCGGAGCGTATCCTGCTTCGACAAGCGTCTCGAAGCCTGCTTTAACCAGCGCGGAAGCGCCGCCGCACAATACGGCTTGCTCGCCGAACAGATCGGTTTCCGTTTCTTCCTTGAAGCTTGTCTCGATAACGCCGGCACGCGTACAGCCAATGCCTTTTGCGTAAGCAAGACCGATGCTCTTAGCGTTGCCCGTGGCATCTTGATGGATCGCGATCAGACCGGGAACGCCGAAGCCTTCTTGGTACGTGCGGCGAACCATGTGGCCCGGCGACTTAGGAGCAACCAGGAATACGTCTTTGTCCGCGCTTGGCACGATTTGGCCGTAGTGGATATTGAAGCCGTGGGAGAACATCAGAGCCGCGCCTTGCTTCAGGTTCGGTTCGATTTCTTCGTTGTAGACGCGGGCTTGCGTCTCGTCCGGCAGAAGGATTTGGACTACGTCGGCAACTTTAGTCGCTTCTGCAACCGTCAGTACCTCGAAGCCGTCTTTTCTTGCAACGTCGGCGGATTTGCCCGGGCGAAGGCCGATTACGACCTTCAGGCCGCTGTCGCGAAGATTTTGCGCTTGCGCGTGGCCCTGGCTGCCGTATCCGATAACCGCGATCGTTTTGCCTTGCAGAACGCCTTGATCGGCGTCTTTCTCATAATACATTGTAACTGCCATGATAATAATTGCCTCCTTTAAATTAACCCTTTTGAGCGGGTGTTTAAGCGAAGAAGCCCAGTCTGCGTTTGCGGCCGGTTCCTCTCTTAAACTCCCGCTCAAAGCGGGAACTGACTATTGGTGTGATGCACTTGTCGCGCTGTAAATATTATTGCTTTACGTTACCGCGGTTAAGCGCGGTAACACCAGTGCGCGAAAGCTCGCGGATGCCATAAGGCTTCATCAACTCGATCATGGCGTCGATCTTCTCGGTATCGCCTACGACTTGAACCATTAACGAATGCGTGCCAATGTCGACGACTGCCGCTCTGAACGTCTCGACGACGCCCATGATTTCCGGTCTGCTGGAAGGCTCCGCATGGACCTTGATCAAGGCGAGCTCGCGGCCGACCATCGCGTTCGCGCTGAGATCCACGACCTTGATGACATCGATTAACTTGTACAATTGCTTCGTAACCTGCTCCAGCGTGTGGTCATCGCCAGTCGTGACGATGACCATGCGGGACAAGCCCGCTTCTTCGCTCGTGCCTACCGTAATGCTCTCGATATTGAAGCCGCGGCGTCCGAACAAGCCGGATACGCGCTGCAGAACGCCGGGCTGGTCATTCACGATAACCGCTATCGTATGTTTCTTCATTCCGCATCCCCCATGATCATTTGGTCAATGGTGCTGCCTTGGGCTACCATCGGATAGACGTTCTCGTCTCTGCGAACGACGAACTCTACGACGGCAGGGCCAGGATGGCGGAGCGCTTCTTCCCATGCCGTGCGCGCTTCTTCCTTGTTCGAAGCCCGGAAACCTTTAACGCCGTATGCTTCGGACAGCTTGACGAAGTCCGGGCTGCCGGCGAGGTCGATATGGCTGAAGCGATTCTCGTGAATGAGCTCCTGCCATTGGCGAACCATGCCAAGCACTTGGTTGTTCAGAATAACGACCTTGACCGGAATGTTGTTGATCGCGCAAATCGCAAGCTCCTGGGCGCACATCTGCATGCCGCCGTCGCCGTTGATGGATACGACCACCCGATCCGGGTTCGCCATCTGCGCGCCGATCGCGGACGGGAAGCCGAAGCCCATCGTGCCGAGACCGCCGGACGTTACCCAAGAACGCGGTTTATTGAAGTTGTAGTATTGCGCCGCCCACATTTGATGCTGTCCGACGTCCGTCGTTACGATCGCGTCGCCGTTTGTCGTTTCGTGAATCATCTCGACGACCCATTGCGGCTTCAGCTCCGTCTCGGAATCCTTGTAGCTGAAAGGGTATTGCTTTTTGGAGGCTTGAACATGCGCTCTCCACGCATCCGCTTTGCCGGCGCGTACGGCCGTTTTGTTGGCAACCGTCAGCACCGTCTTCACGTCGCCTACGATCGGGATGTCGGTCGGCACGTTCTTGCCGATCTCCGCCGGATCGATATCGATATGGACGATTTTGGCGAGCGGAGCGAAACCGGAAAGCTTGCCCGTTACCCGATCGTCGAAGCGCGCTCCGATATTGATGAGCAGATCCGCGCTCTGGATCGATGTGTTCGCCGTATAAGTTCCGTGCATGCCCGGCATCCCCATCCACAGCTCGTTCCCGCTCGGGAAGCCGCCAAGTCCAAGCAGCGTCGTCGTAATCGGAATTTCGGTTTTCGTTACGAACTCCAGCAATTCCTCGTGGGCCCCGGAGTACACAATGCCGCCGCCGGCCAGAATGACCGGGCGTTCCGCTTCCTGAATCGCCTTGATCATTTTGTCCACTTGCAGCTTGTTCGGGTTAACCGTCGGGCTGTAGCCGCGAATGTTGACTTCCGTGACCGGCTTGAACAGAGTCTTGGCCGCGGATACGTCCTTTGGTATGTCGATCAATACCGGGCCCTTGCGGCCCGTATTGGCGATGTGGAACGCCTCGTGGATGACGCGCGGCAATTCCTCTACGTCGCGTACCAGGTAGCTGTGTTTCGTGATCGGCATCGTAATGCCGGTAATGTCCGCTTCTTGGAAGGCGTCGGAGCCGATCAGCGTCGAGATGACGTTGCCCGTAATAACGACGAGCGGCACGGAATCCATATACGCGGTGGCGATGCCCGTTACGAGATTAGTCGCTCCGGGACCCGAGGTCGCGATACATACGCCGACCTTGCCGCTGGCGCGGGCGTAACCGTCGGCCGCGTGAATCGCGCCTTGCTCGTGCCGAGTCAGCACATGGTTGAAGTCCGGGTTGCCGTGCATGGCGTCGTAGATGTACAAGACGGCGCCGCCGGGGTAACCGAACACGCAATCCACGCCCTCGAGCAGAAGACTGCGAAGCAATATTTCCGATCCCGAGATCACCTCGGGCTTAGAGAACTTTTCCATTAATTCTTCCTTCGACTTCAGCGTTGCGCTTTGCGTTGCCATCAGTCATTCTCCTCCTCTCGAAAAACAAAAAAACCTTTCGTCCCTCAGCAGACTCTCTGCTGAAAGGGACGAAAGGATTAGCTTCCGTGGTACCACCCGAATTCGTTATGCCTCTCTCGAAACATAACCTCCATTGGTTAGAAACGCTGTGCACATTCCGACGTTCTACCATGGCACTGTAACGCTTGCCCTGCGATGCTCCCTAATACGCTTGACGCTTTTCAGGAGAATAGCTCCGAGGTGAGCTCGTAGAAAAGGGATTTTGGCGTCGGTTGCAGCTGATCCGTACGCTCTCTGAGCAAAAGGGCCCTTATCACTTCGTCCTCATCATTGCCGATTGATATGACTTTTCACTATTATATGCCGATTGGAACGGTACGTCAAGAAGCGATCAAACGATTTTCTTCATATTGCCGCCCATTCGCAATCCATGGGCGCGGCACATATAGTAGTGTAGCCTATGTTTGGCAATTCCATGCGGCGGATGCCCATAACGGCATCCGACGCTCGCAACCGGAGGTCACCATGATAAGAGCACGCAAGCCGCAGGACGATTCCGAGCTCGTCCGCCTCATCCGCGCGGAGCTGATTCCGCTGTCCTCGACCGCCCGGCCTCTCGACGCGCGCATGCTTCGCGAATTGCCCCACCGTTTCCGTTGGGGCGTCACCTACGTGGCGACCAGGACGAAACAGGGCCCTCCCGTTGCCTTCGTCCACTTCGTCGTGGACGGCGGCCAGCTCTGGATCGATATGCTGGCCACCGGCTCCGCTCACCAGAGACTAGGCAACGGGTCCTTGCTGATGGCTCATGCCGAAGCTTATGCCGCGGCCCGCGAGTGCGGCATGGCTCGGCTGTTCGTCGACGCATCCAACGGCAAGGCGCAGCGCTTCTACGGCAAGCTAGGTTATGGCGTCGTCCGCTACTTGCCGGAATGGCAGTGCTACGAGCTCGCGAAGCCGCTGCAGCAGTTGCCGCAGTTGCCGCAACCGCCGCAATCGACTGCACCGCTCGGCGCTGCCCCCACTTCTCAATCTATAGTTTCAACTGTTCCAGGGCATTAATCGACAAAAGAGGCTCGCTCCGATCATGACCGGAACGAGCCTCTTGTTGTAAGCTTAAGCGAGCTTAAGCGTTGATTTTTTGTTTGGCTACGCCAGCCAGGGAGTTGAACGAAGAGATGTCGTTAACAGCCAGGTCGGCCAGCATTTTGCGGTTTACTTCTACGCCTGCAAGCTTCAGGCCATGCATGAACTTGCTGTAGGAAAGGCCGTTGATGCGAGCTGCCGCGTTGATACGAACGATCCACAGTCTGCGGATGTCGCGTTTTTTGTTGCGACGGTCGCGGTATGCGTACATAAGGGACTTGCCCACTTGCTCCTTCGCCGTTTTAAACAGACGATGTTTCGAACCGAAGTAACCTTTAGCGAGTTTCAGAATTCTTTTGCGACGACGAGTGCGGACAAATCCGCCTTTAACTCTTGCCATGAGTGGAAACCTCCTGTAAGTTGATTTGTGCTTTTTTTATTTCAAGACGGGCTATTATTTCAGGTTGGAAAGACCTTGCTTCAGGCGGCGAACATCGCCTGCAGCCATAAGCGGCTGGCCGGCCAGAACGCGCTTCTGGCGTCCCGATTTGTGCGAGAGCAGGTGGTTTCTGTAAGCTTTGTGGCGTTTCACTTTACCGGTACCGGTAATTTTGAAACGGTCCTTCAAACTGCTGTGCGTCTTCATCTTTGGCATGTCAGTTAATCCTCCTTAATGTTATACCAGCTGCTAGCTGTTTGTTTTTGGTGCCAAAATCATAATCATGCTCCGGCCTTCCAGCTTGGGAGCGCGCTCGACATTGCATATTTCGGCAACCTCTTTGGACAAACGTTCCAGAATCTTCTGGCCGATCGACGCATGCGTGATCTCGCGGCCGCGGAAACGGACGGATGCCTTCACCTTGTCGCCTTCGTTCAAGAACTTCACGACATTGCGGAATTTGACTTGGTAGTCATTCTCCTCGATGTTGGCGCGGAACCATACTTCCTTAAGATCGACGATCTTCTGGTTCTTGCGGGCTTCCTTTTCTTTCTTCTGCTGCTCGTAGCGGAACTTGCCGTAGTCCATGATGCGGCATACCGGCGGTTTGGCCGTCGGCGCAACGTTCACCAGATCCAGATTAGCTTCCACAGCAAGCTGCAATGCGTCACGAATCGATTTAATGCCGATTTGCTCCCCATCCGCGCCTACCAAACGTACTTCCCTGGCCCGGATCTCATCGTTGATTTGATGTTCTCTGCTAATAACGTGCCACCTCCAAAATGGTATACTGCCTAAGTGAAATATAGAGAAAGTACGGTGAATCCCTACTTTGTTCTATATTTAAAAAAAATAAAAATGCGGGTCCTGGGAACCCGCATCTCATAAATGTCCTTGGAATTTGCATTGTCCATCCTATGTATCCTGAATGGCAGCTTACCCTGGGATCATCGTGAACCTGTCGGCAGAACCGGAAGGTGAGAAGCGGGTGCTTCTTCTTGTGATAATCAGTTAAACATAACACTGAATTAATATATCACAGGCAATTGCCCAAGTCAACATCCAAATGACCTTAACTAGTCGATTTCCCCTGCACTTCTTCGATGCGGACGACGCGCGTATGCTGCGTATGGCTCCACGTCTTGTTATTCTGAGTGAAGAATGCGTAGAACGTAATCGGCAGCCAAGAGATCAGAAAGAACGGAAGCGTAAGCAGATGGGCGTACATCTTCCAGTTGCGCACCTTCTCCATCATCATCGCCGCCGGGAATTGAAGCACCGTGGCCGTCGCGGCGATCGCTACGAGCCACCAAGGCAGATAGCTGTACATGGAATGAATGACGTCGCTTGCCGGGATGATCATGTCGATCCACAGAACGACGGTCAAGAGCAAGCCGAACAACGTATTGTATACGGAGAACGAATAGATCGCCGCGTCGAATTTCACGAGGCTTCGTTCCTTGATGCTGGCCCACAGCAGCGGGAAGAAGTAGTTGCGCGCCACGTTGAAGTGCCCTTGCATCCAGCGCAGGCGTTGTCTCGCGGACGCTCGGAACGATACCGGCTTCTCGTCATATACCTTGGCATCGTAGTTCAGCACGGGGTAGATGCCGCGTTTGACGCAGCGCATGGAAAACTCCAAATCCTCGACGAGGCTCGTCGCGCCCCAGCCCATGTCCTTAAGCAGCTTGGACTCGAAGCACATGCCCGTGCCGCCGAGGAAGTTGCTCATATTGAGGTTCGTGCGGGACAGCTGCCATAGGCGGTTGCAATACCAATACGTAATGGCGTATGCCGCCGTAATCCAGGAGTCGGACGGATTTTTGGTATCCAGGTAACCCTGGATGACCTGATGACCCGAGCATAGGTCGTCGTTCATCAATTGCAGAAAGTCCGGATTAACGAGATTGTCGGCGTCGAACATGACGACCGCGTCGTACTGGCGAGGCATCGCCCACAGCTCTTTGAGCATCCACTCGATGGCGTAGCCTTTGCCGCGGAGATGCGTATTCGTGCGAACGCAAGCGTGAACGCCCATCTCGCGGGCGATGTCGGCCGTATTGTCCGAGCAGTTGTCGCAGATGACGAAGACGTCGTACAGCTCTTTGGGATAAACCAGCTTCTTCAGATTGTCGATGAGCGCTCCGACGACCTGCGCCTCGTTATGCGCGGCCACCAATACGGCGAACGACTTTCGCGGCGCTTGGCGCTTGCGGCTTTTATTCTTCATGAAACCGAACAGCGATAGCGTGAACTGGTACACGGCGATTGTCGCAAGAATGACCTGGAACACAATAAACACAACAGTAAAGAACATAACGCGAGGCCCCCTTGACCCTTTGAATTTGCGGCTTGTTTCTCCGGCCTCCCCGCGGAGGCGGCAAGCTCTCTCTTGCTAACATTTGTATGTCACGTTTGATTTACTGATTTTCTACCGAAACCTCGTCTTTGTCAAAATTGGAATTCGCCTTAATTACGTTTAAATGGGGCAGAAAAACGCTTGCATGAGCGCAGGGGAATCCATTCCCCTCCTTTTCCTGCTCCGCAGTCTTATTCTCAACCATTTCCTGCATTTTTAGCACGAACGTCCCGAATTATTGGCCGGTTATGAGATTTAATTAATTTGTACTCATCCAGCAGTCTGCCGAATATGCCGTCCCAGGATTGCGTTAAGCTGTACGCCTCGGCATTGCGCCCCATGACTTCCCTCCGCTCACCGTTTTCGTGCAAATTCGACAACGCCCTGGCGAAGCCGTCGACGTCGCCTGCTTCGCACAATAGTCCGTTCTCTCCGTGGCGGATCGTATCCTTGACTCCCCCCGCGTTCGCTCCGATGACGGGCGTTCCGCAAGCCATCGCTTCCAATACCACGTTGCCGAACGTCTCTGTCGGAGACGGAAACAGCATGACGTCGGCAGCCGCGTACCACTCCCTCAGCTCCGATATATCCGCAAAGCCGACAAAGTCGGCGCGAATGCCTTCCCTCCGGCATTTCTCCTTCAAAGCGGGAGCGGAAGGGCCGTCTCCCGCGAGGACGAGCCTCGCATCCGGTGCCTTGGTCTGCAATTTGGCGAAGGCATCCAGCGCGACCTCGACATCTTTCTCCGGAGCCAGCCTGCCGGCATAAAAGGCCAAAAAGGAACATTCGCCGAGTCCATGGCGGTCCAAGAACGGAGCTCGCTCCAGCCCGGGGTGGAAAGCTGCGGGATCCACGCCTCTGGTCCACAGCTTCATCCGGCCAATATCCCAGCCGCGATCCGCCAGCGACCTCAGAGTCGTCGCCGACGGGACGAATATGGAGCTGCAATCCCGATGGAACCACTCCATATATCTCCATAACAGCTTTTCCATCCATTGCAAATTGTAAAACGACAAATAATGATCGAAGTTCGTGTGATAGGAAGCGACGAGCGGGATGCCGAATTTGCGGGCATAATGGATGCCGCATAGTCCGAGGTTGAAGGGAGTGGCCACGTGCACGAGGTCGGGCCTAAAGCTGCGAAGCGATTTGCTTACAAAAGATAGGTTGGGAAAGGCGAGTCTGCATTCGGGATACAGGAAGAAGGGCAAGCTTGCGAAACGTTCGACCGGACTGTTCGCCGGCATTCCGTGGTCTCCGGACGAGGAAGGCTCCGGCGCGAAAATCCGGCAATGGACGCCCTGTCGCTCGAGGTATTGGGTCCAGCGGCTCAGCGTTCGCGCCACGCCGTTTATTTCGGGAGCATAGGTGTCGGTGAAGATCGCTACTTTCATCCACTCATCGCCTCCGTCACTCCGGCAAGCTGCCGATCCCGATTCCGTACAGAACAAGACACGGCAAGCCGAATAGGTTTGAAGGGAGCGTAACAGAAGTTTGTTAGCTTTGCGTCAATGGGGTGTGTAGCATTCGTTAATACAGACTTCATCCCGCGTTAACAGAGCGGCAACGAATTCGTGGTACAATGTGGGCAAGGAAACGGCAGAGAGGATGGTCTGGAGTGGAGAGAATGATCGGCTGGATCAGATCGAACGAACAGAGAATGATTATCTGGGCGAACAGGAGACGTGCGGAGAATAGGCTTCACGCCATGGCGGATCGTTGGTTTAGCACGATTACGCATATGGGAGGAGCGACATTTACGCTCCTCGCTTCCTTGCTATGCGCGCTGCTGGCGCCGGGGCCCTGGGCAACGGCCGGATGGCAAAGCTTGCTCGCCGTCGTCATCAGCCATCTCCCCGTCGCGATCGTCAAACGTAAATTCAAGCGGCTGCGCCCTTATCAATCGATGGAGGGAATCCGCACGGGTCCTAAGCCGCTGGAAGACTCGTCCTTCCCTTCCGGGCATACGACGGCGGTGTTCGCATGGATCGCCCCTTTGCTCCTGACCGGCACGACGCTAAGCGCCTTCTTGCTTCCCGTCGCGCTCATCATCGCGTTATCGGTCGGCTGGTCGAGGATGCATCTTGGCCTGCACTACCCGTCCGACGTTGCCGCCGGCGCCATTATCGGAACGGCTACGGCGTTTGCCGTACGTTACTTTTGGATTTATTCGGCTATCGCGTAACGCCACCTTCGCGTTACTCTTGATTGTCCTCCTCCTGCGAGGCGGCCGCCTCCAACCTGGCCGCTTCGCTTCTTCCGGCACGGTGCTCGCGCAGCGCCTGCTCCCCGATTACGACCTCGACGCGATGAATCGGCTGGCCCTTCTCCATGAATTTCATTTCGTATTCCGTGAAAACCAAGTCTTCCCTAGGCTCGTCCCGATGAAGGTGGAGCGAAATATTGCGCATCACGAGCTCCATGCCCGCGAAGCTGTTCAATGAAAACTCGAACAACGTCATGGAATCCGTCTTGAAATGGATTTCGCCGCGTTCGTTCAAAATTTCGATGTATTTGGATACGAAGCGTTCGTGCGTCAGCCTGCGCCTTGCATGCTTGCCCTTAGGCCAAGGATCGCTGAAGTTCAAATAGATCCGCTCCAGCTCGCCAGGAGCGAACATCGTCTCGATGCCTTCGATATTCGCTCGCAGCAGCGCAAGATTAGGCGGCGCGTCCACGCCCTTCTCTCCCCAGGCCAGCCTTCCCTTCTCGCTGGCACGGCGCAGCAGCTCGTCGTACATGTCCACGCCGATATAATTGATATGGGGGTTGCGTACGCTCATTTGGCTGATGAAACGCCCTTTGCCCATTCCTAGCTCTACATGGATGGGATTGTCGTTGCCAAAAAACGCCTTCCAGTTGCCGCGATGCGGCGCCGCGTCCAGCACGACCAGCTCCGGCTGGCTCTCCAGACTTTCTCTAATGCCTTTTCTGCCTCTCAAACGCATATCGTTATCTCCTTCAATCTCGTTAATAAACAATTCGTCCTTATTGTGCCCAACCGAGCCCTCAAAGTAAAGCTTTTTTAGGTCCATGCGGAAACGAACGCCTTGGGAATCGGCTGCGCGCCGGCAACGAAAAGGCCGCTGCCTCGCGGCAAGCGGCCCTGTCCAATATGGTATTCATACCCGGTCTCCGCCGGATGGTCGTTAGCTAAGCAGTTGGTACGGAATCGGAGCGTTGTCTCTGGATTCGCGCTCGTACGTGCCTTCGAGAACCGAGTTCAGCTTCTTGCGCGCCGAGATTTCAATCTCGTGGTTAGAATGGAACCGGATGCCGGCAAGCGCCTGCAGTTCTTTGATCGTCAGCTCTACCGTTACTTTCTCGTCGCCGTAAGGAATTTTTGCCGTTGTCATCTCACATCACCTCATCGATTTATTTTACATCGTTTTTTTCCAATTTATCGACTTATCATGTGTACGGTTACATTTAGGCTATGTCAGATACGTTTATTGATTTGTCGCACTTTTAATATAACACATCATGTTAGGTTATGCAAGCCTATTTTAGCCGGTCGTCAAGAAATTTTCCAGCTCTCCGAATCCGAACGATCACGAGCCGAACATGGAATAGGCATGGCTTTTCGACCGCTTTTTCGTTAAAATGTAGGATGAAGCACGGAGAAAAGGAGATTTTCATGAATCAGCCCCAAGCTTCCCCTTCTCTGCCTAGGATGTGGGGGGACAAAAGATTTCATACATGGAATTACGAAATGCGCGAAAAATTCGGCGTCAAGGTGTTCAAGGTTACGCTGGACGCCGGCTTTACGTGTCCGAACCGAGACGGCTCCATCGCCAAGGGCGGATGCACGTTCTGCAGCGCTCGCGGCTCCGGGGATTTCGCGGGCAGCCGGCGCGACGATCTCGTGACGCAGTTCAGCCAAATCCGCGACCGCCAGCACGGTAAGTGGCCAAACGCGAGTTATATCGGATATTTCCAAGCCTATACCAATACATACGCTCCCGTGGAAGAACTGCGCGAGTATTATGAAGTCGTCCTAAAGCAGCCTGGCGTTGTCGGCTTGTCCATCGCGACGCGCCCGGATTGTCTGCCCGATGATGTCGTCGATTATCTCGCGGAGCTGAACGAGCGAACCTATCTATGGGTGGAGATGGGCTTGCAGACGGTGCACGAATCGACGTCCCGCCTAATTAACCGCGCCCACGACACCGCCTGTTATCTGGATGCCGTGCGCAGACTGCGCGAGCGCGGAATCCGCGTGTGCGCCCATATCATATACGGCTTGCCTCAAGAGAGCCATGACATGATGCTGGCAACGGGCCGCGCGGTCGCGGAGATGGACGTGCAGGGCATCAAGATTCATCTGCTTCATCTCATGCGCAAGACGCCGATGGTCAAGCAATACGAAGCCGGTCTGCTTCAATTTCTTGAGCGGGACGAGTACATCGGTCTCGTCGTCGATACGCTGGAGCTCATGCCGCCCGAGCTGATCGTGCAGCGGCTTACGGGCGATGCGCCTCGGGACCTGCTTATCGGGCCGAAGTGGAGCCTTGACAAATGGCCCGTCCTCAACGGCATCGATGCCGAGCTCCGACGCCGCGATTCTTGGCAAGGCAAGCATTGGCGGAAGGAGGAATAAGGAATGGGATTTTTGTCCGTGCTGAGCACGGCCCACAAGTGGATTGCGGAACGGACTCGGCCAGGGGACATCGTGATTGACGCGACCGCTGGAGGAGGCGTCGATGCGCTTGCGCTGGCGGAGCTCGTCGGTCCCAAGGGAATACTCTACGCTTTCGATATCCAAGGCGATGCGCTAGAGCGTACCGGACGGCGGCTGTCGGCGTTGGAGCTGCAAGGCCGTCTCCCCGACGTCCGGCTTACGCTCGCGAACCATGCCGAGATGAAGCGGCATGTAGCTGGCGGTGACGCGGGGAGGATCGCGGCCGTCATGTTTAACCTCGGTTATTTGCCAGGCGGCGATCCCTCCGTCATTACCGAGCCCGAATCGACGCTTCGAGCGCTGGATTCGGCGTTGTCCCTGCTCCGTCCGGGCGGCATCATGACTTGCGTTCTCTATCCGGGCCACCCGGGCGGCGACGCGGAAGCCGCGGCAGTCGAAGCTTGGGCGGCGAGTCTGCCGCAGTCGGCAGGACAGGCCGTCCTTTACCGGCAGCCGCAGCGCGAGGCCGCGCCGTACCTCATTGCGGTGGAGCGCGGCAAGAGCTGACCTCGCTGCAGAGCCTGTCGGCCCGCGGCGCAAGCCGTAAACAGCTGGCGGACGAATGTTTCTTTGTCCGCCAGTTTTCCAGCTTGGTTCTAGTCGTATACAGTCGCTTAGCCAAGTCATCATCGCATGACGCACAATGATCGACAATCGAGAGGAGAAACCAAAGTGGCAGTGAAAAAAATCGAGCATCTTGGCATCATGGTAAGCAACATCGAGCAGTCCGTCGCGTTCTACACGTCCGTGCTCGGGCTGAAGCACAACTATACCCTGCTTCACACGAACGGCGTCATCCGTCTCGCCTTCCTGTCCTTCCCGGGACACGAGGAAACGGAGATCGAGCTTGTCGAAGGTTACAACAGCGAGCTTCCCGCGGAAGGCAAGACGCATCATACCGCTTATACGGTCGACGATATCGAGAGCGAATTCGAACGTATCCAGGCACTGAACGTCCCGCTTCGCGATACCGAAATCACGACGCTGCCTAACGGCGCGCGCTACTTCTTCCTATATGGTCCCGACGGCGAGCTGCTAGAGCTCTTCCAACCGGCCAACTAGACAACTCACATTTCGAATGGAGGACTTAATCATGAAGGTACAACCTTATCCGCTGCAATTCAAAGCCGAGATGAAAGAAAGAGTGTGGGGCGGCAGAGCGCTTGCGCAATTCGGCCTCGAGATGCCGGATGGCGCGATCGGGGAGGGCTGGATGATCGGCGACCACCCGAACGGCACGACGAAGGTTATTAACGGCGAGCTTGCCGGGCTGGGGCTGGACGACATCCGCGAGCGCTACGGCCGCGAGTGGTTCGGAAGCCGGGGATTCTCGGAGAAAAACGGACGGTTCCCGCTGCTCATCAAGCTGCTGGATTGCAATGACGACCTTTCCGTTCAGGTGCATCCGACGGACGACTACGACCGGTTGCCCGCCGGGGAGCTGGGCAAGACGGAGATGTGGTACATTCTGAGCGCCAAGCCCGGCGCAACGATCATCTACGGCCTCAAGGAAGGCATCGACCGCGCATCCATGGAGCAAGCGATCCGCGAAGGCAACATCATGGACACGCTGCAAGTCGTGCCCGTGCAAGCCGGCGACGCGTTCTACATACCGGCCGGTACCGTGCACGCGTTATGCTCTGGAGTCGTCGTCGCCGAAATTCAGCAGAACTCCGATACGACCTATCGCCTCTACGACTACGAACGCCCCGGTCTGGACGGCAAGCTTCGCGAGCTGCACGTCGAGGATTCGCTTAACGTCATCGCGTACGAAGGCGCCGGCGCAAAGCGGATGACAACGGACGGCGTAGGCGCGGGCGAATGGCTGACGATTGCTTCCTCGCCTTATTTCAAGGTAGAGAAAGGCGTTATCGAAGGTCCCTTGCCATTGTCTACGACGCCCGAAAGCTTCGTGATTCTCGTCGTGGCCGATGGGGAAGGACATGTGCGTTATGCGGACGGCGAGCTCCCGGCGAAAGCCGGCGAGTGCTTCCTTCTCCCTGCTACGTTGGGCGAATACGAGTTGACCGGCAGCATGACCGTGCTACGCAGCGTCGTTCCAACGGCGTAAAAACCAACAAAAAGGTCGGATAGAGCGGCACTGTCGCCACTATCCGACCTTTTTGTTGGTTTACCGGTACCCTTGTCGGCCATGCCGACATGCTCGCCCGGTTACCTATCGTTCAGCGCAGCCGGCAAAGGATAACGTTCTTTATCCCGTCGCGACCCGTTCCCCACAGTTACACCGTTGCCGCTTGCTCCACACGAAGCGTATAGGCGCGCGGTTTCGGCTTGCTGCTGCTCTTGTCCAGCGCGTACATCATGATAAGCAGCGTATGGCTGTCCGTCGACAATTCGCCCTTCTCGAGAAGCGCGGCCAAATCGAACGGCAGCATCTCCAGCATCGCGTGCTTGTGCAAGTCACGTTCATGCAGCCCGATGGCGGCAAATTCCGGCGACACGGACTCCGGACGCTCCAGCAAGCGCCGCATCCAAGCGCCGTACTCGGACTTGTCCATGGAGTGCTCCCACCACGTTTTGCGCGGCTTGTAGTTGTGGTTCAGGAAATAATCGTATTTCATCAAGCCGAGCACGACATCCAGATTCAGCTTGGAGCCCGCCGTCTCTCCTTCGCCGAGCGGCGTCTCCCGAGGCAGATCCGTCAAGAGATCCGTCAAGAAGCTCCACAGCCTCGAGAACAAGTCCTCCAGCTGATGGCCGATCTTGCTCCAGCCGCGGCCTTCCCAATAATCGCCGAACATCTGGAAGAAATCGAACGGAGACGGGAAAACCCGATCGACCAGATACAACAAAGTATGGTCCAAGCGATGCGCGTTCCAATATTTCTCGAGCACGTCTTCCACCCGCTTGATCCGCACGATATCTCCGAACGGCATCAGATCGTTGCCAAGCATCTCGTAAGGCGCGCGGTCCATGTAGATATATCCCCACTTCTCCGCGTCGAGCCGCAAGCCCGTTCCGCGCAGCATCTTGAGGAAACCGAGCTGCAGCTCCTCCGGACGCAGCGCGAACACGTCATTAAAGGTGCCCCGGAACGTATCGTAATTTTCGAGCGGAAGCCCGGCGATCAAGTCCAGATGCTGATCGATCTTGCCCGAATCCTTGACCTTCGTTACCGTACGAACGAGCTTGGACCAGTTCTGCCTGCGCTGCACGGCCAAATTCGTGGGATCGTTGGTCGACTGCACGCCGATCTCGAAGCGGAAGATACCGGGAGGCGCGTGCTCGGCAAGATAATCCAGCACCTCCGGACGCATGATGTCCGCCGTAATCTCGAATTGGAACACGCAGCCGCGGTGGTTTTCGATGAGGAAGCGGAACATCTCCAGCGCGTAGTCGCGCTTGATGTTGAACGTCCGGTCCACGAACTTGATCAGCTTGGCGCCGTTGTCGATCAGGTAGTTGATATCCGATTTGGTCCGCTCCATATCGAAGTAACGAACGCCGACCTCGATGCTGGACAGGCAGAATTGGCAGCTGAACGGACAGCCTCGGCTCGTCTCGAAATAAACGACGCGGCTTCCCAGATTCGGGATATCCTCGGCGAACCGGTGCGGAGACGGCAATTCGTTTAAGTTCAGCTTGGGACGGTGCGGAGTGACGTAAACGTCCGATCCGCCTTCGCGGGCTTTCCGGTAGGCTAAACCAAATACCATGTGGTATTTGCCCGCGCCTTGAATCTCCGTAAGCAGGTGGTCGAACGTTTCTTCCCCTTCGCCTACCACGATAAAGTCGACCTCCGGCAGCCGCTCCATCCAATATTCGGTGTCGTAGCTGACTTCGGGTCCGCCCAAAACGATCTTCAGCTCGGGCTTGATCTTGCGAAGCATGTTCACGACCGTTATCGTCTCTTCTATATTCCAAATGTAGCAAGAAAACCCCACCACGTCGGGATTGCGCCCGAACAAATCCGAAGCGATGTTCATCGCCGGATCCTTGATCGTATATTCCGCGATATCGATATCGAACCGGTCGCCGCTGAACGCCTTCAGGCAGCGCAGGGCAAGCGATGTATGGATAAACTTGGCGTTAAGCGTAGACAAAACAACTTTCATTTCCTATCCCTCTTTCAATAAACAAGCTGCCTTCTATTGTACCGGACTTCCCGGCAAAATAGAAGCGGCGCCGATCCTCCGCTTATCGCGGCAATCGGCGCCTGCTGCTGCCATAAAATAATTATATTTTCGTTCGGATATACATTTGATCCTTCAGCTGCATGTCGATGGCGGTATGCTTGACGCGCCACTTGCCCTCTCCCATAAACGTTACTTCGCCTTGAGCGAAGCCGCGAGGCTGGAAGCCGTAATCCCGTTCGAAGGAAATAATCACTTGAATGTTGTCGCCGGGGAGCATGCCATGGAACTCCTGGCCTAATTGAATCGTCCACATCTTAAGCTCGTCTTCGACGCCTTTCGCGTAGTACAAGTAGAAGAGCGGATCGATGTTCGCCGTCAGCACTAGCCAGCCTTCCGCGTCGCGCGCGGCCTCCCACTTGGTCAATTCGGCGACGCCGCTGGATGTCGGCACCGACGAGAACTCTTTTTTGAGAAGAGACTGGATATCGGCAAGCGGCGCTCCGGCCAGAGAAGCCGGCAAAGACGGGGCGAGGAACTTGGCGTTCTTGACCTTCGCGTCCGCCACTTGTCCCAGCAGCAAGGACGCATGGAACGCCGATACCGCGAAGTTCAAATCGGCAATACTGTTGTCGTAGCCGGCCGACGTAATGCCGATGAACTGCCCGTATTCGTTGAACAGCGCGCCGCCGGAGCTGCCATGATCGGTCGGGGCGTTAAACTGGATCCAGCTGACCCCCGCCTCGTAGCTGTGGTTGCTGATCAAGCCGTCGGATACGGTGTTCTGCAAGCCGAGCGGGCTGCCGATGGCCACGACCCGGTCTCCCTTCTCCGCTTCGAAGTCGAAGGTGACCTCTACCGGAGTCAGCTCATGGGGACTGACCGTCCGAATAATGGCGAGGTCCGACGTTTCGTCGTAAGCGACGATGCCCTTTATCTTCATCTCGTCGGAGAAAATATCGTATGCCGAGGCGGAAGTCGCATCCTCCATTACATGGTAATTGGTAAGAATCAAATCCTCCCCGACCGCAATGCCGCTCCCTTGGGCCTTGTTCGTCATAATCATGACGACGCTGCCGTCGTAGAGATCGACGATTTCCCTAGCCGATAACTTCGGCAAATCGGGTGACAAGGTCCCCTCTTCCTCGGGATCGTCGCCATCCGAATACCGCCAGGTCTCGATCTTGATCGCGTTGCCTGCCGCATCCCACTTCACCGTGGCGCCGAGCTCCTCGGCTATGAACCGGATCGGGACGTAAGGGACGCCGTTCTGCATCATGGCCGGAGTTGCCAGGTAAACAATTTTGCCGTTGACGATCGCTTCCTTCTTGCCTGCCGCGAGCGACAACGTGAGACTGCCGTAACGCAAGATCATCGCGCCGCTATTGTTCTCCAGCGCCGAAACCGCGCCAAGAGCATCCGCCAGCTCCTTCATGGGAGCAAGCGCCACCCCGTTCACTTTCACTACGGGCTTTGGCAGAGTCAACTGCTTGCCGTCTACCCAGAGGGACAGTTCTTGCGATTGAACGGCGGCCTGCTTGGCTTCGGCAGCATAGGCCCGGCTTCCCGCGGACGCCAGCGGAGCAAGCATCAATCCCGCTGCCAGCATTGAGCATACGGCGGCTTTGTACCATGTTGATTGTTTCATTCGTTTCTCCTCCAAATCTCCCGATACGAGACTTTAAACCTATCTATTTATGCTACCATCCTAATTTTGGAATGTCTATCATTTTCCCCTAGCTGTTAGACTCTATCAAACCGATGACGAGCAGCGAAAATAGGCTTGCTCCGGGATGAATAGCGGTAGCTCTTTCTATATCGACAAAAAAATACGCGAGCTAAAGCGATTTGGAAGATGCTTCCGTCACGACGGAAAAATGTTTGAACCGCCGGATGTCAAAGCCGTCAAGCGATCCTAGCGGAGGCAGCTCGTCGTTGCGCAGCACGTAAACGGCGGACGCTCCGAGCCGGGGTACTGCGTTTCCGAACGTATAGTTGCCGAATGCGGACACTTGCCTGAACGGGGCCTCCGGATTGGCATATACGACGGAATCGGCAAAGACACGCGGATCGGTTCGTTCATAGAAGAGGACGTATATGTACGGCATATTGACCTTGTCCGTCACGTAAACCGCCTCTTCTCCATGGCGCACATCCGCGGCATATTGGATTGCTTCTCCAAACGATTCGAAGAAATGCGGTCCGATCTCTTCCGGATACTTGGCGAAATAATGCCAGCCGAACATCCCGAAAAAAATCGCAAACGCCGCGATCGATACTTTAAAGGAATGCCGGATGTTCTGGCCGCACCAGACGAGTCCTATGGCCGCAAGCAGCATGACGGGGAACAAAATGATGTTGATCCGGTTCATGTTGATATCCATGATGAGCGCCATCAGACCAGCCGTCGCGAGCCATAGCAGTGTAACGGCGTGCGCCGCGCTTTTGCCCGAGAATGCCTTGGAGGCGGCTACCGCAAGTCCGATGACGATAAAAGGGATCGCGATGGGATACAGGTAGCCGTACTCCGGGATCGCGTTCCAAGGCAAACCGTCGGTTTGGGTGACGAGCAGCTCCAGCAGCTTTCCGGCCCGTTCGACGATCCCTTGCGCCGCATTGCCGGAGAACAGCGACGATATTTGCTCCACGCGCGGAACCGTCAGCTTGGGAATCGTAAATATCGGCGTAACGATATCTTCCTTGCCCGCCCTGTTTATATACAAGAACAACAAAATAGGCAGCGATAGCAACGCGAGCAGCGCCCCGTGAACGATGAGCGGGAACGGCTTTATCCGTTTGGTCGCGAGCAGGTAAACGGCAACGGCCGCCGCGAAGACGGGAACAAAAAAATAGGCCGTTCCGTAGGCGTACATCGATAAGGCCAGCAACAACGTAAAGCCATACAGCCACTTGGGCTTCTCCAATCCCCGAAGCAAGCAATACACCGCAAACAACGCGAGCGTCGGAAAAAGATTGGACTCCAATGCCCATCTGGACATCATGATATGCCACGGGCTTATCGCCGCCAGAAACATCGCGGCGAGCGCGAGCTTGCGATTGCCGAACAGCCTCTTGCCGATCCCGTACATCGCCGCCATCCCGACGAGACCCATCAGCATGCTGACGGCTCGCACGGACCACACGTTCAGGCCGAACAAATAAATAAACGGCATGGAAAAATAAGCGTACAGCGCGTTCTGTCCGCTCCCCCATGCCATCAGATGAACGGGCAGGCTGACTCCGTTGCGGTCGATCCCGTAATGAAGAATGGCGTACGCGTCGTAGCCGACCGAAGCTTCATCCTGATTAAGACCCGGCGGGATGACGCCGCCGTACCACAGCCGGACGAGCGCGCCAACCGCAAACAATAAAATCAGGATGGGATTGCTTCGTGCCCAGTTCACGTATTTTTCCAAAGTGGACTTCAACATGTTCTCCCCCGACATGACCGCTAGCCGCTTTTAGATGTTGTTCATATTAAGTGGCTACAGCTTTTTTATCATCCTTCTGTATGCGCCGTCGCTCACGCTCCACAAGCCTTCATCGACGAAGCCCAGCTTGCGGTACAAGGCGTATGCCCCGTCGTTGTATGGCTCCACGATGAGCGACAATCTGCGGAAGCCCTCCGCTCTCCCCCTCTTCTCGAACTCGGCAATCAGAGCTTTCGCTATGCCTTGTCCGCGGAATCGCTCGTCCACGGCGATGGAATCGAGATAGTATTCGCCCGGCTTGCATTCCGTCAGCACCTTAGCCGCCGCCGCCGCTCCGCGCTCTCGCAGCAGCCGCTCGCGAATCTCGGCATCAAGCTCGTCCGCCTTGTCTCCAGGATAAGCGATCAGCATGCCGACGATCGCCCCGTCCCTCCGATCCACGATGATATGGCGGTAGCTTAGCCGGTTATGCTCTCCTGTCACATAGCTCCGCAGGATGTCCCTCGTCAACGCGTCATCGGCTGTCCCGGACAGCGCATGCGCGATGTTGCCGATGGCGGACAACAAGAGCGGCAGCAGCTCGTCCGCGTCATGAATCGTAGCTGAATCCATCATAATACACCTCTCCTTGGCTGAATAGCGTCCCTGACAAAAAATAGAGCCGCTCCCCGCATGTCGTCCATGCGTCGGAGCGGCTCTATTGTAATATTCCTAACCTTTATCCGGCGTTATTCTCCCGCCGGAGGCGTAAAGGAACGTCCCGCGAACTCGGCATCCAGCATGTAGAACGCGTTGCTGTCCTTGTCGATCCGCTTGAGCTTGTTGATGATGCTGTCGAACAGCGCTTCTTCTTCGACCTGCTCGTCGATGAACCACTTCAGGAAGTTGATCGTCGCATGCTCCCGATCGTTCATCGCGAGGTCTGACAACTTATAGAAGCGTTCCGTGTTCTGCTGCTCGTGCTTGTAGCCTTGCTCGAACGCATGCAGGATGGATTCGTAGTCGTTGTTAGGCTCCGGCAACGCGTCAAGCGTAGCGCGGCGACCGCGGTCGTTCAAGAACTTATAGATTTTCATCGCGTGGAATCGTTCTTCCTCCGCTTGCACGATAAAGAAATTGGCGAAGCCGTCAAGGCTGTCCCCCGAGCAGTAAGCCGCCATCGCCAGATACACGTGAGCGGAATAGAACTCGAAGTTCATCTGTTCGTTAAGTGCCTGTGCCAAAGAATCTTTCATAATCATGCGCACCTCGCCTTCTTATTTGTACTTATTCTAACATAAAAATGAGAGGCGGCAAATGGCCCGCCTCCCCTATATTTTCCAACATTATCGTTAACCAATCATCTTCTTCAAGCGTTTATACAATTGATCCGGCGTGGGAGCGCTGATGGCCTTCGACTTGACGACGACAAAACATTCCAGCTTGCATGTCTTGCAGTTGCCCAGGCAATCGCTTTTTTTCCCCTTGATCTCGGGATACTTATCTTTCATCGCCTTGTAGACCGACTTGGATCCCAGCTTCAAGTTGCGTTTGCAATATTTGACCTTCTTCATGCTCCACCCCGAGTCGCTAGATAAACAACCTGTGATAATTGCTCTCAATAAGATGATAGTAATTATCATTCCCTTTGTCAAGAGACAACCCTGCTAACTTATCTCATGCGCGTCTCGACAAGCGGACGTTTAGCGGTAGCCCGAAGCGATCGTCTCCAAATATTGTTCGATCGGCATCGAAGCGCGCATCGCGAGCAGCTCGTGAGCGGCATCGCCGACGGGAGTTCGGAACTTGTCGCTCGCACCGGTAGCCACGGCCGCGATCGCGTCCACGATGGTCTGCGGATCGTCGAGTCCGGCGGATATGGCCGACTGCATATAACCTCTTACCTTGTTCGTCAATTCGTCGTAAGCCGTAATTTCCTCACCCGTGTTCCAAATGATGTTGTTCTGGAAGTTAGTTCCTGAGGATCCGCCTTGTTCGATCAGATGAAGATCGATTCCCAGCGGCTTCAGTTCGTAATACAGCCCCTCGGTCAAGCCTTCCAGCGCAAACTTGGACATATTGTATAACGAACCGATCGGCACCGCGGTCGTGACGCCCATGAACGAGCTGATGTTAATGAACTTGCCGCCCCCGTTCGCTCGAAAATGCGGGAGAAACGCGCGGATGACGTTAATGGGACCGCGGACGTTAACCGCGTATTGCCAATCGATCGTCGATTCATCGGCCAGCTCGAGCGCGCCGTAAGAACCCATTCCGGCATTGTTGACGACGACGTCGATCTTGCCGAACGCTTCGATGGCTTTCGCAGCGGCGGCTTTCGTCCCTTCGACGCTCGTAACGTCTTGTTTGAAGATCCGTATGTTGTCGTATGTCGTTAATTCCGTTTCGTTTTCGGGCGTCCTCATCGTCGCCGCGACGTTCCAACCCAGCTTCGCGAAGTGAATCGCGGTTTGTTTCCCAAGCCCCGTGCTAGTTCCGGTTACAAAAATGGTTTTTGTCATGATGAAATCCCTCCTAAGTTTAGATCGAACGTTCATTCTAATTCATTTAAAATATAAGGCCGACTTTCGCCAAAGCCGGCCGGCTCCCGCCGTTTTCAATCGTTCTCGATCGATCTCCAGCAATTCTCGATGGCTTGCTGGATACCGTCATCCGTCATCTCGTAATAGCCGTACAAGTGACCCTTAAGCAGATATACTAGCGAGCCGTAATGCATCTGCACAGTCATCTTGGCGTCCGCTTGCTTCATGATGCCTTGCGTCATAGCGTCTTGATAAAAGGCGTTCATCGGCGCGCACCAGCCGCCGTTGTACGCTTTGAGCTTAACGTCCTCGCGAATGTAAGGGGAGAACGAATATTGTTCGATGAATTGGAAGCCCTCGGGATAAAGCCGGCTAAGCTCCACGACCTTCTCCCACCCGCGGAAAAACCGCTCGCGAACCGTACCGGGCTGCGAGAGTAACTGAAGGACGAAACGGCCGTTATAGCTTACGATCGCGTCGTACAGCTCGTTCACGATATCTTCTTTGCTCTTGAAATAATGGTATATATTTCCTGTCGATACGCCCGACTCCTTGGCAATGAGCGCCATGGAAGTCGCCTGAAGCTCCTTCTTGATGATGATGTCCAGCGTCGTTCGCAAGACGGCTTGCTGTGCTTTGTTGTATGTTTCAAACATATAGCGTCCTCCTGGCCAGTAGACCGAATGTTCATTCTAAATTTAAAGCATCCGAACTGATTTGTCAAGTCGGATGGCTTTCGGTTCGAGGCTCGTAATCGCTCAGCTTGCCTTCGTAGACGAGGACCAGCCTGTCGTTGCGTCGGAAGTCGTCCGGCGTCACCAGCGCGGGCAGCTTATTCCATAGCTTTATCCCGGAGCGGGATAACACCTCCGCGACGAATTGCGAACAGAAGTACGAATTGCTGAACTCCACCGGCTCCTTGAGGGCGACGCCGATGACGCCGAGCAGATTGTAGAGGAATTTGCTCTTTTTGCGGATAAAGAACCGAAGCACCCGCTTCATCTTTTCCTCTTCGCGCCGCGTGATGGCCAGCTCGTAAAGGACGCAGGTCGTGCCGGGATATTTGCTGAACGTGCCCGTCTTGATGTCTTCCTTGACGAACCCGCCGTCGAACGGGTTGCTTGGATGCTTCCTGCCGAAGCTGTACAGCTCCGACAATTCCCTGTCGAACGAAATGGAAGCATGGTTGTACGGCGCTTTCGTGTAGGTCTGGATCATCTTCGTGAACAGCGTTCCGGTATTGGTGAGCAAGATATAAACCGATACGTCGCGTTGCATTTTTTTGCGAAATCCCCTTATCAAATGATGGCTGTTCCTCCATAATAACATAGTGGCACTTTTTAGAGGTTGTTCAAAAAGTCCGCTTCCCATTACGAAGTATTCCTAGAGGCAAATTCGACATCGAATATGGAAGGCAGCCGAACCTTCCGGTGCTCACGTAGCGCTGCTACGCTCCGCTCCTCATCTTCTAGCTGCCTTCCATCTTCTCGGTACTGATAACCGAACTTTTTGAACACGAACTTTTAGTAATCCATCCTACGTCAAGCTGGTGATTCCATGAACGACCATATCGCGGCGCTGTTCGTCGTATTCGCGGGTTTATTGCTCGTGCATTTGATTTATTTGTTGGCCGATCGGATGCTGTCCCGTAGAAAACACGAGGTGATCGGAATCCGGATCAAGACGTGGTGGGGCATGTTTATCGTCTTCTGCCTGGCCACCATCGTGAATCCCGTCGTCTCCCTTCTGTCTCTCATGGCGCTTTCGTTTTTCGCGTTAAAGGAATATTTCGCGATGATCAAGACGAGAAAGGCCGACCGTAGATTGTTTCTCTGGGCCTATCTGTCCATCCCTTTGCAATTTTATTGGATCTACATCGAGTGGTACGGGATGTTTATCGTCTTTATCCCCGTCTACGTGTTCCTGCTTCTCCCCATGCCGAGACTCATCAACAAGGGAACCTCCGGCTTTCTTCGCAGCGTAAGCTCGACCCAATGGGGACTCATGCTCATGGTGTTCGGACTTAGCCATCTCGGATACTTCCAATTCGCCACGCCGGAGTATGGCGCGGGACTCGTTCTTTTTCTGGTGCTGCTCACGCAGTTCAACGACGTCGTGCATTATCTGGTGTCCATCTATGCCGGCAGACGCAAGGTAGTCCCTACCGCCAATCCCTATATCACTTGGGAAGGGTTCGCGTGCGGGTTTGCGGCCACGACCGTCGCGTCGTGGCTGATCTATCCTTACCTTACGCCGCTCGACCTGCCGTTCGGCATATTGTCAGGCATGCTGATCAGCCTAAGCGGCTTCTTCGGCAGCTTGACCGTTTCCGTACTGAAACGCGATCTTTTGATTGGCGACGATGACAAATTCGAATTTTCGAAAAAAAGTTTTTTGAGCCGAATCGATAGTCTGACTTACGCTTCGCCCGTTTTTTTTCATGTTATTCGTTACTTTTTTGATTTCATGTAGCAACCTTTCCTTTCCTGCCTCCGTTTATGAGTACGCGAAAGCAAACAAACCAACCCGGATAAGGCAGGTGCAGCACAAAATGACAAACAAAAGCAAAAAAACCGTGGCGATGATCGCAGCTCTTACGATGACGACATCGTTGCACGCGGCATTGGCATTCGGCGCCGGCAACTCGTTGCCGTCCGTGCAATTCCAAATCGGCAGTTTAAGCGCCGTCGACAACGACGGAACGATCGCGCTGAAACATGCGCCATATATCGAGCAAGGCGTAGCAATGGTCCCCGCGAGGGCATTCTCGGAAGGGCTTGACGCCAAGCTGACATGGAACGACGCCGAGCGCACGATTAGGCTGGATCGGGCCGGTCTGTCCGTTACGCTGACGGTCGGCAAAGACACGGTATCGGGAACGACGGTCAAAAACGTCAAACTTCCGGCCAAGGTCGTCATCAAGGAAGGACAGGCCTTTATTCCGGCCAAGAGCGTTGCGGATTTGCTCGACGCGAACACGACGTGGGAAAACGCGTCCCGCAAAGTCGTCATTCAGGCAAAGGCCCATGCCGAAACCATTTCGTACAACTATAATTTCAACGCGGGCCAAAGCAGCTGGTATGGCGACTTCGCCGATTTGCCCGTAGGCTACAATCCCGACATCTACAACCTCTCGTTCAAGCGCGAGCTGATTGATCTGAAGGACAATAAGACGAACTATGGCCTGAAAATGGTCGGCATGAACCGCAGCGACGATCTCTTTATGTTCGCGGCCAAAAGGATCGGCGGTTTGAAGCCGAATACGACATACGACGCCTCAGTCGCATTCAAGCTATATACCGATGAGGCAGGCGGCATGGTTGGCGTCGGCGGCGCGCCGGGCGAATCGGTGTTTATCAAAGCCGGCTTTGTCGCGACTAAGCCGGCAGCGATCAGACTGGATCACGTCCAAGGCGAGGAGCCCTTCTTTATCCTGAACGCGGATAAAGGCAATCAGTCGACGGACGGCGCCGACCTCAAGGTCGTTGGCAACATGGCTTCGCCGGACGCCTCCGTCGAAGGCTTCCAAGCCAAGTCCATGAAGCATCAAGCTACGCTGAAGTCGAACGATAAGGGCGAGCTTTACGTCATCATCGGCAGCGACTCCGGCTACGAGGGTCTTACCACCTGGTATTTGGACGACGTGAAGGTGGAATTGACGCCAAAAGGCTGAACTTAGCAGCCGCCCGTATATGGGGCCATAACGAAAAAGAAACAGGCAGGACTCCTCGCGTTGCGAGGACGTCTCTGCCTGTTTTTGTGCTTTTGCTTGAACGTGTAACCTGACGTTCCGCAACCCAGTGCCGCGCCGGTTGCTTATTGCTGCTGCGTCAGCAGCTCGACTCCCTCCTGCTTCTGGGAGTCCTCGCTAACCAGCTTCTCGCGCAGCAGCTCGATCAGCTTGTAGCTTGTCGCGTCGGCGAATTTGCCGTTCGACGCGAGTCCCTGCTCGGTCTGGAATTTGCGCAGCGCAGCCTCCGTCTCGGAGTCGAACAATCCGTCCTGACCGACCGGCGTGAAGCCCAGTGCCTTTAGCATCCCTTGCAGGAGCTTCACCTCGTCGCCGTAGCTTCCCTTGGCGAGCTCCGTTCCCAGCGGCGGTTGATGCAGAGAGGCAAATTCGGGCAGCTCCACGACATGATCCGGCGTCACGCCTTGCTTGTTGATCCACGTGCCGCCAGGCGTCTTCCACTGCGCCTCGGTCAAACTGATGACGGAGCCGTCCTTGTATTGCTTATAGCCTTGCACGACGCCTTTACCGTACGTCTTCTCGCCGACGAGCACCGCCCCTGCCGATTCCTTGAGCGCCGAAGCCAGCACCTCGCTCGCGCTGGCCGAACGACCGTTAACGAGCACGACGATCGGCACCGTCCAAGCCTCTTGCTGCTTCGACCGCAACGTGACGACTCTTCGCTCGTTCTTGTATACGATGTCGAGAATTTTTTCCCCTTTGGGGATGAGGATATTGGATATCTCGGTAGTCGACTGTAAAAGCCCTCCCGGGTTGGAACGAAGATCAAGCAGCAGTCCCTTCAGTTCGCCCTCCGCCTTCAGCTTGTCGAGCTCCGCTTTAAACTCCTTGCCCGTCTCTTCCGCGAAACGGCTGATCGTAATCATCCCGATATCGTCGGGCAGCCTCTCCGAGGTGACGGTGTGCACGGGAATGGCGGCGCGTTTCATCGTGAATTCGAGCGGCTCCTTCTCGCTAGGCCGAAGCACCTTGAGCCGAATCGTCGTGCCCTCGTCGCCGCGAACGACGCCCAGCAGATCCTGCAGCGTCTTGCCGGTCATGTCCTTATCGTCCACCGCGAAGATGACGTCGCCCGCCATCAATCCGGCCCGCTCCGCAGGCGTATCCTTGATGACATGGCTGATCATCACCTTGCCGTCCTCCTGCTTCATCTCCGCGCCGATGCCGTAGAACTGTCCTTCGTACGAATCCGTGTAGGCTTTCCCTTTGTCTCCGGCCATGTAATTCGAGTAGGGGTCCTCCAGCGCGGCCACCATCCCGGTCGCCGCTCCTTGAATAAGCTTCTCCGGAGTCGTGCCGTCTAGATAATCGTTAAGCACGTGCGTGTAAGAGTCGCTGAATTGCTTGAACAGCGGCTCCTTGATCATGGGATAACGCGTGCCCATGAATAACATGCCGAGAATAAATCCTGCCGCCAAGAGTAGAATCGCCCCGATCGCGTATATGGCGCCGGAGCGTTGCTTTGCAGACGTTGACGTATAATTGTTCATGTGAGGATCTCCTTGTATGTAAGCTGGAATTTCGCTACAATCAACCTTATTATGAAAATACAGACCAGGGCTGGACCGCCGAGAGGAGCCTTACCGTACTTATGTATAAGCTGATTGCCATTGATGTGGACGACACGCTTCTGACGGACGACTTGATCGTGACGGACGGAACCCGCGAGGCGATGGAAGCCGCGATCGCCGCAGGCGTTACCGTTACGCTAGCAACCGGCCGCATGTTCGCGTCCGCGCAGAAGATCGCCCGCCAGATCAAACTTAATGTACCTATTATCACGTATCAGGGAGCGCTAGTCAAAACGCTGCTTGACGGACAAGTGCTTTACGAAAGAAACGTTCCGACGGACGCCGCGCTCGAGCTTCGCGACTATTGCGCCGAACACGGGCTTCATCTGCAGCTGTACGTGGATGACGAGCTGTACGGCACGGAGGACAACGACAAGATCAAAGCTTATTCCAGGCTGTCCAACATTCCGTATCGCATCGAACCCGACTTTGGCAAGCTGATCACGAAACCGCTGAACAAGATGCTTGTCATCGACGAGCCGGACCGTCTCGACGCCATCGCGCTAGAGCTGGCCCCGCTGCTTGGAGACCGCGTTCACATTACGAAGTCGAAAGCCCATTACCTGGAGTTTATGCACAAGGAAGGCACCAAAGGACATGCGCTTGAATTTATGGCCCGGCATCTGGGCTGCACGATGGATCAGACCATCGCGATGGGAGACGCATGGAACGACCGCGAAATGATCCTAGCCGCCGGGCTCGGCGTCGCAATGGGCAACTCGATCGAAGCGCTCAAAGAAATCGCCGACTACGTTACGTTCACCAACAACGAAGAGGGCGTTCGCCACGTTATCGAGAAGTTTGTTCTGCATGCAGCCGAATAACACGGGCAAAGACAATGACAACGAGACCGGCCCTGCGGAGTGAATATCCGCAGGGCCGGTCTGTCGAAAGGAGTACGTTCCGCAATGATTCAAGAGATCTGCCCGCTCTGCGGGGCCGATAACAAATGCGCTGCAGTTGGAGGAGAAGAAGCACGGGAGTGCTGGTGCATGCGGGTCTCCATCCCGGCAGAGCTTCTCGCGCGCGTGCCGGAATCGTTGCTCGGCGTGAGCTGCATCTGCCGGGACTGCGTCGAGCGATATAATGTCGACGCTCTGGACGACCCGGGATCACGCAAGGGCTGAGGCCAGCTCCGGCATGCGCACGATTCGATCGCAAATCGCCGCCGCATCCTCCTTGTCGTGCGTAACCAATATAGACGTCATCCCCGATTGCCGCAATAGTCCCTTAAGCTCCAGGCGGATCTCTCCCTTAAGCTCCGCGTCCAAGTTGCTGAACGGCTCATCCAGGAGCAGGAGCTTCGGCTCCGGCGCCAGCGCCCGGGCGAATGCGATTCGCTGTTGCTGGCCGCCGCTGAGCTCATGCGGATACCGGCCTCCGAACCCTTGAAGTTGGACGAGCTCCAGCATGTCGCTTGTTCGGGCAACGGATTCCGCGCGGGACAAGGCTCGCAAGCCGAAAGCGATATTCTGGGCGACGGTCATGTGCGGGAACAGCGCATAGTCCTGGAACACCATGCCGACGCCTCGGCGTTCCGGCTGAACGAACCTTCCGCCTCCCGCCATGACGACGCCGTTAATGACGATTTCCCCTTCCCGCGGATTCTCAAGGCCGGCAATCAAGCGAAGCAGCGTGCTCTTGCCGCTCCCGCTGCCCCCAAGCAGCCCAACCGTCTCGCCCTCCGCAAGCTCAAGCGATAATCCCTTTATGACGTCTCTCCTGCCTCCCTTCTCGGAGTAAGAATAGGAGATGTTTCGTATAGCCGCGTACGTCATGTCCGATCCCCCTTGCCAATGGCGTGATAGATGCTTACCGATATGATTCCAAGCGCAATAATCATTAGCGACGGTAAGGAGGCTTGGTGGATTTGTTCATCGCTAGCGTATTGATAAGCCTTGGTTGCCAACGTATCGAAGTTGAATGGTCTTAGCAGCAGCGTTAGCGGCAGCTCCTTGACGACCTCCATAAACGCGAGGATCGCTCCAGTCAGGATTGCCCCTCTTAGCAGTGGAAAATCGACTTTGAAAAACGTGCGCGTGATGCCGTTCCCGAGCAGCCTCGATGCTTCAAAATATTTGGACCCCAGCCGATCGTAGCCGGCATCGACAGCGTTGAAGCCGACGGACAGGAAGCGCGCGACGCAAGCAAACAACAGCATGGACAACGACATGCTGAGCACCAGCTTGCCCGAGCCGTAGCCCAGTATCGCATAGATGCCCGATAATGCGCGGTCGAGCGAAAGAAACAAAGCCAAAACGCCGATTGCCAGCACCGCTCCCGGCATGGAATATCCCATCGACAGCAGCTTGCTTCCCGCGAGCATGAAGCCGCTTCGCCACATGCGCAGCGAATTCGCGGCTACAACCGCTATAAGCATAATTAATATAACCGTCACGACGGAGACCAGCAGGGTGTTGCCCAACATGCCAAGAAATCGTTCGTTCCAGACATCGCCGATCGTCCAAGTCAGCCATACGATTAATTGCGCGAGCGGCACGAGAAAGGACAACGACACGATTATGAAGCAGAAGGCGACCGCCAGGCCCGCGGAGAACCCCCGCAGCTTCATCCTCCGGAGCGTGGCGCTCCGGTTCGCCGTGCCGTTGTACCGTTTGCGTCTTCTCAATAGCCGCTCCGCCACGAAGATGCCGATCAAAACGCTCATCAGAGCGCCGGCAAGACGAATTGCCGATTCCAAGTCGTACATCCCGAACCAGGTCTTAAAGATCGCGACCGACAAGGTTTGAATGCCGTAATGCTTGGAGACGCCGTAATCGTTAAGCACCTCGAAGGCCACCAGGCTGGCCCCTCCCATGACGGCTCCTTGCGACAGGGGCAATACGACTCGAAAGAAGATGAAAACCGGCCGTTGGCCAAGCAGCCTCGCGTTCTCGATATATGCCGCGCTATGTCTCTCCAGGAAGGATCTCGTCATGAGATAAACGTAAGGAAACAAAAACATGGCGAAGATAAAGATCGCGCCCTTCATCGACATCATGTCGAAGTAGCGCTGATTGGGCGTCAGGCCGAAGCCGTTACGCAGCAATCTTTGCACGGAGCCGGTGTAGCTCAGCATATCCCCATAGGTATAAGCCGCGATATAAGGCGGAATCGCCAAAGGCAGCACTAAGAAAGCCGAAAACAGCTTGCGCAGCGGGAAATCGTACGCAGCTACGAGCCAGGCCAGCGAAACGCCGATCGCGATGCTTAACGTCACTGCGCCTGCCGCCAGGATTAGGGATTCGATCGTATGCATAGGAAGGACATAGGTCCGAATATGGTCCCAATTCTCTCCCGGCTCCCCCCATAAACCAGTCAAAATATAAAGAGACGGAAGAAGGGCCGCCAGAGCCCCTATTCCGCTAATCGCAACCCATCCGTTCCATCTCTGCCGAAACCTTTGAAGCCAAAGCAGCATCTTATTTCCAGCCTACCTTGTTCATGAGCTCCGTCGCCGCCTTGTTGTTCTCTCCCAGCTTCGCGAAATCGATGCTTTGCGTTTTGAATTCTCCCCAGCTCTTAAGCAATTCCGGAAGCTCCGCATCCGAATTGACCGGGAACTCGAAGCTGCCGCTCGTCAGCATTTCTTGGCCTTCTTTGCCCGTCATGTATTCCACCAGCTTAAGCGCGTTTTCCTTGTTCTTGGCATGCGCCCCAAGCCCGATCCCGCTAATGTTCAGATGGGTGCCGGTCGTTTCCTGGTTCGGGAAGAACACGCCGATGCTTTCCGCTACTTTCACTTCCTCCGCATCCTTGGAATGCAGCATTTGCCCCACATAATAAGTGTTCATAATCGCGACGTCCGCGGTACCCGCCGCAATGCCCTTAGCCTGATCCCGGTCGCCTCCTTCCGGATCGCGGGCAAAGTTCGCAACCAGCCCTTGCGCCCACCGCTCCGTATCCGCTGCCCCGTTAAGCTCGATCATGGAAGCGACAAGCGATTGGTTGTAGAGGTTGCTGGAAGAACGAACCAGCACTTTGCCTTTCCATTGCTCTCCCGCCAAATCTTCGTACGTTGACAACTGCTCGGGCTTCACTCGCTCTTTGTCGTAGACAAGGACGCGGGCCCGGGTAGCGAGCCCTACCCAATGATTGTCGCTGTCGCGCAAATTGTCCGGAACATTGGCCAGGATGCCCTCCGATTCGATGGGCTGAAGCACGCCGTTCTCTTTCGCATAATTCAGGATTCCGCCGTCAACCGTAATGAATAAGTCGGCCTCGGTGCTTTCGCCTTCCCGCTTCATCCGCTCCACAAGCTCCTCCGCCGTCCCCTTGATCTCGTTAACGGCAATGCCCGTCTTCTTCTCGAATTCGTCGAACATCGCAAAGTCGATATCGTAGTGACGGGCCGTGAACACGTTCACGACGCCTGTTCCGCTTCCCGACTGAACGTTTCCGCCGTCCGCCTCTGTGCCATTCGCATTGGTGCCGCCATTCCCGCCGCATGCCGCCAACATCATGGATGCCCCCAGCAGCAGACCTGCCGCTCGTGTTATGTAAGCTTTGTTCATTTCCTTGTCCCTCTCATTTCTTCATCGTTTTTCGTGATAATGAATATCATTACCGCTTTATTGTAGCGAATAATAATGAGAAAACGCTGTGAAAACGAGAAAACTTTTTATACGACGGGCAAAGTAACCGTCACCTTCGTCCCTCTGCCAGGTTCGCTGAACATGATGATGTCGCCGCCATGCCGGCGGACAAGCGATTTCGCAATGGGCAGTCCCAATCCGTAGCCTCCTTGTGCTCCGCTTCTTGCCTGATCCGCCCGGTAGAAGCGATCCCACACCAAGGGAAGCTCCTCCTCCGAAACGCCGATTCCCCAATCTTCTACGGACAGCTTCGCTTGAGCACCGTGCAATTCAGCGGAAATAAGGACGACCCTGCTTTCACCGGAATATTTGACGGCATTGTCCAGGAGTATATGAAGCAATTGCGCCAATTCGCGCTCGCCAATGGCGAGGACTTCACTCTCCAGCACGTCAACGTCCGCGGATATGACGTAATCGGGTTTCATCATCCTTTGTTGTTCCGCCGCGTCCCTGACCACAAGCAACGGCCTCTCGCAAGTGCCTTGGGGCTCCAGCCCTTCCGTCCGCTCCGCCCTGGATAACAGCAGCAATTGATCGACAAGTCCTTTGAGACGTCCAAGCTCCGCCGATGTAATCCGTAGCGAGCTGTCCGTCACGTCCGGATCGTGTTTTCCCCACCGGTTCAACATGCTAAGATGTCCTTCCATGATGGCGATTGGCGTGCGAAGCTCGTGCGAAGCATCTTCCACGAACCGCCGCTGCCTTCGGAACGATGCTTCCACTTCATCCATCATGCCGTTAAACATCGTTTGCAGCGCCGCGATTTCGTCCTTTGCCCCCGTAATCGGCATCCGTTCCTGCAAGCCGACCTGCTTGACCCTCCTCATCGTTGCGTTCATGGCGCGCAAGGGCCTGATGAGGCCTGACGCAAGCACCCTGCCGCCAACTATGCTAAGCAGGATTGCTGCTCCGCAGCAGATTATCATGATCCGATAGAAGCGCGCGATCAGACGCTCTACCCCCTCCATGCTGCGCAACATTTCGATCGTGCCTTGAAAGTCGAAGATCGTGATGGGGCTGCGCATTGAAAGCACGCCGTTCTCATAAGACACCGAGCCGCCTCGTTCACCGTTCGGCAAGCGCTGGGGCATCCTGTCAGCCGTGACCGCATCCCCTATTTCCATGACCTTCGCCCCGCCCGCGTCGATGATCCGAATCGTCCCCCCCTGCACGTTGGCCCTCTCCAAGTAAAGCCGGAGCATCGTGTCGTTCACTCTCGTAATCGGAATCTCCTTGGCAAGCAGCTCGTTCAACAGCTTCCGCATGTCCTGTCGAATGATAGCTTCCTCCTGCCCGAGCATCCATCGCTCCACGAACACGTATTGCGTCGCATTGCTGACCGTGACGAGCATACTCAGCATCATGGCCGCTATAAGGGTCATTCGCCAATGAAACGGCAGCTTGCCGGGAGTCTTGACGTGCAGCAGCTTGCGGCGAATCCAGTGAACCGCCGTCATTTGCGCATCACGTAGCCGATTCCGCGCACGGCTTCGATGACGCTTGGAACCCCCGGTTCGTCGAGTTTGTTCCGCAGATAACGGATATACACGTCCACGACGTTGGCATCCACGACGGACTCATAGCCCCATACCAGATCCAGCAGCGTTTCCCTGGACATGACTCGGTTCACATTGCGCATCAGCGCCTCCAGCAGAGCGAACTCCCTCTTCGTCAACGCGACCGGACTGCCGCCTCTTGCAACGATGCGCGATTCGCGCTCCAGCGTTAAACCGCCGCTGGAAAATATCGTCATGGGTTCCGCCGACTCCTCTTGCCTCCGGAAGACGACCCGTATGCGAGCGAACAGTTCCTCGATCGCGAACGGCTTGGGGATGTAGTCGTCGGCCCCGCCGTCCAGGCCGGAGACTCGGTCCGATACGCTGTCTCTCGCCGTAATCATAATAATGGGCATTTTTTTGATTTTTCGTATTTCCCGGCATACATCGGCGCCGTCCAAGCCGGGAAGCATAAGATCCAATAACACGAGGTCCCAGGTTTCTTCCAGCGCGAGCTTCAGCCCGGATCGGCCATCCCGCGCAACCGTCGCGCTGAAGCCCTCATGCATCAGCTCCAGCTCCATGAAAGACGCAAAATGCACCTCGTCCTCGATTAACAATATCCGCTTCATTGCTATTGACCCCTCTATTCTTTAATCGCTCACCTCACCATGATAATCGTTCTCATTTAAATTGCGCAACCCTCTGTAAGCAAAAAAAAGAACCTGTCGGAAAATGAATTTCCAAACAGGTCCTTGTTTCCGTAATTAGTGATGCGTTAAGATACCGCCTTGTTGCCTCTCTTGCATTCGTTGTTGGTGCATTCGTCGTAATTGCCGATGAAATCAAGACGGTGGTCCAGCACTTTGAAGCCGTATTCGCGCTCCAACCGCTCCTCCAGATCCGTCAGCCAATCTTCCTTAATCTCGCTCAGCGCCCCGCATCTCTGGCAGATCAAGTGATGATGCATATGCTCCTGGCCTTCGCCGCGCAGATCGTATCGCGCGACGCCGTCGCCGAAGTTCATCTTGGCTACGACCTGCAGATCCGCCAGAAGCTCAAGCGTCCGGTATACCGTCGCCAGGCCGATCTCCGGAAATTTTTCCTTCACCAGCATATAGACGTCCTCCGCGCTCAAGTGATCCTGCTCGTTCTCCAGTAGAACCCGAACGATGATCTCGCGTTGTGTCGTCAGCTTGGAGCCGTTTTCCATTAAAGCGCGTTTAATTTTGTCGATCTCAGCCGAAACGTTCATTCTATCTTGCTCCCTTCCGCCGAATGATCTATATTGGGCTTTCCTTGTATGCGTGCGATTGACAAGTGATCTCAATAATTTAGAATAATTCTAATCTAATGGTAGACCATTTTCGTGGATAATGCAATCTCATTCTGCGAACGATGTCATCCGCATGCCGGCAAACGCCCCGTCCGCTTGAGGCGTCTCCCTATTTTATAGCAATTACGCCCCCGACTCAATTAAAATGTTTGCGTTGCCAATTTCAGGCCGCAATAGCCAAAAAACCAGCCGGCTCCCATGAGCCCAACTGGTTTATTATGCAACAATAGCGTTAAATGCCGGCGAGAACCTGGTACCAGATGCCCTTCTTCGAATAGAGCTTGCTGCGAACCTCGTCCCAGCCTCCAAGGTAAGAAATGTCGAATAATCCGGCCGGTACGTCGAATTGTCCTTCCGTCTCCTGCTTGACCCCTTCGTGAACGGGGCGGAAGCCGTGCTTCACGAACACGCGCTGCGCCTCCTCCGAATGAAGATACGCGATGAAAGCTTCCGCCACTTCCCTCGTTCCGTGCTTGTCGACGTTGCGATCGACGACGGCCGCGGGGTTCTGAATGAGGATCGTATGCTCGGGCACGACGATTTCGTAAGCCACTCCTTGCTGGATGCGCGCCTTCAGCTCGTTTTCGTACGTGACGATGACGTCGCCGACTCCGTATTCGAAAGCTGCCATCGATGCCCGGCCGCTCTTGTCAAGCGACTCTACATTATCGTGTACCGCTTGCAGAAACTTCTTGGCGTACGCTTCCGATTTGGCGCCCTCAAGCTCCTCTGAGCGTTTAAGCCCGGCTCCGTAGATGGCGTTAATGTCCCACTGCGCGCCGCCGGACGTTTTGGGGTTGGGATAAAGGACCTTCACGCCGTCCTTCGTCAGATCGTCCCAGTCTGCAATGCCCTTCGGGTTGCCTTCCCTAGTTCCTAGAACGACGATGGATTCCGTGATCATGCCCGCTTCGCTCGAGGCGCGCCAATCGTGCCCGATAAAGCCGGCCGCCTCGATTTTGTCGAGATCGCCTTCCATCGCCAGTACCGCGACGTCGGCCTCGAAGCCTCCCGCGATCGCTCGCGCCTGCGTACCCGACGCCTCGTACGATTCTTGGAAGGCGACCTTCTGCCCCGACTCCCGCAGCCACTTCTCGCTGAACATCGGAAGCAGCTCGGCGAACGCGTCCTTCACGACGGAGTAAGCGCCGATGACGAGCGTAACGTCGCCTTGAGGCGCGCCGGTCGAGGCTTCCTCCTTGCCGCAGCCGGCCGCCGTCAGCAGGGCTGACAAGACGAGAAGCGACGCGAAAGCCCTTTTGACTATCATTGGTTTGCGTTTCATCCATGCAACAACTCTTTCCCCGAGAAAGTCGTTATGTGTGCTTGCGGTCTAAATATGGATCGGCATGGGATCGACCTTAAGCGGGTTCTCCATGATCCAGCTGCTGTTGTCGTTAAACATGTAGGCCCGGTGCACGAGCACCTGCACCTGCTCGCCCAGTTGAAGCACATCGCGTTCAAGAGAACGATACGTGATCAGCTTCGTATCCCCGATCGCAAGCTCCACCATCCACTCGCTGCCGCGGAAATGAAGATGCCGTACGGTTGCCGTCGTCGACGCGGATGCGAGCTTGATCTCGCCCGGCTTGCCGTGCTCGATATATTCCGGACGGATCAGCGCCTTCGTGCCGGGAAGATCGGATACCGAATCGAAGCCTTTCAGCGCGGTGATATCCTCGACGATCGTGGATTCCCCGATAAAGCTGGCAACGAAAGGCGTCTCCGGGTTTTTGTAGATATTCCACGGGCTTCCCTTCTGTTCCAGGCGGCCCTTGCTGATGATCATGATTTCGTCGGCGACCTCGATCGCCTCCTCTTGGTCATGCGTCACGAAGATCGACGTAATGCCCACGCGCTCGATCATTTCCTTGAGCCATGTGCGCAGCTCGGTCCGGATCTTGGCGTCGATCGCCGCGAACGGCTCGTCGAGCAGCAGCAGCTGCGGCTCCGGCGCCAGCGCCCTCGCGAACGCGACCCTTTGTCTCTGACCGCCGGAGAGCTGATGCGGGTACCGATGCTCGAAGCCCTTGAGGCCCGTAAGCTCGATCAAGTACGTGACGCGCTCGCGGATTTTCTCCTTGGACAGCTTCTTCACTTTCAGGCCGAAAGCTACATTATCGAATACCGTCATATGTTTGAAAAGCGCGTAATTTTGGAACACGAAGCCGATGCCGCGTTCTTGCGGCGGCAAATCGTTGACTCGCTTGCCATGGAACACGATGTCGCCGCTCGTCGGCGTCTCGAGTCCAGCCAGCATGCGCAGTATGGACGTCTTGCCGCCGCCGCTCGGTCCCAGCAGGCCGATCAGCTTGCCCTTCTCGATGTCGAAGCTGACGTCCTTCACGGCATGGAAATCGCCAAAGCTTTTATTTAAACCGCGAACTTCAATATGCATGGCTAATGCACTTCCTTTCTCTTCTTGGACCATTCCATCAGCAGCAGCAAGCCGACGGATACCGCGGCCAGCACCAAAGCGATGCCGTTGGCGGCAACCACGTTGAAATTCTCTACGTCTTGATAGACGAGCGTCGTAGCCGTCTGCGTTTTATTCATGATATTGCCGGAAACGACCAGTACCGCGCCGAACTCGCCCATGGAGCGAGCCACAGTCAGCACGACGCCGTAGATGACGCCCCAGCGAATCGAAGGCCAGGTTACTTTCCAGAAGGTATACCAGGAATACGCCCCGAGCGTCGATGCCGCTTCTTCCTGCTGCGCCCCGATCTCCTGAAGCACCGGCATAACCTCGCGAACCATAATGGGGAACGTAACGAACAGCGTCGCCAGAATCATGCCCGGAAGCGCGTATACGATATTGATTCCCATATCGGAGAACAAAGCGCCGATGACCGTGCTTGGTCCCAAGATAAGCACGATCATCAGACCGCCGATAACCGGCGATACGGCGAACGGAAGATCCACGATGCTGTTAAGCAGACGCTTGAGCCGCGGACCGATCCACTCCGCTCTCACCAGGTACATGGCGAGCATGACTCCGAACAGGGTATTAATGGCCGTGACGACGACAACGATGATGCCCGTCATCATCAGGGCGTGAATGGATTGAGGACGCGACAAGGCATCCCAGAAGCCCTGCAAGCCTTCTTCCCATGCCCCGGTAAAAATCTTGACCAGCGGCACGATCAGCAGGAGGGCGAAAACGACGTACGTCAATGAAATCCAGAGTCTTCTCACGGCTGCGACCTCCTTGCCTGCAGCTGGTTAACAAGCCACAGAATCAGGAAGGAGAGCGTGAGCAGCATGACCGATACGGCCGCCGCTCCTTGCGGGTTGTTGCTTTCGATTTCTCCGAAAATAAAAACGGATGCGACCAGCGTCTTGCCTGGAATGTTGCCCGCGACGAGCACGACGGCTCCGAATTCCGCAAGCCCCCTGGAGAAGGCAAGCATGGCGCCGCTCAGTATGCCGGGCAGCATGGTCGGGAATATGACGCTAAAGAACGTCTTGGCCTTGGATGCGCCAAGCGTGTACGCCGCTTCCTCTTCGGAGCGGTCCAGCTCCTCCAAGAGCGGTTGAATCGCACGAATAACGAACGGAAACGTTACGAACAACATGGCAATGACGATGGCCGGTTCATGGAATACGATTTCGATGCCGATTCTTTGCGCCAGATCCCCGACCAAGCTGTTAGGGCCGAGCAGCAACAGAATGAGCAAGCCGCCTACCGCGGTAGGCAAGGCGAATGGAAGATCGACGAGGCTGTTCAGCAAGCTTCGCCCCGGGAACCGGTAGCGGATAAGCACCCAGCCGATCATCGTTCCGAGGAACATATTGAGCAGCGTCGCGATGAGCGCGAGCTTAAGGGTGAGAAGTACGGCCTTCCAGGCCAACGGATCCGAGACGCTCTCCCAGAACGGCGTCCAGCCGAGCGATAACGATTGCGTGTAAATCCCGATAATCGGCAAAACGATAAGACATAAAAAGTAGATCATGATGGCGCTTCTAAAGCCGAAGCTCCAGGCTTTCCCCCGGAATAATGCGTTCACTGTGCCATAACCCTCCAGACCATCGGCTCGTGCCGTAGGTATGCATACAAGTTCAATAACTTCATAATTCCTATTAACTTACTAGGTATTATAAATGTAGCATCCTCCCCTAAAGGAAGTCAATGGTTAATTACAAAAAATTGATCCCGTCCATAGCTTTTGCTTATACTGTCGTACCCGACCGATTCGTAAAAGAATTCATGAGAAAAAACCAGAAACGGCGATGCCGAGAGTGCCCCTCCCTGCATCGCTGCTTCTGGTTGTTGGACTATATTCATTCATGAGGCAGCGGCCCAGGCCTGCCGAGCCCGTAGCCTTGGAACAATCGGTAGCCCTGAGTCTTGAGCCACTGAAAATCCGCTTCCTCTTCGATCCCCTCCGCCAGCGGCACGGAGCCAAGCTGCTGGGCTTTGCGAAGAAACACGAGGGCGACCTGCTGCTTGTCGCTGTCAGCCGCTACGCCTTGGGCATATTTCATATCCAGCTTCATGTAGTGCGGCCGCAGCTCGGCAAGCAGCTCTATGGTGCTGTACCCTTCTCCGACATCGTCAAGCGCATAGGAGAAGCCTTTGTCCCGGTAATAAGCGAGGACCGTCTTCAAGTGCTCAATATCCTCTACCTTCTCCGTCTCTACCACTTCGAATACAAACGTGGACGGGGACACGCCAAGGCTGTTGGCAAGCGCAACCGTAGATTTCAAGCAAAATTCCGGCGAATATATCGACGTTGGCACAAAATTGATAAACACCTTCGTACCGACATGCACGGAAGCTCGTACAGCACCCAGCCTGCACATGCGATCGAGCGCGTATAATCTCCCTCGATCCCTTGCCGCTTTGAATGCCGCCCCAGGCGACACAGCCGTTCCGTTGCTATCGCGGAATCGAGCCAAACATTCGTAGCCGTATACCTGTTTATCCCCGTCTACAATGGGCTGGAAGTCAAATCTGACCGACTGGGCCGCAATAATCCCGTCAATCCATTCTGCGTCCATGATGGATGCCGCATCCTCTAACGGTTTCCAATCAGACTCTCCAACGCGAAACCGTATGGAATCGGTACGGACGTGATCGCTGCAGAAGTCGACGAAATCTCGCATCGCCGCTTCCTCCAACAAGATGCTTGCTCCTTGATGGATCTCGGCCCTCTTGCCCTTGTCAGCCAAAAACTCGGATAATTCGTCAAAGGTGACGCCTTCTCGGGCCGTATCGATCTTTACTTCGTATTGTATGGCTCCTGCCGAACAGCCTGAGCACAGCATCTGAGGTTCCTCCCGGCTATTAATAGAATGTCCCGAAGTAAGTCGATAAGAGTTTTTCTCATTCGCCTTCGATATAATAGCGGCTTTCGCCTTCCGCAATGCTTGCCTGTCCCTGCGTCAGATCCGTCATCCACGCGATAAACGCGTCTTTGGCCGGCTCCTCCGGCAGACAGCAGACCGTTACGCGGTCGGTGAATTCCGTACCGCCGACCCGCGTCCCTCGGCCGTGCAGCTCGTTCTCGATTTTGCCGTACCACGTGTAGTCCGCTTCGACGAACACCTCGCGATGCAGCACCAGCCCAATCTCCTCCGCGGCCTCGATGCCCGCGACGGCGCCATCCGTATAGGCGCGCACGAGTCCTCCCGCGCCGAGCATGACGCCTCCGAAATAACGGGTCACGACGACGGCCACGTTCTTAAGTCCTTTGTTTTTGATAACCTCCAGGATGGGCTTGCCCGCCGTGCCGCTCGGTTCTCCGTCGTCGGACGCCTTCTGGTGCTGGTCGCGTTCGCCGACCACGTAAGCGGAGCAGTTATGCGTCGCTTGCCGGTGCAGCCGCTTGATCTCCTCGATAAAAGCGACCGCTTCTTCTTCGGTCTGCACAGGCTTCGCGTAACCGATAAATCGCGACTTCTTAATGACGATTTCGTCGTGGGCTTCCTGCCTGACCGTTCTGTACCTGGTTAGGTTCATGGCTTCGTCCCCCGCATGCGGGAGCTACAGCCGCGCTTCCAGCTCGGCTTTTTCCTTCTCGAAGCCCGGCTTGCCCAGCAGCGCGAACATGTTGCGCTTGTACGCCTCTACGCCCGGCTGGTCGAACGGATTAACGCCGAGCAGGTAGCCGCTGATGCCGCAAGCTTTCTCGAAGAAGTAGACGAGGTAGCCGAATGTATACGGCGTCATGTCCGCGATATTGACGATCAGGTTCGGCACTTGGCCGTCGGTATGCGCCAGCAGCGTGCCTTCGAACGCCTTTTTGTTTACGAAGTCCATCGTCTTGCCCGTCAGGAAGTTCAGACCGTCCAGGTTGTCGTCGTCATGGCCGATCGTAATATGCTCCGCCACTTCCTTGACTTGGATGACCGTCTCGAAGATGTTCCGGTTGCCCTCCTGTATGAACTGGCCCATGGAGTGCAGGTCGGTCGAGAAGTCGACGGATGCCGGGTAGATGCCCTTATAATCCTTGCCCTCGCTCTCGCCGAACAGCTGCTTCCACCACTCCGACACGAAGTGCAGGTTCGGCTCGTAGTTCACGAGGATTTCCGTTGCTTTGCCTTTGCGGTACAGGGCGTTGCGCGCCGCCGCGTATTGGTAAGCTTCGTTCTCCGCCAGATCGGGGTTGCCGTATTCCTTGGACGCGTCGGCCGCGCCTTGCATCATGGAATCGATGTCGATGCCCGCTACCGCGATAGGAAGCAAGCCTACCGCCGTCAGCACGGAGTAGCGGCCGCCTACGTCGTCCGGAATGACGAAGGACTCGTAGCCTTCTTCGTTAGACAGCTGCTTAAGCGCGCCCTTCGACTGGTCGGTCGTTGCGTAGATGCGTTTGCGCGCTTCGTCTTTGCCGTACTTTTTCTCCAGCTCGGCGCGGAAGAAGCGGAACGCGATAGCCGGCTCCGTCGTCGTGCCGGACTTGGAGATGACGTTGATCGACCAGTCTCTGCCCTCCAGCAGCTGAGTCAGATGCGTCACGTAAGTCGAGCTGATGTTGTTGCCCGCGAACAGCACTTGAGGCGTCTTGCGCTGCTCCTTCGTCTGGATGTTGTAGAACGAATTGGACAGCATCTCGATCGCTGCGCGCGCGCCGAGATAAGAGCCGCCGATGCCGATCACGATCAGCACCTCGGAGTCGGATTGAATTTTGGAAGCAGCCTGTTTGATCCGGGCGAATTCTTCCTTGTCGTAGTTCGTCGGCAAATCGATCCAGCCCAGATAATCCGAGCCGGCCCCCGTGCCGTTATGTAATTGGCTGTGCGCCGCTTTGACTTGCTCCGTCAAGTTGTCGATCTCGTGCTGGCCGAGGAAGCCCAGCGCTTTGCTATAATCGAATTGAACCGTTTTGCTCATCTTTGCTTTCTCCTCCTCATTCGCTATTCCCTTAGAATATCGGATTTGCGGGGCGAACACAAGCGTTCTCGCGCGTTGCGGCGCCCTCCGGGCAGGCTTGCGCTTATTGATAATAGGGAGAAATCATCAGGTAAACGACGACTCCCGTAAAGCTGACGTAGAGCCAGATCGGCATCGTCCATTTCGCGATTTTCCGGTGTTTCTCCACCTGGTTCGTCATGCCGCGCACGGCCGACAGAAGCGCCAGCGGAACGACGACGACGGCAAGCACGATGTGAGTCAGCAGGACAAAGAAGTAGATGCCCCGCAGAATGCCCTCTCCGCCGTATTTGGTCGACTCCGTCAGATAGTGGTAGGTGACGTAAGAGACGAGGAACAACGTCGTCGACAGGAACGCCAGGCCGATAAACGCGCGATGCATCTTGATATTCTTCCGTTTGATCGCCGTCAAGGCTACGACAAGCGCGAGGAACGTAAAGCTGTTAAAGATCGCGTTGAGCAGCGGCAGCAGCTTGACGTCGAAACCGATCTCGCCCTCGTAGGCCGGCAAGAAAAACAGGATCGCGACCAGCGCCACGATGACGACCGTCAGAATCGCCACCAGCGGCGTGTAGTTTCTTTGTTTCATTTGAATGGAATCCCCCTAATGGAGCTTGAAAATGAAATACGTTGTCTCTACTTTAGCCGATTGGGAGCATGCAATACAATGACGGACTGTTGACGTATTTGTTACAATACTCCGCGGTTGTTCTCTTCCGCTCAGCTATACGGCGCAGCGGCTTGCGCGCAACGAAAAGAGCCGCGTCGCTTAATGCGAAACGGCCCTTCCGAGAAAGCGGTATTTTACTCGTAAATGTACGAGCAGCAGTAATCCGTTACTTCCGCCACTTGAAGCTTGAACTTTGTATTAGCCGGCACTTTGAATTCGCCTTCGCCTTGAATATGGATCCACTCCGTCTCGCCTGGCAGAAGCACCTTCAGGTCTCCGCCCAGAATCTCCATAATTTCGAGGCAGTCCGTTCCGAATTCATAGTCGCCCGGCAGCATGATGCCGAGAGTTTTCTTAGTGCCGTCCGCGAACACGACCGCGCGGCTTGTTACCTTGCCGTCGAAGTAGACATTCGCTTTTTTGATAACCGTAACGTTCTCGAATTGGGACATGGATCATTCAATCTCCTTTTGCTCGTGGGCATAGTGGTCAGATATAGGATTGCGATCATCAGGCCGGGCATCGATAAGAGGCGTTCCCGGCCGGACAACGGTTATGAATCGGACTACAGCAAAGCTTTTACTTTATTGACGACGTTCTCGACCGTAAAGCCGTATTCTTTGATCACGCGGTCGCCAGGAGCGGAAGCGCCGAAACGGTCGATCGCCAGAATATCGCCTCCGTCGCCGGTATAACGTTCCCAGCCGAACGGATGGGCCATCTCGATCGCGAGACGCGCTTTAACGCCCGGAAGGATGACGGAATCTCTGTATTCCTTGGGCTGACGCTCGAACAGATCCCAGCTCGGCATGCTGACGACGCGTACTTGAATACCTTCTTCGGCCAATGCCTTCTGAGCGGCAACGGCAAGCTGCACTTCGGAGCCCGTAGCCAGCAATTGAGCTTGCGGCTCGCCGACGGCGTCGGATACGACGTAAGCGCCCTTCGCGATATTCTCGCGGGCTCCCGTTACCGTGCCTTCGAGAATCGGCAGGTTTTGGCGCGTCAGCACGAGCGCTACCGGATTGCCTTTGTTTTCCGCAGCGTAAGCCCAAGCCGCCGATGTCTCGTTGCCATCTGCAGGACGGATGACCGTGAGGCCCGGGATGATGCGGATGGAAGCCAGCTGTTCGATGGGCTCGTGCGTCGGGCCGTCTTCGCCGACCGCGATGGAGTCATGCGTGAGGACGTATACGACCGGCAAATTCATCAGCGCCGCCAAACGCACGGCAGGACGCAGGTAGTCCGTGAACACGAAGAACGTGCCGCCGAATACCTTGATGCCGCTGTGGAGAGCGATACCGTTCATGGCCGCGGCCATGCCGAATTCGCGTACGCCGAAGTAGATATTGCGTCCGTCGTAGCTGCCCGGCTTGAATTGGGTCAGACCCTTCAGATGCGTCATCGTGGAGCTCTCCAGGTCGGCGGAGCCGCCGGCCAGGTTAGGCACGGTTTTCGCAAGAGCGTTGAGGGCGTTGCCGGAAGCGACGCGCGTCGACAACGGTTTGTCTTCGGTCGTGTAAGCAGGAAGCTCCGCGTCCCAGCCTTCGGGCAGGTCGCCTGCCGTAGCCAGCTCGAATTGTTTCGCCAGCTCGGGATGAGCATCTTTGTAGGATGCGAAGAGAGCGTTCCAAGCCGCGTTGGCCTGCTCGCCTTTCGCTTTCACTTCGGCGAAGTTCGCGCGCACTTCGTCAGGCACGTGGAACTGATGGTTCTCGTCCCAGCCGTACACTTGCTTCGTCAGCTTCGTCTCGTCGGCGCCGAGCGGCGAGCCGTGAGGACCGGCATGTCCGCCTTTGCCGCCCTTGTTCGGGCTGCCGAAGCCAATCACCGTCTTCACTTCGATTAGCGTCGGTTTGGTAGCGTCCGCTTTCGCCGCTTCGATCGCTTTCGTCAATTCCGCCAAGTCGTTGCCGTCGGCAACGCGAATGACTTGCCAGCCGTATCCTTCGAAACGTTTCTGAACCGTTTCGCTGTAAGACAAGCTAAGCTCGCCGTCCAAGGAAATGTCGTTGGAATCGTACAGCACGACAAGCTTGCCAAGCTGCAGGTGGCCTGCAAGGGAAGCCGCTTCATGGGAGATGCCTTCCATGAGGTCGCCGTCGCCGCAGATCGAGTAAGTATGGTGGTCGATTACGTTGAAGTTGTCTTTGTTGTACACGGCTGCCAAATGAGCCTCCGCCATCGCCATGCCAACCGCCATCGCGATGCCTTGGCCCAGCGGGCCCGTCGTGGCGTCTACGCCGGCCGTGTGGCCGAACTCGGGATGCCCCGGCGTAAGCGAGCCCCATTGGCGGAAATTCTGCAGCTCTTCCATAGGAAGCGCGTAGCCGGACAGGTGCAGCAGGCTGTAAAGCAGCATGGAGCCGTGGCCGGCGGACAGAACGAAGCGGTCTCGGTTGACCCACTCCGGATTGGAAGGATTGTGGTTCATGTCCTTGGCGAACAATTGGTAGCCCATTGGAGCGGCGCCCATCGGCATGCCCGGATGACCGGATTTGGCTTTTTCGATGGCGTCGATCGCCAGCGTGCGGATCGTATCGATCGATAGCTGATCGACGGATTTTTGCGTGTCAGACATTGTACGTTTCCTCCTAAAATGGTTTATCTCTACGCTTAATTAAAAAGCCTGGTAACTCGGGGCGAAAGCTTTGAATATTGTACACCTCGCATTAATTGAACACAACCGTCTTGTTGCCGTGCACGATGACGCGATCCTCGATATGCCACTTCACCGCCCGCGCGAGCACGACCCGCTCGATCGTTCGGCCGATCCGCTTCAGATCCTCCACGTTGTCGCGATGCGTGACGCGCTGAACGTCTTGCTCGATGATCGGCCCGCCGTCCAGCTCCTCCGTAACGTAGTGGCCCGTCGCTCCGATAATTTTGACGCCGCGATTGTAGGCTTGAGCGTAAGGCTTGCCGCCGACAAAGGCGGGGAGAAACGAATGGTGGATATTAATGATGCGGTTCGGGAACTGCTCGATGAATTTGGGCGAAATGATCTGCATGTAGCGGGCAAGCACGATAATATCCGCTTTATCCGCGACGACCTCCATTTGCTTGCGCTCCGCTTCCGCCTTTGTATCGGCCGTAACGGGGATATGGTGGTACTTAATGCCGAACGACTCCACGAGCTCGCGCATGTCGGGATGGTTGCTGACCACCATCGCGATCTCGGCGTCCAGCTCACCGGCGCGCCATTGCCAAAGCAATTCCATCAAGCAATGGTCTTCTTTGGATACGAAGATCGCCAGCCGTTTCTTGCGGCTTGCGCGGAACGTGTGCCACTTCATCTGGAAGCGGTCCGCGACGCGGGCGAAGTCCTCCACAAGCACGGGAAGCTCGCGGTCCATATCGTTCAAGTCGAACTCGAACCGGATAAAAAACATGCCGCCTTCGGGATCCATCGTGTATTGATCCGATGAGACGATGTTCGCGCCGTGCTCGTACAGAAAGTGCGAAACGGCGGCGACGATGCCCGGACGGTCCGGACAGGAGATCAGCATTCTTGCGCGCCCTTCGGTTCCTTTCGCGGATTTTGCAGGTTGGGATGACATTTGAAGAATCTTCCTTTTCTATATCGAATTTGTTTGTATTCGCCTGATTATGCGTTCACCAAAAGCTCTTTCCCCGCGAACCAAGCGGTCAGGCGCTGATTCACTTGCTCCTCGGTGAGCTCGGACGACAACGGCCCGTCCACTTCCAGCATGTCGTACAGACGGTCCATCGGCTCGCGCGGATCCGCTTTTTTGGCTTTGGCGTCGTTCTTGAGCAGCGTCCACGTATCGATGACGAACGATCTTTGATCGATTTCGCGTTTCGCGAAGTAATGATGCAGCTTCTCGACGTCCTCCAGGAAGCCGATGCCGAACCGCTCCTTCACGTCACCGCGCAGAAGCGCGATTTCGGCCTCGTACATCGGACGTTCCTTTTTGTCGACTTTGCCGATCCAAGGCGTCTCCAAGATGAACGGACGTCCCTTCAATGCCTCGTGACGAACGATGCGAGCGATCGCTTCGTGGCCGAGCCAGCCCGCGCCGATCGGAGCGTGACGGTCCTTGGAGGCGCCGCGCGGATTTTTGCTGTCGTTGACGTGAACGACGGCGACTCTGTCAAGGCCGACGATGCGGTCGAACGTCTCCAGCACGCCGTCCAAATCGTGAACGAGATCGTAGCCGGCGTCGTGCATATGGCAGGTATCCATGCATACGGTCAAGCGGTGGTTGTCCTTGACCTTCTCGATGATCGCGGCGATTTCTTCGAAGCTCCGGCCGATCTCCGTACCCTTGCCTGCCATCGTTTCGAGGGCGATATTGACGTTCGTCTCGCTTGTGCCGGCGAGCACCTCGTTCAGCCCTTCGGCGATCCGGTTGATCCCGAATTCCGCGTCTTTGTCCGTAAATGCTCCCGGGTGCAGCACGATGTTGCGCACGCCGATGTAATCCGTGCGGCGAATTTCTTCCTGCAGGAAATTGACGGCGAGCTCGAACGTATCTTCCTTATAGGAGCCCAGATTAATAATGTATGGAGCATGGACGACGATTTCGCCGATCCCGGCTTTCTCCATCATCGCCTTGCCTTCTTCGATATATAACGTGTCAAGCGGCTTGCGGCGCGTGTTTTGCGGCGCGCCCGTATAAATCATGAACGAGCTGGACCCGTACGAGAGTGCTTCTTCGGTCGCCGTTAGCAGACCCTTGTCCGAGAACGAAACGTGTGAACCTATTTTCAACATGGCTTGAACGCCCCTTTCGGTTGATCAAACCTTATTTTACAAGGAATGTCGAAATAAATAAAGGAATACGATATAATTCATTATTGAGGTGACGCGAGGTATGAACGGAACGCCAAATTGGTTTATGTATTTCATTGTTTTCTGGGCCATCGTGATGGTTGTCGCCATGTCCATCGGCGGCTTCTTTATGTTCCGCAAGTTTCTCAAGGTACTGCCGATGCGGGACGGGAAGTCCAAGCTCGATTGGCAAAATTATTGGGTCGAACGGAGCCGCAGCATGTGGGGCGACGAATCCAAACAATTTCTGGACGAGCTGGTCTCGCCGGTGCCGACCGCCTTCCGGGACATCGCCAAACATTCCATCGCGGCCAAGATCGGACAAGTCGCCATCGAGCACGGCGCGAAGTCCGTCACGCGCGAGCATTGCATAGAAGGTTACATACGTGCAACGCCCAAGAGGGACTACCGCAGCCTGGTCACATTCTTGGAACGCAAAGGCATCGATTACGGACCCTACGAGCACTTGCTCAACAAATAATAGGCGAAGGCGGACCGGGGCGGTCCGCCTTGCCGCGCGCTTCTTGCAGGAAATGATTGAAAAGCTCCGAATCGGGGTACTCCCAGGTAAGATCGATTCATGCAACCCCGTCCCCCATTCATGCGTTGTAATTAGCAGGAGGTGGTTCATCCATGAGAAACTACAAAAAAACGAAAGCCGCGAGCGCGGCCGCGCTGCTTCTGGCGATTATGCTTACCGCATCCGCTTGCGGAGCGAACGGCAACAATGCGGGCCAAAACGGAAATGGCTCTACCGAAGCCGGCGTAAACGAACAGCTGCCGGAGAACGGCGGCATTCAGGATCCGGGCTCGCTCGGTTCGGATGACGAAGAAGGCACGGAGCCCGAAGAGTCCGCAACGACGGGCGGCGGTACCGATTCCAATGAACCCGCTGATGTCGCGATCAGCAGCACAGGGATCTACACAGGCCAGATTGATTCCAATTCCATCGAAATAAAGACGGACAAAGGCGCCGCGGCTTACCGCATTACGGAAGAATTAGCGCCCGTCATCGAGGCGCTGCCTACGGATGCGGCGGTCGCGTTCGAATACACGGAGAAAGTCATCGACAGCGAGCAAGGCGTCAAGCAGCTGTGGCTGACGAAGATCGAAGCCCAATCATAATCGGAGCGGAGTGACGGAGATGCGCGTGGCGGTGACAGGCGGAACGGGATTTATCGGCAAGGCATTGACGAGAGCCTTGACGGAGCGCGGCGATACGGTTTGGATCATTTCGCGAACCTCTTCCGGCGTGACGGAAGATAGGGATTCACGGCTGCGTACCGTCAGCTGGGACATGCTGGAGCGGGATCCCTCCCAGCTGGAAGGAATCGATGCCATCGTCAACCTGGCGGGCGAGAGCATTAACCAGCGTTGGACGGCAGCAGCGAAAGCCAGGATCGTCGAATCGCGGCAATGGGCCGCGGCACGCGTCGCGAAGCTCGTTGACGCGCTGGAGAACGGGCCTTCCGTCGTCGTTAATGCGTCCGGCATCTCCGCTTACGGCAGCTCGGAATCCGAAGTATTCGATGAAAGCAGCCCAACGGCCGTAACGGATTTCTTGTCCGGAGTCGTGCGCCGGTGGGAGCAGGCCGCCGACGGAATTGCCGTTAACCGGCTCGTGAAGCTGAGGATCAGCCTTGTGCTTGACCGCAAGGGCGGCGCTTTCCCGCTTATGGTTCTTCCCTACCGATTGTTCGGCGGGGGGCGGATCGGCTCCGGCAAGCAAGGCTTGTCTTGGATCCATATCGAAGACATGGTCGGGCTTATCCTGTTCTGCTTGGATAACGACGGTATCGAAGGTCCCGTTAACGCTTCCGCTCCCCAGCCCGTCGGCAATGACGAATTCGGCAGAGCCGTAGGTCGGACCCTCGGAAGACCGCATTGGTTCCCGCTTCCGGCCGTTCTGCTGCGCGCCATGCTCGGCGAGATGTCGATGCTGCTGCTTGAAGGACAGCGCGCGGTCCCCGACAAGCCGCTGAAGCTCGGCTTCCGCTTCCGATACCCGCAGCTGGAGCAGGCTTTGAAGGAGCTCCTCGTCGATTCCAGACTTCATAACAGATGAGAAGCCAGCCTCTCCAGGCTGGCTTTTTAGCTTATTATTTTGAACCGGTACGAAGGACCTTTGCCTCCAGCCAACTGGATCACGTCCCCGGGGGTTAACGGATACGACTTATAAGGGATCATAAGCGTGCCATTGAGCAAGCTGCCGTTTCTCGATCCCAGGTCCTTGGCGACGCGGCAGCCCTCCTCCTTCACGATTTCCAGGTGCAATCGGGACACGCCGTCCGCCCTTTCCTCGAATCCGTTGCCAGCGTTAACCCGCCCAATCTGGAACACGTCCGACAATACGGGAATCTCCTCCTCTTGCCCGTTCCAGCTTCTGCACAACAACGCTTTCTCCGCCCCATTAGACGAACCATCCGAGGAAGTACTTAATATCGTCGTCGGCTCCAATGCCGCGCGAGGAGCGGCTGCCCCCGGAAGCTCGCTATCGCTGTCATCCGCTTTCGAATCCCTTGAGCGAGGCGGCAGCGCGTAATTGCCTATCGAATTGGTGGTAGCGGCTCCCCGGTCCGGGGAGCTATCCGAATCCCGGTAAACCGACTGCAGCTGCCACCGTTGCTTTAACGGCAACGGCCCGGATTGAAGCTCGGACGAACCGGCAAAAGCCGGCGCGTCCGCCCCCGGCTCGCGTGGCGCGATCAGCAGCTCGGTCCCCTTCCTCCAAATCAGCAGCGCCCCAACCAGCAACAGCAAGGTGAGCCCTAAACTGATCAGCATCGACTGCGAGGACGGCTGGCTAAGATAGACGAAACGCCATATGCACGCGGCTCCCGTCATTAAAGCCGCTCCTGCCATCCACCTGCGATTGCCCGCCCTTTTCTTGGAGAACGCGTCATTCTCCTCGGCAAATTCAATGCGCTCCCCGTCATCCGATATCCGTTGTTGATCGTTTTCCATTTCGGGACCCCCGCCTCCCGACTCCACGGCCTGCTGCTCCGGTCCGTCGATGAACGGCATGTCATCCCCCGCCGAGTCTATCGCGCGTTCAAGCGGCCATTCGCCAGAAAGATGCCTCAGTGACGCTTGCGGCCTTTGCTTTCCCAACATTTCGAGCAGCAACCGCCTTAGCTCGGCGAGAGGCCAACGATTGGCGTGAAACAGCTGCAGGATGCCTCGCAATCCTTCCCCGTCCACAGACTCCACGTACGCCGTCCACCTTGCCACCATCGCCAGCAAATCATCGCCTTGATCGCTTTCTTCCTTGCGGCTTTTAAGCGGAACGTACACAAAGGAAAGGTCCTCCAGACTCTCGCCGACAAACAAGAACGTATCCCCCAGCAAACAGCCTTCCGGTCTTAACATATAATCCCTGCACTCCAGGAGCGCGGATACGACCCGCAGCAGCAAGCCGTAGAACTGCCCCATGGTCAGCGGCTCCTGCTGCAGCCTGTGCAGAAGCATTTTCTTGCCGCCCAGCGCGTATCGGAACGACACGCGTCCGTCCATCTCCATCCATTCCACGGGCAATAAACAAGGGACGCGCTGCGACTTCAGCATGTTAATCTCCAGCTCGTCGAGATCGCCGCGCCCGATGCCTCCCTCCTTGTCCAACGTCATCTCGTGGCCTCGCCCATGGATGAAATCTATTCGATAAGGCATGCCGAATCTTCTCCTTTGCCGCGTATTTCGTTCGTCTTACGGAAAAACGGGCCACACCGTAACGACGGCCGGCACGACCGCTATCATAAAGGGCATCCGTAAACGGCCGCGTTTACCGCGCGAAACCGTTCCGGGTTCATATGTTCCTTCTCCCCCGGGGTCATCCGATGCGATGAAGAGGGAAACGGATCTCCTGACGACTTTCGAAGGCATCTGCCGCGATGCCAACAGAAGCAAGGCGATCAATCCCGCATAGACGATCGATGCCATAGCGAGTTGAACAACGGCCCCCGCTCCGACCCACACGCCTACCGCCCCAAAGAGCTTCACGTCGCCTGCTCCGATAGCGCCAAGTCCGTACAAAAGCAGCAATGGCAAAAATCCAGCCGCGGCTCCCCAAGCCGCTTCTCCTACGGAGGTCCAGCCGCCGGCTAAGGCATGGAACAAGAAGCCCGCTGCAAAAAACGAAATCGTTAGCCGATTCGGTATGATGCGGGAGCGCAGATCGGTCGCCAGCGCAAAAGCCAGAAGCAGCAGCGTTGCTGCGGCGGCGAAGCTAATCATCACGACATCCCTCCTTTCCTTTGCGGCAGATCCGGCTTAATTCGCGCCGTCCCCGCTTCTTTTGGCCACGATAAAATGTTTGGCGGCGACCGCTTCGCCTTCGTTCCCCGCGGCCGACACGGTCAACTGCCAAATGCCCGGCGTCGTATTGCCCGACACATGCCAGGTCCATGACGCAAAACCGTCTTGATCCGCCGTCGTTTCGCCCAGATGTCTGGCCTTGCTCGCTCCGCTCTTGTACATGACTCCCAGAGATACCGATTGGCCCGGCTCCGTCAGCACGACGACCGTCGCTTTCTGTCCCGGCCTCAGAGGAGCAGGCAGGATCGAGACGATCTGCAGATGAGGCAAACCGTCTTCGCTCTGGCCGATCTTCGAGCCGTAAGACGCGGCGACGGAATCGCTCACCCAGACGCGCTCCCGAACTTGCTTCCTCAGTACAATCGGACGTCCCAGCAGCGGCACCTTCATCGGGAAATCATATTGAAGCGTCACGCTCAGATAGGCGTCGTCCTTGGTTTGCAAGTCTGGCAGCTTGAGCTTGGCAAGCCTGATACGTTCAGGCTTCAGAGCCGATTCCTTGGCGAAATGGCGGGCCATCGGCTCGATGACGCCGCGCCCGAGCTCCGTCGCGGCGAGATCGACAAGCGGTCCCCAATCGCCGCGAAGCGCGGAGCTTGCCAATTCTCCGGCCGGCGCCGGCAGCCATTCCGCGGCATTCGCGGCGATCTCCTTCCATTCCGGCAGCAAAGGAGCGCTCGCGATAGGCAGTGCAGGCATCGAACTTGCCGCCCCGCTGGCAAGTCCGGCGCTCGCCAGCTCCGCCGGATACATATGCGAGGCGAGGCTCCGTGCCGTCTGCGAAGCTGTCTGATGCAGCGACATCTGGGCCGCGCACAGAATGATCAGCAGCACGAAGGCGGCCAAGACGAACAGGATAAGCGGAAGGACGATAGCCGCTTCGACGACGATGGAACCATCTGCTCGTCTTGCCGCCGACAGCAGGCGCGAGCAGCCTAGACCTCCTCCGCGTTCAGTACGACCAACCCGCCGTCTCGGCCGATCTGTACTCCCCATTCGCCACCCTCCCCTTCAACAAGCCAAGCTCGCCCATTAATTTCGTAGCGCCCGGCAGAAACCATAGCTTGATCGAAACCGTCGCTTCGCCGGTTGCCCCAGTCGGCACTTGGGATAAAACCAAATCGCTGTTCTGCTCGATGACGGCTATCATTCTGGCCAGCCTTTCATCCTCGCCCCCGCCGTGAAGCAGGGCAAACAGCCGCAAGTAATCCAGGTAGGACAGCTCCGCCTTCGCGTATTTGGACAACGGCGCGGTTCCTTTGCGCGCGAATTCCAGCATATCCTCCGTCGCCTTCTCCACGCCGTATAGAATGGCCGCGGACAAGACGAGCAGCGGATGGCCGAGCGAGCGGCTTGCGATCAGTCCTTCCATCGTCCTTATGGCCAGTCTCGCCCCGAACAATTCGCCATACGCCGCGAGCAGATTGCCCATGGGATCATGGAAGCCGTACAACCAATACTCCATCTCCTGATTATGAAAGGAGGCCGCCTCCGCCACCCCCTCCACGTCGCCATGTTCGATCAAATCCAGCAGCTGCTGGGGCGCGAAATGACTGAATCGACCAGAGGCATATTCGCCGTAATAGAACATGTCCCGGCTCCCCGACAGCATCTCCGCCATCCCGGCGAACAGCCCTTCCATCCGATTGGTTGCTTGCCGCGCCCCTGCGCCCGCATCCGATGATTGCTGCCAGGGCTCCATCCCGTTCTCGACTCCGCCGCTTTTCCGATTAAACAATCGATTATCCTCGTAACGCCGTTCCACGGAGCGGAACAGCTCTCGATGCTCAGGCAAATCCCTCATCCCGGCAAGACCGTTCAATAGGCGTCCGGCACCCTGCCAAGCTGTCGCCGTCTTGGCCTCTTGCTCCTTCAGCTGCTTCTTGATATCCGCGTTCTCCAGCTCCGTCCTTCGCTTGGCGATAAGCGATGAGCGGCCGATGAACCGCGTTTCATAGTGCCGTACGGCTAGCTGAATTTCGACGACGCCAAGCGAGAGCGGCTGCACCGCCGCGGGAGCTTGCGGCGTCGCCATCGCTTGCGCCAATCTGGATAAGAGCTGCTCGATCTCGCTTACGATTGCCGTTCCGCCGATGCCTTGCTCATTGAGCTCATTGCGATAGGCCGTCCACCAGGCGGGGCTCCGCAGCAGCTGCTCCCCGCTATTCCGAATCTCCTCAAGCTCCGAAGCGGCAGGAGCCGCGACCGGATTATTCTCCGTGCCAGGAACCTTCTTTCCCTGTACCCCGTCATAACCGCTTGAAGCCGTATGTCTGCTTGCGACCCGCTTCATCTCTTCGTTGGCGGCTTCCGCCTGCTCCAGCTTTCTCATGGCTTCCGCAAGCTTCTCCGCATGCCTTCGCTCAAGCTTCGCGCTTGCGGAGCGAAGCTGCTGCGTCATAGAGGACACCTCCTCCTCGTAATCGTTTAACCGATCTTCTTCAAAAAGAGATCCTTCGGCTCCGTCCTCTTGGCCCAGCAGTCCGGCATACTCGCCGAAACCCGCCAGAAGAGTGCTAAAGGTTCTCGAGCTTCCGCCGGCTCTTATCGCTTCCGTTCCAGCCGGCACTAGGGGAAGCGACTCATCCGCAGCGACCCCTTCGGCTCCCTGCTCTTGCAGCAGCAATGCTTCCGCCAGCAGCGCCTCTCTTTTCTCGTACAGCCTGCGAAGCTCGCTTAGCGTATCGATGGCTTGCCCGCTCTGCTTTAGCGAATCCGCGAGCGGAAGCAGCTTGGCCACGACCTCAAGCGTCATGTCGACGGGAGCTTTATATTTCATCTCCTCCAAAACCTGTCTGGCAAAAACGGCATGCTCTCCAAGTACCGCCGATGTATGCAGCTTTGCGGTCTCCACCTTCGTGGTAATGATGCCAAACCCGCCATCCTTCGCGGTTTCTCCAAGATTGCCTTCGACAACCTCTTGGAAAATCGTCTCGCCGTCGGTACCTCCCCGCCCGAATAAACCGTAGCGCTCATAGAGCCATGAGTCGTAGGCAGACAGGGCGGAACGCACGCCGGCTCTAGCAGCGTCCTCCGCCATGAGACCCGCGGACATTATTCTTGCGTAGTCGATCAATGTCCCGAAAAATAACAGCAAAGAGGAGAGAACGACGATGGCGAACAACGCGACCGTGCCGTCGTCTCTAAACCCGAGCCTTCTCCATGTATGCCTCCGCATTTTGGACCTCCTTCCGCGCGGGCGAACCATCCGGCTCATCGAGGCTGATTGCCGCCGTACGAGGACAATACATCCCCCGCTTGCTTCTTCGCCGTCTTGCCCCCGGCTGTTGCGTCTGCGAATTTCTTCGAATAATAGCGGGCCAAATCCACATGGCGAATAAAAGCGACGGGCTCCGTAATGATCGACTTTCCGTTCCCCGACGGATCAACGAATCCGCCCTCCCCCCAAAGCCGCAGCATCCCGGAGCCTACCGGCTTGACCAGCTTCACTCCGACGAAACGCAGCAATCCCTCATTGGAGCGCGACGCCTCGCCGACGTAGCTCAAGCCCGCTTTCTCAAGCCAGCCCGAAGCTTGCTCGAGCTTGCGTTCTGCCAGCGACGCGCCGTCCTGGCCCCTTTCCCTTGCCGGCAGCGATACCGTAGCCGCCTCCGCTCCCGATGCCAAGCCGAACAGGCTGCCGATCGCTCCGTCGGATCCCAGTCCCGCGTATAACCCGTCATATGCGGATGCCGACAGAATGCCGGTTCGCGGCTCGCGGTGGCTGTTGTCCCAGCCAAAAGCGGCTCGCTCTGCCGTAATGGAAGCCGCATACGTCACGATAACGTTTTGATAGGCGAACAACCCCATGAACATCATCAACAGGATCAATAAAAACAGGATCGGGAACACGAAGACGGACTCCAGGCTATAGCTGCCGGCTTCCTCCGTTCTAAACATGCCGCAGCGAACTTTCGCCCAATGGACCAGAGCCCTCCGGCCGCCAACTCCCGGCCTGCCGTTAATTATCAAAGATCCGGCTCGCTTCATCGTCCGCTTTTCCCATCAGATTCTCGATCAGCGCGATGATCCAATCCTTGAACAGCAACGCGATAATAATGACGACCGCTATAATCAGAATAATTTCCAACGTGCCGAGCCCCTGCTCGTTTCTCCAGAACGATCTCCATTTGGCGGCAAGCTTCATCATGCCTATTCAACCCTCTCTCTTCGTCAATTTGCGTGGCCTTTCCGTTAAGACATGAGCAGAAACGCCGGCGCGGCCACGATCACCATCATGATGAACAGAATGCCCACCAGCGGGAACACCAGCTTGGACGAAGCCTCCTCCCCGCTTGTTCGGGCCGCGGCCTTGCGCTTCTCCCAGATCGAATAAGAAAATTCCCTCAGAGCCAGCACGAACTGGTCGCCGCCTCTGCGATAATTAAGCAGAAGCACCGTTGCGAACACCGATACCTCCTGCACGCCGCAGCTTCTGTTCATGCGTTCGATCGCCGCGGCAAAAGACTGGCCGTTTCCTATCGCCGCGATCGCGAATGCCCATTCTTTGTGCAGCGGATGATCGCTCTCCGCCTGCCTAACATTCCAACATTTCGCGAACGCGCCCTGCACGGTCTCGCCCGCTCCGACAAGCAGCATCAGCTTCGCGATCATATCGGGAAGCGCAGCGATGATCGCCCTGCGGCGGCTTTCCACCGCGCGACCGGCCTCGACGAAACGGCGCAGCACAAGAACGGCGGCCACCACTCCCCCCATCGCGAGCAGGGCAGTCTCGTCCGCAAGCATCGACAGACAGGCGCCGGCAGTTAACGACGCATAGGCTTGGCCAAGAGCGAGCGACAACCCGGCTCTTGTCTGCTCGATCGACCAGGCCGAGCCTTGCAGCAACATAAGCCGGCGATGATGCTTCTCGACGCGGAGCCTAACGATATCGGCCTGCTCCGCGGCAAACACAAAACGAAGAAACGGCTTTGACAAGAGCCTGGCTTGTATACCTCCATGCAGGCGCCGTCTGCCGCGTATCGCAAAGTAAAGCTCCCTTGCCGCGGCCGCTCCGATCAAATACATCCAAAGGCCCCCCAAAACCGCCGTAACCGTAGCCGCGAGCATACCTCTTCTCTCCTCACATTTCGATGGACATGATCTTGTTAATGAACCAGAAGCAGCAAGCAAGCAGCAGAAGCGCCGCCGACAGCATGACATATCCGAAACCGTTGTATAACGGGCTCATATAATCAGGCGCGGCGATTCCGAGAAAGCTTAGAAAAACAAACGGGACAGCCATCATGACGCGGGCTTCGAACCGCTTCTGGGCGATCATGACGGCGATCTCTCCATCGACGCTCATCTTCTCGCCAATGACCCAGGAGGTTCGTTTCATCACCTCCAGCAGATCGCCGCCCGAACGCTTGCACGCGGTGAGCGTATCCGCGAACATCGTAATTTCGTCGATGTCCGCCCGCTTGGCGAAATCCCGGACCGCCTCCTCCAGCGGTACCGATTGATCAAGCAAGTACCCCATGACGCGCAGCTCCCTCAGCATATCCTCGCCTTCCTCGGGATACAGCAGACTCAAATCCTCGGTCGCCGCCCGAAACGCGTTTTCCGCCGAACGACCCGCCGCCAGCGATGACGAAAGCGAGAAAAGCAGTTCCTTGAATTGCAGCTTTAATCGCTCTCTTCGTCTGCGCCGCAGCGTTTCTCTCCTAAGCCTGGGAGCCGCTGCTCCGGCAATCGAAACGATCATGGATAGAAGAACCGAGTGATATACAACGTAAATAGCGGCAAATAACGCCGTGGTCCCCGTCATCGCCGACACCGCGATCTCTTTCCCGTTCATCCGATAGACGGTATAGTCCGCCGGGCCGTTAAATGGACATTGCCCGTTCGTGGATGCTCCGCCGCTTCCCGACAAGACGCCTTCCCATCCGCACCATTCCAGCATTCTAAACATCCGCGTACCTCTTTTGGGCGTAAGGCTGACCGGCAAGCCGCTCCTCCTCCTTTCCAGCTGCCTTCAGCTTGTGTACCCGGATTAAAGGGCAGCCGGTCCGCTCCAATCGGCCCGCCGCCGCTCCCTCTTCGGCCTCTGTCCGCGCGAATAATACGTTCAGCTTGATTCTCCCCTCTTCGACTCCCGCCATCTCGCATATTTCGACGACTCGCCGCTTGCGGTCTCTTCCTCTAGCCAGGTGGACAACGATATCGATAGCGGACGCTATCTGTCCCCGGATTACGGGCAGCGGCAGCTCGGCTGCGCCGAGCACCATCGTCTCGAGCCGTCCCATCATGTCCATGGCGCTATTGCCATGTCCGGTCGAGATGGAGCCCTCATGTCCGGTATTTAACGCCTGGAGCATGTCTAACGCTTCGTCGCCGCGCACTTCGCCTACGATGATCCGGTTGGGGCGCATGCGGAGCGATGCCCGAATCAGCTCGCGGATCGTAATGCTGCCCTTGCCTTCCGTATTCGCGTTTTTGGTCTCCAGCGATACCAAATTCGGCACCGAGCGAATCTGCAGCTCCGCCGAATCCTCGATGGTGACAATCCGCTCGTCGGGCGGAATATGCTGGGACAATGCGTTCAGGAACGTCGTTTTCCCCGTTCCCGTCCCCCCGCTGATGAACAGGTTGTATTTGGCTTCGACCAGCACCTGCAGATATTGGGCCGCATCCCCCGACAAGGAATCGTTAGCAATCAAATCCTCCATGCTCATGGGCTTTTCGGGGAACTTGCGAATCGTCATGCAGGGGCCCTTAAGCGCGACTGGCGGCAATACGACATGTACGCGCGAGCCGTCGGGAAGGCGGGCATCCACGATAGGCGACGATTCGTTGACGATTCGGTTCACTCCGGCGACGATTCGCTGAATCAAGTCTTGCAGCCGTTCTTCGCTTTCGAAGGTTTCCTCCAGCAACGTTATCCGCCCCTCGCGTTCGACGAATATTTCCTTATGGCCGTTGACCATAATCTCGTTGACAAGCGGATCGTCCATAAGCGGCTGCAGCAGATCAAGGCCGCGGAACGAATGGAACAACCGCTTGACGAGCTTGGCCTTTTCCGCCGCCGACAGCGGTCGGCTTCGGCACCACTCGAACACGACGGCCTCCGTCTTGCGCATCAGCTCGTCGTCCGAGAGAGAGCCGCCGAAGTCGATTGCCGCTCGTATTCTGCTCCGCAGCTCCGCTATGACCTCATCCGGCGGCACGCGCTTGCCCCCCTTGCTTCAAGGATTGCTTCACAAGCTCGCAAACGGCAGCCAGATACGGCGAAGACGAAAGCGGCGTCATGCCGCGAGCCCGCCACTCAGGCACCTCCGGCAGCCATGTCGGCGATTCGCGAATCCCCGTCTCGTTCATGAAGACGCGGCCGTCGATGCCCGCGTAGCCTCCGTTGCAGATCATGCGAGTCATCGCGAGCACCTTTCCATACCGCTCGCCATGGGCTTGCCGCGCGTAACGCATCGCTTCCTGCTGCTTGCCGATCACGTCCCTCTCATTCCTAACGATTTCATATACGAGATCTGAGCGCTCGAGCAAGGCTTGCTGCATGGCCGTCCATTCATTATCGAGATCCAGGACGATCAGATCATATCGCCCAGTCGCCGCAATAAAATCGGCCATCGCGACCGCATCCTCTCCGCTGAGCGTCAGCCGATCCTCCGGATTGGCGAACCCCGGGATGTAATCGCATTTGAGCAGCGCGCTGTACATGCAGCAGCTTGCCAGCTGCTCGGCGTTCGAAGGCGCCCCCGTCTTGACCCGATATAACAATTCGGATAACCCGGCGCTTGAACGGTTCCTCTCGGCTTCCTGCCATTCGCATGCCGAAGCAAAGCGCTCCAAATTGACATAACAGGCTCGCAATCCGGCAATGGCGGCCCCCGCCGCAGCATGAAGAGCAACCGTCGTCTTGCCGATGCCGCCGGCAGCCGAATGAATCGAGAGTACGGTCGACCCGCCAGTCTCCGCAACCTTGCTAGGTCTAGCAAATCCAGCCGTTCTATCCGCCGCGTTCTCCGAAGCTCTCGAATCCGCGCGGCAAAAGTCTTCGAGGGCCCCCATGAACTGCGGCAGCGGCTGGTAGCGCAGAAGCTCCCTGTCGCCTCCGGGTCCAAGCCGGTCCGCCAGCACGACGACCGGCGCATGAGGCACGCAATCGCGCAGCTCCTCGGCAAGCTCGGGCTCCGCCACCAAGATGTCGATGCCGTAGCCTTGCTTCAAGTAATGCTTGCATGAATTGGCGCTCGTGAACGCCGTCAATTGCCAGCGATCGCCGAACGGGCTTTCCCTGACATAGCCCGCCAGCCTTCTCACATACTCCTTGTCTCTTGCCGCTAAGGCCAACTGAAGCTTGTTCAATGCTCGTCCTCCTCCCTTAAACTCCAACATGCGCGTCTGCGAAAAATCGTCAAACAACAAAAAAAGCACCGCAATGCGTGCAGCTTATCGCTGCAACATTGCGGTGCTACCGCGTGTGTTGAACTTTGGTCACTAATTTACCATATGATGGTGATTCCGTCAACTATATTCAGCGACGCAACTTTCAGTGAAAATAGAGATTGATTTCTCTTTGCGCGTTTTCGTCGGAATCGGAGCCATGCACGATATTGCTGGCCACGTCAATGGCATAATCGCCGCGAATCGTTCCCGGCGTCGCGTCCGACGGATTGGTGGCGCCGATAATGGATCTTGCGTTTTTCACGGCGTCCTTCCCTTCCAGCACCATCGCGAATACCGGACCGGACGTAATAAAGTCGACCAATTCGCCAAAAAAGTTCTTCGAGCGCAAATGCTCGTAATGCACTTCGGCAACCTCGCGCTCCAGCTTCATGAGCTTGGCATCGGTCAGCTTAAAACCTTTTGCTTCGAATCTGGCGACGATGTGACCCGTCAATCCGCGAGCCACGCCGTCCGGCTTCACCATCACAAATGTACGATCCATCATAACCCCTCCATCATTATTAGGTATAGACAATTATTTGGTAATCCATTCATAAATAATGCCCGCCGATTCCTCGATTGCCCGGTTCGTCACGTCAATGATCGGACAAGCTAGCGATTCCATGACGGAAGCGGCATAATCCAGCTCCCGTTGAATACGCTCCGCGGAGGCATACTGCGCGGTAGACGGCAATCCAAGCGCTTTAAGCCGTTCTGTCCGGATCTCAAGCAGATGTCCAGGCTGCATCGTCAAGCCTACGATCAGTCTGCCGGGCCCTTGCCTTAACTCCTCGGGAGGGAGCACCTCCGGCATCAGCGGCAGATTCGCAACCTTGATTCCCTTGTGCGAGAGGAATACGCTGAGCGGAGTCTTGGATGTCCGCGACACGCCGATCAGGATCACCTGCGCCTGAAGGAGACCGTTTACATCCTTGCCGTCGTCATAAGTAACCGCGAATTCGATCGCTTCCATGCGCCTGTGATAGTCCTCGTCGATGGAATGCAGCAGCCCCGGCTGCTTGCGTGGATGATCGTTAAACGTATCAACGTAGGCTTGCAACATCGGGCCCATGACATCGACGGCGCGCACGCCTTGTTTGACCGCTTCTTCCCTCATAAACTCTCGCAATTCCGGCTGAACGAGCGTGTAACTGATAAATCCGCCCGTAAGGGAGGCTTCGGCAATAATGCGCATTATTTCATCTTCCTTGCTGATGTGGCCATATCGCTTGATCTTGACATGATGGGACGAAAATTGTCTGAGCGTCGCCTTGGCGACGGCTTCCGCCGTCTCTCCCACCGCGTCGGAGCAAACATAGATGTAAGGCTGCTTCATAACCCTTGCTCCCCCAGTTCCCGTACGGTCGTGATGTCCGCCATCAAACGTATGATATTCGACTTGGACACCCAGCCCGTCACGATAGGCTGCCTTCCGCCGCTCTCGTCCTCAGATTCCACGGTAACGGGCAAACAATCCACCTGATGCATGGACATCTTGCGAATGGCGTCTAGCACGGAATCTTCGGGCGACAACGTTACGATATTGGGGTATCTCGTCATGACCATGCTTACGGGGATGGATGCCGCGCTGGCGTTGCCAAGCGTGATCTTGAGCAGATCCTTTGGCGTAATGATGCCCGCGAATCGTTTATTCTCGGTAACGACGAGCAAGGTGTCCGCATTCTCCGTGAACAATGTAATGACGGCATCATGTACGGAGAGCGTGTCCGGTATGTTGACCGGGACCCCCTGCACCTCCTTGACCTTCATCGTATTAAATCGCTGCATCGGCTCGCTTGCCGTACGATATGTATTTCCAAGGAAATAACCGACCTTCGGTTTGGCATCCAGCATCCCGAGCATCACCAGCAGCGACAGATCCGAACGGAGCGTCGGGCGGCTGACGCCCAAATATTCGGCAAGCTGTTCGCCGGTTACGGGAGAATGCTTTTTGACCAGATCTAGAAGCTCCAATTGCCTGGATGTCAGTTGAATCGGACTCCCCCTCTTTCGCTTAAACTCGAATTTCTTTAAAAAGTCGCTTTTCTCATTATGAGTCACAAATAATTAAATAGAGTATTATAATACATCAATTAATATATCATATACTTTCTTTCTCTACAAGAAAGACCGTTTCTGATTAGAAACGGTCTCCTTTTTCTTGATTTCTTACGATTATTGCTTAACTTTACTTCGTCATATCCAAGAACTGCTGCACGTCCCTCTCCGTCAAGGCAACCGCAGCCTGCCAGAACTCGGGCTGCTCCAGATCGACGCCAAGATGCTTCATCGCAAGCTCTTCTACCGTCATGCTTCCCGTATCGCGCAATAAAGCCACGTATTGATCGGCGAATTCCGCTCCTTGCTCAAGCGCTCGAGCGTACAGCCCCGCGCTGAACAGGTAGCCGAACGTGTACGGGAAGTTGTAGAACGGAACGTCGGTAATATAGAAGTGCAGCTTCGACAGCCAGAAATGCGGATGCAACTCGCCTAACGTATCGCAGTACGCTTCTCGCTGCGCCTCTGCCATCAACGCGTTCAGCTCGTCCGCGGTGACGAGTCCTTGCTTGCGTTTTTCGTAGAACCGGGTCTCGAACAGGAGACGGGCGTGTATGTTCATAAAGAAAGCGACAGCGTTCTGGATCTTCCCCTCCAACAGCCCCAGCTTCTCCTCGCCGTCTTCCGCAGCGGACAGCGCCCGATCCGAGACGATCATCTCGGCAAAGGTGGACGCCGTCTCGGCGACGTTCATCGCGTATTCTTGCGCGAACGCCGGCTTGTCGTTCATCACGTGCTGATGATAGGCGTGGCCAAGCTCGTGCGCGAGCGTCATGATCGTCGAGGACGATCCGGAGAACGTCATGAAGATGCGGGTCTGCCCGCTCTTCGGGAACGAGGTGCAGAAGCCGCCGGGCCGTTTGCCGGCACGGTCCTCGGCTTCGATCCAGCCCTCCTTGAACGTCATCTCCGCAAACTCCGCAAGCCTGGGATCAAAGGACCTGAACTGCTCGATGATAAAGGCCGCCGATTCGTCGTAAGTCAGCTTTTTCGACGAGGCGCCCAGCGGAGCCTCGACGTCGTGCCAATCCAGTTTTTCCAGGCCCAACAAGCTCGCTTTGCGCTGCAAGTAGGAGACCAAGGCCGTTTTGCCGTCCCCGATGGCTCCCCACATCGCGTTAAGAGTTTTCTGTGTCATCCGGTTGATTTGCAACGGCTCCTGCAGCACGTCGTTCCAGCCGCGGTTCTCGTACAGCTTCAGACGGAAGCCCGCCAGCCTGTTGAGCGTCTCGGCTCCCAATCGCTCGAACGACGTCCATTCGCGCTCCCACTCGGCGAACGCCGCTTGTCTGACCTCGCGGTCTTCATCCGATAACCGGTTGTACATTTGGCCGGCGGACAAGGACTTCGTTTCTCCGTTTTCTTCCACGCGGAATTGCGTTGCGGCAACCAGCGTGTCATAAAAGTCTCCCCAGCCGTGGTAACCATTGATCGCAAGATCGCCGGCAAGCGCTTCGAGCTCTGGCGCCATCTTCCGTTTGGCGAGCTCCCGGCGTTCCTGCAGGTTAAACGAAATGTCCGCGTGCTCGGAATTGCCGAGCAGCGTCTCCCAGTCCTTATCCCCGATCCCCCGCAGGAACGTATCGTATTGGGTCATCGCGGACGTATAGCGGGCTGCAATCGTTTTGACGCGATCGTTTAATACGCTTGCGGCGGCGTCCTTCGTATTTTGAGCGGCCAGGCACGACACGTAGGACTCCGATTGCCTTAACGCGAGCAGAATCCGCTGCGATAACGCTGTCAGCTGTCCCAGCTTTGCGCCTTGCTCCCCATCCTTATCGCTGATCAACGTCTGGAGCTGTTTGATGTCGTTTTCCATGCCCGCCAGCTCCGCCGCGAACGCGGCCGAAGCCGAGCCTCCAGGATAGATCACGTCCAGATCCCAGATTTGCGGATATTGATTTCCCATTGCGTTTAGCCGCCTTCCTCGTTTAAGATCAAAAAAACCAGGCAGCCTCGCAATGCATTTGCGAAAACCCACCTGGCGGTGTATAACATTAGTATATCATACTGGAGGAACCCATCATGTCCAAACCATTGCAAATATCGCCAGATACGGCGATCAAGCTGTCGAAGCAGCTTCAAGTTCCGATCGAAAGACTGATGCATATGCCGCGGCATATCTTGCTTGCGAAGCTCGCCGAGCTAGCCAAGTCCGAGGCCGAAGCAACCAAGGCGGAGGATGTCTCCAAAGGAGATTCCGAGCAGCCATGATGATTCCCTTCGAGAATACATGGCCGTACGACCTTGTCATGGGCGATCTTTATGTATCTCAATGCCCCTTCTGCAAAGCCGAGAACGTGCTTTTATTGCTCAAACCGAGCGAGCTGCCCCATATCCGGGATGGCAAAAAGCGGCTAATGGTCATGCCCTGCTGCCATGGCAGAATGACCATCGTCGATGCCGATCAGGATTATCTGCTCGCGGACGCGCCGCTTCGAAGATCCTGATCGAAGCGACAGCGCGCCACCCTGAACGTCATCCTCTACGCCGTGCTTGCCTTCTCGCTTCCCCCGCCCGCCATCGGCGTTTGGCCCATTTCCTCCCGGACCAGCTGCCACTGCTCGCGGCATGCGCGGATCATCGCCGCATCCATGATGGATTTGTCGGAAACGACGCGAGAGAACCACTTCACGGCCTCGTGCCTTTCTCCGACTCGCCGGTTCAGCTCCCCGATCAGATACATCAGCCTGGCATTGTTTAAGCTGTTTCCCTCCAGCTCGTATACCCGAACGTAAGCTTCAAGAGCGAAAGCCAAAAACTTGTTCTCTTCTTTCGTCTTGCCCTCGTAGCGATACAGCCATGCGATATGATGCAGCAGTCCCGCGATAACCCGATCCGGAGCGCCTGTCGACTGAGCGGCGAGCAGCGCTAGCTTGTACGTCTCCATCGCTTGTTCCGCGGTTCTTTCTCCACCGTAGCTAATCCCATGCCAATTAGCCCCGATTCGCTCGTAATAGCCTTTTTTCTGTTTATCGTTTAATTGGCCTAAGCCGTTCTCCGTCGAAGCATACCCGCAGCCCGGGCATACGCGCACGACGTAATAATCGGGATTAACGCCTTTCTCGAAGTAACCGCAAAAATCCGAATCCATTCGCGATGCTCTCTTGAAACTGGGTCGAACCTTAGATGTTGTATACGTCGTTTCGCAGCAGATGCAAATAACTTTGGACTCATATAGCGGTTCCATGAGGAATCACGTCTCCTATTCAGATGTGTTCACGAAATGGTACGCGGGTCCCGATAACCTCTCGATCAAAATGTCCTGCAGCTCCTGCGGCAAGCCGCTCTCCTGGAGCGCGCCGCGCATGCAGCCCAGCCATGCGTCGGCATGAAGCCTGGTGATCGGGAAGGGCAGATGTCTTGCCCGCATCATGGGATGCCCGTATTCGTCGGAGTACAAGCTGGGTCCTCCGAGAAATTGCGAAAGGAACATGAATTGCTTGTCCATGACCGGATGAATGTCATCCGGGAACAACGGTCCGAGCAACGGATCGGCTTGCACTTTCGGATAAAAAGCTTCGACTATAGTCCTAAGACCCTTTGCTTCTCCAACCGCTTCATAAAGGCTTATATTCCTATTCATCGTCATATGCATCTCCAAACTTTAGGTCATTAGTATTATATCACATCATAAATATTCCTAGGGACAAAAAAAAGCCCGCGAACGCGGGACTAAAGACTTATAGCGTGTAGCATCTCCAGATTACGTTTCGTATTCCTCTTCGGTTGGCGCCGCGATGGACTCCCTGATGACGTAGACAAAAGCGCAGACTAGGATGCCGGCGATAATACTCATGATCATCACTCCAAGCGTGTAAGGATGATTCTATTGTACCATAAATAACGCCGTTATAAACCGATTTCGCAAGCGTTTACAAACTGTAATATTCCTGTAACATTCTGCAATAGTTATGGATGTCCCGCTCCCGACATATAAGTAGGTAAGGAGTCCGTACAGGCCTCCCGCAAAGGAGGTCCCCGATGCTTCGCGCGATGATTCATCCTATGTCCCTGACGGCGATGACCGCTTTGTTTATCGCGCTGCTCATGGCTGTTTATCCCACCGAAACGTTGTATTCCTCGCTGCGCGGACTGTCGATCTGGTGGCAGGTTTTATTCCCGGCTCTATTTCCGTTTTTTGTCATATCGGAGCTCATGCTCGGTCTCGGCATCGTCCATTTTCTCGGCAAGCTGCTGGATCCGTTCATGCGTCCTTTGTTCCGCATTCCCGGCATCGGAGGGTTTGTCGTCGCCATGGGTTACATGTCGGGTTATCCCGTCGGGGCGAGACTAACGTCCCAGCTATGGGAGCAGAGACTGATCACGAGAAACGAAGGCGAACGCCTCGTCGCTTTTACGACGACTTCCGACCCCATATTCCTGATCGGCGCCGTGTCCGTCGGATTTTTCCATAATGTCGCCTTAGCCCCGCTGCTCGCGGCGGCCCATTACGGCAGCGGCTTCGCCATTGGCTTGCTTATGCGGTTTCACGGCTTGCGGGAGGACCGTTCCGCGAAGGCGTCCGCTGGCGACGGTCGGGAGCTTGGGACCGTCTCCTCCTCCGAAAGTCCAGCCGATAACCAACGGGCTGTATGGACGAGAAGCCGCCTCTACGCCGCTCTGCATGCTATGCACCAGGCAAGGCTGCTAGACGGCCGGAGCCTGGGCAAGCTGATTCAGGACTCCGTGCAATCCGCCCTGAAGCTGATGATCGTGGTCGGCGGGCTTGTCGTATTTTTTTCCGTCGTGATGGAGATGCTTACGCATGCAGGACTCGTATCCGCGCTTGCGGAAGGACTCCGGCTCGTCATGGGATTGGTCGGGCTGCCCCCCGCCCTTGCGGATGCCTCCGTATACGGACTCTTCGAAGTTACGCTGGGCTCCCGGGCCGCCGGCATGGCGGGAACCGGCCTCATGCATCAAGCCGCGATCGCCGCATGGGTCCTGTCCTGGGCCGGCTTGTCGGTTCACGCTCAGGTTGCCAGCCTGATCAGCCGGACAACAATGCGGTACAGGCCGTTCTTCATGGCGAGATTGCTGCATGGATTTCTTGCCGCCGGCATGGTGTATCTTCTCTGGGGCTGGCTTGCCCCATGACATATCGTTGAAATGAAAGCCGAATTGGGCTATCATCAAAGTACGACTGACTGATCGGAAGGAGAAGCGACTTGAAATACGCCGTAATCGACAGAGGAGACCCGGTGTCCAAATCACTGGTCCAGCAATTCCATGCCTTGGCATCTGACAGAGGGTTCGTCCTGGATGAAGAGAAACCCGAATTCGTCATATCCATCGGCGGAGACGGCACGCTCCTCCAGGCTTTCCACAAGCACGTGGATCATATTGCGGACGTCGCTTTCATCGGCATACATACGGGGCATCTCGGCTTCTACGCGGATTGGAATGCGGACGAGCTGGAGGAGCTGGTCCGACTGATGGCGGAGGAGACGCCGAGACTTGTCCGCTATCCTCTCGCGCAGATCGAGGTGGAGACTAGCACGGATACGTTCCATTACCTGGCGCTTAACGAATTTACGCTCAAGGGCGTAGACGGCACGTTAGTCGCCCAGATCAACATTAACGACGAGCTGTTCGAGATGTTCCGAGGCGACGGGATCGTCATCTCCACGCCGTCCGGAAGCACGGCCTATAACAAAAGCTTGGGAGGGGCCATCGTCCACCCCTCCATTGAATCGCTACAGATCGCCGAGATCGCATCCATTAATAATCGGGTATTCCGGACTCTCGGCTCGTCCGTCCTGCTGCCCAAGCATCACCATTGCGATATCATGTCCAAGAAGGATCAACGCATCCAGCTAAGCGTCGACCACGTCAACATGATGTTCGGCGATATCCGTTCGATCCGCTGCAGCGTCTCCACCCGCAAAGTGACCTTCCCTCGTTATAGGGCGTTCACGTTCTGGAATCGCGTGCGAGAGGCTTTTATCGATATGACTTAGCTTCTTTCATTCCATATGCATCGCAAGAGACGCCGGACGGCTCCTTAAGGGAGCAGCCCGGCGTCTTATTGTTGCCGCGTTATGAGTTTCTCTTGAGTCAAGCTTGAGGCTTTTGGTTGCTTTCCGATCCCGCGGCGGATTCGCTCGCGGCAATCTTGACCGGCTTCTTGCCCCGATGGTCGTGATGCCGGTTGCGATTGTTTTTGCGGAAGGGCTGGTCGCGGCGTTTGCCCTCTTCGCCTTCCCCCTGCGCGGTCTGGCCATCCTGCTGCTTGGCGGCGGCTTGTTGATGCTTGCCCCGCCCGCCATGGCCGTTGTTATGGCTCTGGTTGCTGCGATGGCGCGTGCCGCCGTACGATTCTTTCCTGGCGCCGGGTCTCGCGATAATCGTCGATTGCTCCGTCTCCGAAGCGGTGGAAGCGGCAGCGGACTCGACGGCCGCGCGCAGATCGTAGCCCTGCAGACGCGGCGCGTCTGGCTCGTAGCTCAGATCCAGATCGTCGGCTTCGGGCTCGCGGTTCGCGCCTTGTTTCTTCTCCAGGATAAAATATGCGCAGCCGAAGTTGCAATATTCGTTAATGTAATCCGAGATGCCGGAGAAGTTGCTTTCCTTGCTCGCCTTTTGATGACCGTCTTGAAAAAATCCCTTAAGCCTGAGCTGGTTGTAACCCCAGTCCCCGATAATATAATCGTAACGCTCGAGCACCTCGCTGTAGCGATTGCGGAACGCCTCGGGGTTCCACCCGCTGCGGTTCTCGTGCACGAGCTCGTACGACTTGCCTCCGATATGAATCAAAGCCATTGTTCCACCTCGCCTCAGCGTCGATTAGTTAGCTCCTGCCAGCGCGCCTGCCGCGGCGCTTGCGCATGAGCCCGAAGACTCAAGTCCAAGCCCGGCATCCTCCGCCCGGAGAAGTCCGGATTGCTCCTCGGCCATGGCCGCATGCGCGGAATCCGTCTGTTCGTGCGCATGATAGGAGCTCCGCACGAGAGGTCCCGATTCCACGTGCCGGAAGCCGCGCTCTTTGCCCGCGATCTTGAGCTGGGCGAATTCGTCCGGATGAACGTAACGTTCGATCGGAAGATGCTTCGGCGTCGGCTGCAAGTATTGCCCAAGCGTCAAAATGTTGCAATCCACCGCGCGGAGATCGTCCATCGCTTGCAGGATCTCATCGTATTGCTCGCCTACGCCCAGCATGATGCTGGACTTCGTAGGAATTTTCGGTTTCATTTCTTTGGCGCGCCGCAGCAGCTCGAGCGAACGTTTGTATTTCGCTTTGGCGCGGACGCGATCGGACATCCGCTCGACCGTCTCGATATTGTGGTTCAGAATGTCCGGATTGGCGTCCATGACGACCTGCAGCGCGTCCCAATTGCCCATAAAATCCGGAATCAGCACTTCGACGCGGCAGAATGGAAGCCGCTTGCGGATCGCCGCGATCGTAGCCGCGAATATCGAAGCTCCTCCGTCGGCCAGATCGTCGCGCGCCACGGAAGTGACGACGCAGTGCATCAAGCCCATCTGCTCGGCGGCTTCGGCCACGCGCTCCGGCTCCTGCACGTCCAGCTCCGTCGGCATGCCCGTCTTGACCGCGCAGAATCGGCAGGCGCGCGTGCAGATATCGCCCAGAATCATGAAGGTGGCGGTGCGGTTGGACCAGCATTCGTATATATTCGGGCAACGCGCTTCCTCGCATACGGTATGCAGCGTCTTGCCGCGCATCATTTCTTTAATTTCGGCATAGTTGCCGTCGGTTGTTAGCTTAATGCGAAGCCAGTCCGGCTTCGGCAGTTTCTCGCGTTTGTTGCGTTCGCTCATGTAAGTTCCCTGCTTTCGCGTAATCTTGTAAGTTTACGGCATTGCCCCCATTATAACACGCCTTGCAGCCAAAAAGTAATGACAAGCCTGACAAGAATCGTTCGCGATCCATAGTTTATAGGAATGTTACCCATCTCTTTCCGATATCAATCAACCTTTTTGGCACTCCAATGCGCCATGCAAGCCCCCGTGGATAAAAACGGTCGTTCTGCAAAACATATCTTTATGACCTGATGCTTCCGAAAGGGTGGGACGTACTTGAAAGCATTCATTCCGATCACCGCGCTGGTCGCGGCCGCGTCGCTGCTAGCGGCGCCCGCGGCAGCTCAAGCCGCAACGGACCGCCAGCTTCTTCATGCGCGCGGCGCCGCCTCCGTCTCATCGCGCGCGCTTGCCCTCGCCGAAGAGACGCCAAACGCAAACCCCTTCGACCAGCGAAGGGATCTGTACGATAAACTGAGCAGCGTGACGAACGTCGACTGGTCTTGGATCGCGGCGGTCGATCAATACGAGCGCTCCATGTCGAAGGCCAAGCCCAAGGCGCATCCCATGCTGGGGCAGATTGCCGGCGTTTTCGTCGAGCCCGAGCGCTGGGCAGGTCCGCTTAATCCGGATGCCGACGACAGCTCGCCCGTCTCCATCTCGTTTTTCAAGGGAATCGGCAAGGATGGCGACGGCAACGGAGCGGCGGAGAGGGACAACGACTTCGATTTGCTGTATTCGCTCATCAGCTTCATGAGCGAGAGCGGGTTCACGGACGAGCGGTTTCCGTCCGGCGTCTGGGACTATTACCATAATAGCCGCGCCGTTCAGCGCGTTCAGCAATTCGCCGCTATCTACAAACATTTCGGCAAACTCGATTTGTTCGAACACGCCTTCCCTCTTCCGCTCGGCGCCACGTATTCGTACAAGGATACGTGGGGAGATCGGAGAGGCTGGGGAGGCAGGCGCAGCCACGAGGGGACGGACCTGTTCGCCGGACACGGCACCCCCGTGCGCAGCACATGCTACGGCATTATCGAGATTAAAGGCTGGAACAAATTCGGCGGCTGGCGAATCGGCATCCGGGACTTGAACAACCATTACCACTATTACGCTCATTTGTCCGGCTTCGACAAGACGCTTGGCGTCGGCGATATCGTCACCGCAGGTCAAGTCGTGGGCTGGGTCGGCAGCTCCGGCTACGGCAAGCCGGGCACGTCGGGCAAGTTCCCTCCTCATCTTCACTACGGCGTCTACAGCGACCGCGGCATGCTGGAGTGGGCATTCGATCCCTATCCGATGCTTCGCCGCTGGGAAACCGCCGAACGCAAGCGGCTGCGCGGCAAGTAGCGCGCAACGGACCACGATAACGCGGCAGGCTCGAGGCGAAAAACGCCTCGAACCAGAGCGTTGCCGTGGTCCGTTTTGTTTGTTAATCCGCCTCGAGCTGCAGCATTTCCCCGTCGCCTTGGGCGTTCTCGCCGGCTTGGCCGTCCGGCGCGGCTGCGCCATCGGCAGAAGGCTCGGTTCCCGCTTCGCCGGGTTTGGACGTCACGCCGTCCGATCCTTGCTGCAGCGGCACGGAAATATTGGGCGCTTGCTGCGCCGACTCGCCGACCGGCTTGCCTGTGCTGTCGTAATAATACATGGGAACGTCCCCGACGACCAGCAGATAAGAGATCGGGATTTCCGTCTCGACCAGCTCGGGCTCCGTGTCGAACGGGATGATGATGGACACCTCGGCCACGACCCTGATGTACACCTCGACAAGCACCATATTGATGCCCGCGTTGCGCTCGCGCGTGTTAAGCTCCACCTTCGTCGCGCCGACAGGCTCGAATTTCACGGGCACGGTAGGTCCGAACGACGAAATAATGGCGCTTCCAAGCGCGTGGCCGATGGGAATATGCTCCGGGATATCCTTGATTTCGCTAAGCGCGGCTTGCACCGTCTGGACCGTCTCCGACGTGATGCTGATATGCTCGGCGTAATTCAGCATGAATCCCGATATTTTTCCGTTCCCGTCCATTTTCCAGTCAATGAGCTTCTCGGCTTCGGACGTATGCGCGACCTGATCCGTAATCGCTTTGTTGATCGCCTGCGTCGCGACCTGCTTGACTCGAACCTTCGCGATATTCATAAGAGGCGGGCGAAGATTCCGTTCGATGAAGATAAAGGACGGCACGGTCATGACCATCATCAGGACGAGCATCCATAGCAGCATCGTCCGCTTGCGCAGCCGAGGCCTGCCGCGCGGCTCCCGCGGACCCGCTCCCCATGCCGCCGGCTGCGAGGAGCGCCGAATGCCTCCCCCGATTGAAGGGGTCGGCAGCTTTCGTCTGCCCCCCCAGCTAGCGGCGGGCTTGGACGAGGCCGTCCTCATGCCCCACTTCAACCCGCTTCCGCTAGCGGTGCCGGAGCCCGAAGTCCCGCTTTTGCCCCGTCCGCTGCCCCAGCTAACCGTCTTCGTTCGCCGGAACGCGCCTCCCGCGCCTCCGCCCGACAGAGCGTCCCCGATTCGATGCCACAAGCTTCTCCTTCCCCACTTCGCCATCGCCATCCCTCCGATCCTGTCCGTCTCCATATCCAAGCTTATGCTCGGCATGGACAAAAAAGAAACGGAGCCGAACGATGATCGGGATCCCCTTCGGCCAATGATTGACGCCGCTCATTTCATTGCGCCGTTTCAGCCCTTGGTTGACTGCGGTTGTCTCGCCCTGCCGATTCCGCTACACTATTGGATTAGAGAGTATTACTCTGCAGGATATGGCAACGAGAGATAGTCAACGAGAGATAGTCTGCAATAAGGAGTACATAAGGAACTAGGAGGCTAGAGAATGGCGCTGAATCGCAAATTATGGACCGATGCCGACTTCCAAGAAGCGTTGCAGAAGGGCACGAAAATCCGGGTGTTCCGCGAAAATCTGATCGTCGACGATCGTTCCGTCATCGTGCGCTTTGACGAAAGGACCGTCGTGACGCAATCCAGCGTCAGCGATCTCATGTACCACAACCGTGCCGATTGCGAATTTTTTGATCATCGAAAATAATAGCGGTCTGCGGTCTACGTCAATCGCTGCACGATCCACATGACGCCGTTGTCGGCTCCGAGTCCGATGTTTAACGTCAGCGTCAGGCCGTTGGCCGCGTAGTACAAGCCGATGACGTCGCCGGCGGCGAGATCGGCTTCGCCAGCCAGCGTAACGCCGGCGTTGCCAAGCACCGCCCGAATGTTGAGCAGCGTGACGTTCAGATTAAGCACCGGAAGCAAGCTGCTGACGAGCACCGTCGAGGTTGGCGCGGAGCGTCTGACTTGGAAATATGGAAATACCGACCCCCCGATGCCCAGAGTGACGGGATTGGTTAACGAATAGTTGACCGTAGCCGCGATCCAGTAGCGCCCCGTTGCGGGGACGGTGTAATTGCCCGTCGTCGCGTTAAAGTCCGCGCTTCCAAAAAACGGGGCCGTCACCGTCCAGTTTGCCAGCTGAACGCTCGCGGACGTAGTCTGCGACGCCAAATAAGCGGAAAACCCGTCCAGAAACGGATTGTCCTTGATGTATAAAGTCGACACCGTCCGTATAACCTCCTTTCGCTGATTCTCCCCCTTTCCAGTACATGCGCGCCGGCCATAACCGGATTGTACGATAGCCGAGCCGGAACAACATGGAACGCTTGACGTCTCCGCGCGGCGCAAGAATATCGGCGGCTCCCCTGACCGCAAACAACCCTTCGATGCGCAAGACGCAACGAAGGGTTTGTTCGTGCTAACCATGAATCAATAAATCTCGAACTCCGACACTTGCGCAGCCGGCCAAGAGCTATTGGACGTAATCGTCACCTTCACGTACCGAACCTCTGCCGGAGCGCTTAACGCCAGCACCACGTTGTTATCCGTCTTCGGATCATAGGTATACGGGGAAGGTGCAAGCAGCGTCTCGAACGACTTGCCGTCCGAGCTCCCGAGCACCTCGATCTCCTGCGTCCTCGACTCCCAGGCGTCCTGCGGCGGCAATCGAAGGACGACCTTGCTTACGCTGGACGATTCCACGAGATCCAGAGTCAACGATTGCGGGAATTTGTTGGCCGTGCTTTCCCAATACGTGAAGGGATCGCCGTCGACCGCCAGCTTGGGTTCGAAAGCCTCCGCCGTAAGCGACGTTCCCGTTACCTGCTTGCCGATCGCGATGTTCGCTTCAAGCTTCACCTTCGGGAACGTCTCCGCCGCCTCGCTTGCCTCGCCGGCTCCCGTCAACTCCACGTACCCGACCTTCCGATCCTTGATCAGCGCGACGTAGTCGAACGTAACGTAATCGCCGTCTTCCAGCACCTTAAGCTCCGCGATCCGCGTGCCGTCCGCGCCGTAAGCCGCGGCGTGCGCATGCTGCCATCCGCTTCCCTTCTTCACGCGCAAGCTCGTATCCGAGCCGATAGGCTGATAGATGCGTACGGCGTTCTCCTCTCTCACCTCTACGAGATGATGTTCGCCCGGATCGAGATCGAACGACTCGTAACGGGAATAGTTGCCCGCGGTTACGTTGCTCTCCTTCGATTCCACGCGGTAGCCGCCGGGCGATAACGTGAAGCCCGGACTGAAAACGTACGCCGATTGTTTATCCCAATTGGCGTAAACCTGTCGATCTCCGAAGTCCGTGCGCGTCACGTTCGGCGCGACCTCCGCGTAATCCCGGACGAGCTGATCGACGTAACCGGCAAGCACGTAGCGCTGGATGATGCCGATAGCGTCCACCCAGGGGCTCGTCACGCCGTTGTAGAAGTCCGCGCTTAAGTTGTAGCCCATCGCGAGATTCCAGCGCAGCATGTCGGGATCGTCGGTCATCGTCTCGCCGGCCAGGTTGTGATGGAAAAACATCACTTTGTCCCGCAGGAGCATGCCCGATAACGGATAATAGTCGGTATAGCTCGCCGTCTTATTGCGATAACCAAGCAAGTCCCATAGATAGGTAGAGCCCATGAAGCCGACGGAATAATCCGCCAGCACGTCCGTGCCGTCCTCGATGTACATGCGATGGTCCGACTCGGCGAAATAGTCTCGCACCCCGTGGAAATAGGCCGTTGAAGGGTCGGTGCCCTCGGGAATGTCTTCGTTAAAGACGTACGGCGAATTGCGAATGCCCCATTGATCCTCGAAGATGCCGTCGAAGCCGGCCGTCTCCGTCAGCTTCCCGTGCTCCTCCGCCGTGCGCTCTCTGAAAAACGGATGCACGGTGTTGGCCACGAAGCCGCTATGCGCTCCGTAGTCCTCCTGCATCATCGCGCCGTTCTCCTTTCGGACGACGATATCGGCAAGCTCGGTACCCGCCGGCAATCGGTCCAGCGTCGGAGAGGAGACGCCCCACCAGCTCATGTTGGTATAAGGCACGACGATATTGCCCTTTTCCTTGGCTGTCTTCATAAATTCAAGAAACTTCGTCTCGCCTCCCCACTTGCTGTCGGGAGGATAGAAGTCGGGGTAGTTCTCGTCATGTCCGCCCGTCTGGAAGCCGACCAGATGGATCAGACCGTTACCATTCATCCGCTCGACGAAATCTTGCGTCAGCCGATCCCAACTGGCATCCTTAATGGCGGAAATATCCGTCTTGTAGAGAGGAAGTCCGTATATCTTCTCCGCGTCCCCGCCGAGCTTGGCGGCCAGCGGCTTATAGCCGTCGATGCCGTTGAGCTCGCGATAGCCGGCCATCGACGACGCGTAGCCGCCCCCGATCTCCAGCACGATCTCCGGACTGCTCCACTGCTCTTCCGGCAGCGTCCACGTCCGGTAGTTATGGACCATCGACGTTCTGCCCGCATCGTTAATCTGATGTTTGTAGCCGATCTCCGTCAGCGGCGTCGTCTCTCCGCCAAGATCGTACATCGCGATATGCCCCGCAGCCGTGTTCATGGCTAGATAAGACGCAAACATGACGCCCGGGTACTGATCGGAGAATGAATTGCTTTCCTGGAAAAAAGCGGGCCTCAGCTTCGCGCCGGGCAGCATCGGAAGCATAGCGTCCCGCACGCCTTCTATCTCCAGCTTGAGCTCGTAGGGGAACCTGAACGACTTGATGGTTTGACCCGTCCCGTTCGTCAACGAGGCCGACGCGTAGATTCGCTCGTCGTCGCCGAATCGGAATCGCACGTCCACCGCCAGCGCTCCGCCATAGCGGAATAGCAGCTCCCGCTCCTTCTTGTTCCATTCGTATCGGAAGGATTCATGCTGTCCGCTTTGAAGCGAGGAATCGTCGCCCAATATAGCCCACCAAAGAGCTTCGTTGCCAACGGTAAGCGGTTCGTCCCGCCCCGCTTCCTTGACATACGCGATGCCGCCTCCCGACGAATCGAACGCGATTTCGTACTTATCGCTCGCGACAACGAGCCGTCCCTCGGACTTGCGCTCTGTAAACCTCGGCTTACCTCCGCTATCGTTCCAGATGCCCGATAGCACAATCGCCCCTGCTCCCGCCGCCGCAACGATTACGGCTAACGCGGCGATAACCCGTCTGCTAGTCAATCCTTTGCTCGTGCCCCATAGCTTCCACACATGCGCCACCACCCGTATCTAGGCTTGAAGATTCGTAGACCGCCGATTCGAGAAAGAGGCTGCCCTGTCGCGGATGCAGCATCCACGCGCGGACAACCCCGGATAAGCCTGCGATTCTATTACGGCTGGATCGTATCGTAGAATTTCTCTTGCACGTATTTCGCCGTCAGATCCAATTGCGCTTTCATGTCGACGCCTTGCTTGGAGAAGACCTCTTGAATGACGTTGGTCATCTGGGCGTAGAAATCTTGCGTATTGTATTGGGATTCCGGCTTGCCGTCGATGAGGCCAAGCGTCTCTTGACCGTATTGGTACACGTTGTCGTGCTTGTTGAACAGATCGATTACCTTCTGGCCGTATTCGGAATCCGACTTGAAGTATTGAAGCACCGCTGGAACGTAGAACTTGTTATCCGTCTTGCGCGCCACGATGTTCTGCTCGAGCGACTCCAGGCCTTTGTCGGAGAAGTAGTCGAACGTCGCGTAATGGAACGCGATCTCCTGCTCGTCTTTCGAAGCGTTGGGATTGATGACGAGGAAGTCGCCGCCGAGGACGCCGTAATGCTTGCCGCCTTTCTCGTAAGCCGGGATCGGGTATACCAGGATGTCCTCCGGCGTCATGCCGCCTTGGTTCAAGCCTTGATCGACCGGACCGTCCGGACCCGCGATAACCATGGCCGTTCTTCCTTGGGCAAAGGCGCCGACCGCATCGCCCCATCCAAGCGCCCAGTCCTGCGGAATCGCGTTTGCTTCCCACTTGAGCTTATTATAGTAATCAAGCGCTTTGACGCCCGCTTCGGAGTTGAAGATCGCCGTCACCTTGCCGTCTTGCACGGATTGGATGTCGCCTCCCGCCGTGAACAGGAAGTTGGTCCAGTTCCAGCCCGCTTCGTTGCCTTTGCCCATCGGCGCGATGCCGGAGATGCCGGCGTCCGGATCCGATACCGCTTTGGCCGCGTTCAGCATTTCGTCCCAAGTCCAATCGAACGCCGGGATCGTCACGCCTTTCGCTTCCAGCATCTTTTTGTTGACGGCTACGCCCGTCGGATAACCGCGCTGAGCGATACCGTAAACTTTGCCGTTCACCGTGAACAAGTCCTGCAGCACCGGGTTCATTTGATCCTTGAACGGGTAGTTGTTGAACAGCTCGGTAATGTCGGCCGCCCAGCCCTTCTCGGCGAGGAATTTTCCTTCGGAGGCATACGTGTTGAACAGCGTCGGCGCTTCGTTGGCGCCCATCTTGATGCCGATTTCGTTGGGGTTGTATTGCCAGTCGCTCTTGATGACCTCGACGTTCGGGTACACCTCGTTGAACCGCCTGATCTTGTCGTCCTCCAGCGCCCGGTCCTCGACCCGGTCCGGCGTCGGATAATAGATGCTGATGGATACCTTTTTGTCCTTGATGTCTTCGGCTGGCGCCTCCGTGTTCGCCGGCTTATCGGACGGCTTCTCCGTCGGATCCGCCGTCGGCGCGTTCGTGCCGTTATTGCCGCTGCACGCGGCCAGCACGAAGCTGAGAGAAAGAATGGCTGCGAGCGTCATTGGAAACTTGCGCATGTTGGTAATCCCCTCTTCGTTTAGATTTTTTTGGCTACATGCTCATCATAATGGAGGCGATATGGCTCGGCGATGTGTATTCCTATTACGATCATGTGCAAATTTACGTATCGGAAATTCGACTGCTTAATAACATTTTTTACCCGATTACCCCTTGACTCCGCCGAGATATAATCCTCTTAATATAAATTTCTGGAAGAATAAGAAGATAATAACCGGAGGAATCATGACGATCGACAATATCGCGAATTTTATATTCAAATCCAGTCGGCGCGCGTTCAGCACGAAGTCCCTGATGGCGGCGGACAACGGCTTGTTCTCTTGGCTTAAGATAAAGCTAGGCCAGAACCAATCGTTCCACGCCGTCGCGAAGACGAAGATCGACAGCGTCGCGAAGATCGGTACCGACAAGGGAAAGGCGATCTGGAAAAAACACCGCAGCTCGGAAGCTCCGTCGATTCGCGCCGACTCGAATATTTCCATGTGAATGCCGTCCATGAACGTTTTGAGCAAGAGCAGGAAGAAGGCATTGGCTCCCGCCGGCAGCCAAACGGCGGCGAACGAGCCCATAAGGCCCAGCTCCTTCAGGTTAATGAAGTTCGGAATCATGTAGGTCGTCGCCGGAATAAACAACGTCATCAGGAAGTAGTATTGAATCCCGGACTTAAACGGGATAACCATCTTCGAAAGCGCGTACGAGGCCAGCCCCAGCACGAGAACGGTAACGACCATGTTGCCGGCGAACAGGAGCATCGTATTTTTGAAGTAGAACGGCAAGTCGATATAGTTCCAAGCCTTCGAATAGTTCTCGAAATGCCATTCCTTCGGGAGAAACGTCGGCGGGAACGAGTTCACTTCGGTGTTGACCTTAAGACCGCCCAACAGCGAGATCAAGATGGGATAAACCATGCAGCACATCATGACGATGATAAGCAGGTTCATCAGAACGTACGCGGCTTTGACCTTGCGCCTCTTTAAATCATAGGAGGACATGATGCCTCGATCGAACGACTTCATTGGCTTACTCCCCCTCTGCTGTTAAGTCGATATTGCGCGATGGCGAGTATGCTGAGCGCAAGGAACATCAGAACCCCAAGGGCGGAGGCCACGCCGTAATCCAGCCGTACGAAGGCATATTTGACGATCAAGAGCGCGTACGTGAGCGTCGCGTTATTGGGACCGCCGTCCAGCATCGCGAATTGCGTCTGGAAGCCCTGAGAAGTCGCGATGAGCTGCAGCATGAGAAGCAGGAGAATCTGGCCCCGGATCGCCGGGAGCGTAATATGCCGAATTCGGCTCCAGATGCCCGCGCCGTCGATCTCGGCCGCTTCGTACCAATCCCGGGGGACGCTGAGAATCGCCGCCAGGTAGATCAGCATGGCGGAGCCGAAGCTTTGCCACGTCTCCATGATGACGATGGAGATCATCGACCAGCTGCGGTCGACCATAAAGCTGATTCCGCCGATGCCGATCCACTTAAGCACGGCATTGATGGGACCGACGGGATCGTACAGCCATCTCCATACGCCGTACAGCACGACGAACGGGACGACGTAGGGCAAATAAGCCGCGACCCTTGCGAAGCCTTGGAATCTGCGCATCTCGGAGATGGCGAGAGCGACGACGATCGGCACCCAGAACCCGATCGCCAGCGCAAGACCCATATAGTAGAGCGTGTTTTTGACGGATACCATGACATCCCGGTCGGAGAAAATCTCCTTGTAATTGTCGAAGCCGGCAAAGCTGTTTCCTTTGACGAAATCGACATGGTAGAAGCTGTTAAGCACCCCTTTAAATATCGGCAGCCATAGAAATAGGGTAAACGTGATGACGGCCGGCAGGAGGAACAAGTACCCCCACATATACCGTTTGAATTTTCCCGCGCGCTGCGACTGCGTCTTTTGCTCCATCATCGGAACAGCCGTTGTTTGCTCCATGCAGTGGTCCCCCATCCTTCTAATGGTAGTTCAAAAAGTTCGCACCGAGCCTTTTGAACGGATTCTTTTAAAGAATCTACCACCATTGTAGAGAAACCCTGCTTCCGTGAACATGTGCGTATCTATGCGGATGATAGGCGTTCTTACTTCTTCATCTCGCTTGGGCTCATCCCGAAGTATTTTTTGAAAATTTTGCTGAAATGCTCCGGAGATTCGTAGCCGACAAGCTCGGAAATTTCGTAACGGCGCAGATCGGTGCCCAAAATAAGCCGCTTGCTCTCTTCCATCCGCAGCTTGATGACGTATTCCCACAGGTTATACCCCGTTTTCTTCTTGAAGAGGTAGCTGAGATAGTTAGGGCTGACATGGTTTTTGAGCGCGACCTCGTTAAGGGTCAATCCCTTCTGGGCGTAATTCTGATGAATGTATTTGGTCGAACGCTCCACGATCAGATTGTTCTGCGCCGCTATCTCGTCCTCCGTAGGCTCCTCCTCCGAATAGACGCCCCACTTGAAATCGCCGTAATAGAACACGTAGTGGTCCTTGAACTGCCGGCTCCACTTCATCGCCTTGTCGGCTTGCTCGTTCGTCACGCCAAGGAAGCTGGCGCCCTTCAGGATCTGGCTGATGCCGACGACGGAGCCGAAGCCGAGAAACTTGTGGATGTTGAAGTGCAGGCTGCGTCCGATCATCTCGAGCTGATTGACTTTATCCACGCTGGTATCGCCGTATTTCGCCTCGTTCCACTGGATGACGATGCATACGGAGCCGGCCGAGTCGTACAAGGACTGATAGTCCCATTCCTTGCCCAGCAGCTCGCTAGCGATATTGAGCACCGCGTACTGAAGCAGCTCGCCGTCCTTATGCGTGAGGCTGCGGCCTCCGGATTCGAGATCCAGCCGTACCTTGATCACGGCGTAATAGGGCCCGACAAGCTCGACGCCATGCTGCCTTGAGAGTTCGGCGATGGCAGCGTCGCGATCCGCCGTATGGGGCTCTAGCAGCTTCTTCACCAGCGCCATCCGAACGGGAAGCGGCTCGCGCATATGGAAGCTCTCGCTCAGCTCCGACAGCAGCTGCTCCGAATCCCGTGCCGTCTTATCCAAATGAAGGAGCACATGTCGCACGGAGCTGAGAAATTGCTCGCTGTTAAGCGGCTTGATCAGGTAGTCCTTTGCGCCGAAGCGGATGGCGAGCTGGGCGTATTGAAACGTCTCGTGCGCCGATATGATGATGACTTGCACCCATGGCTTTATGATTTTGGCTTGCTGCATCAGCTCGATGCCGCTCATCGAGCCCATCTGAATGTCGGTGACGAGCAGGTCGATATCCTCCATGCGCAGATAATCGAGAGCCTCGTAGCCGCTATGCGCGTTAAACAGCCCGTTAATGGCGATTCCGGAGGTGGATAGGAGCTGAGTCAGCCCTTCGCAAATAAGAGGTTCGTCGTCCACGATAAGAATATTGTACATGGCGATCATCCTTTCGAAGACCGGCGCGACCGGCGCCGGCCGATATGGGTGTATCGTATTTGCGTCCGCGGACGGTCAACTATGAGCAGGCTCCTCGTAGGTCGCGGGCAATTGAATGACGGCGGAGGTGCCGCCCTCCTCGCGCCTGCGGTAGCTTAAGCCGAACGCGTGACCGAAGTGCAGCTGGATGCGTTGATGGATATTCCGGATGCCGTAACCGAGCGTATGGTCGGCCTTCTCTTCGTAGAGCAGCCGTTCGATCGCCGCGATGTCCGCGTGTTTGTAGCCGTTGTCTTCGACTTTGATCGTGACGCGTTCACCTTGGACGGAGGCCGTAATGAAGATTTCCCCGTCGTCGCCCATCAGCTTGACGCCATGGATAATCGCGTTTTCGATCAGCGGCTGGAGCGAAATTTTGGGAATCAGTATCGTTTTGGCCGCATCCTGGACGTTCCAGACGACCTTGAACTCGTACGAATACCTTTTCTGCTGCAGATTGACGTAGGCTCCCGCATGCTCCAGCTCCTCTTCCAGACGGATCAGCTCGCGTCCTCGGCTAAGGCCGATTCTCATCAGCTTGGACAGCTCCTTGATCATTTCCGCCGACTCCGTGTTGCCTTCCAGCGTGCTTTTCCAATAGATGCTCTCCAGCGTGTTGTAGAGAAGGTGGGGGTTGATCTGCTGGTAGAGAAGCTGCAGCTGCGACTCCTTCTGCTTGAGATCCATATTGTATTTATAATGAATAAGAGCGTTGAGCCTTCGCGCCATATCGTACATGGCCGCCATCAGCACCCCCATTTCGTCATGCCTGCGCTTGCCCGGCGTCTCCGGGACCAGCTTGCCGGGCTCGTACGTCCGGACGAATTGCGCCAGCTTCTGGAGCGGCGTCATGAGCGAGCGCCAGAAGTAGAGCAGGAACACGCTTCCCAGCAGCATATAGGCGACGGTAATGAATTGGATAACCCGCTTAAGCTCGTTCTGCTGCTTCAAGAGCGAGTCGATCGGTATTTGGTAGATGAGCCGCTGATTCAGACCTAGGCTGTAGTTGACAATGTATATGGATTCCTTCGTCATCGCCTCCAGCGTGCCCGAGCTCGCAATGTCCATGTCGGCGCCAGCTTCGGGAGGAAGCTCGAAGGCTTGCCCGGTCAGGCCCGGCTGCGTAGCCGTCAGGATGCGGCCGGACCAATCGGTAAACATCATGAGATGCCCTTCCGGCAGCGACACGGAGTCGAACGCCTCCCGCACTTTCTTTTCCATGTTCGTGGCGACTAGCACGCCGATGATCCGGTCGCCGTTCCCCGTGTTGTTGACCGCCCGGATAAACGCGAGCGTCCGCGTCCGGGACAAATTTTTGTTCCCGTCGATCAAATCCATGTAGCCGCTTCCCTTATGGTCAACCGCCTCGTCGAACCAGGCCGGCTTCGTCTTGTCGTTGAAGAAATACACGCCCGTCTGCATGACCTGCCGCTTGGGGGCGAAGAAATAATAATCCTCCGGATCGTAAATATACAGCGAATAATAAACGGCTTCGCCGCCGTTGACCGGAATCGAGAGGCTGGCCAACAGCTTGTCGACGGCATCGAATTTGCGTACGCGCTCGATTACCGCCTCCGCTCCGTTCGGCACGATCCGCTGCGTTGCCGGATGCTGAATAATGGTTGCCGTCACCTTGTCGATCGTATCGATATCCCGCCCGATCAGCGCGTGATTCTGCTTAATCAGCTCTACGTACGCGCTCGTTACATGGTCCTTGAGCAGCTCCTCGGCCTGCATGTTGCCGTACCAATTCAGCAAGAAAACGGGACTGACCATCACGAGGAACAAGAGAATCAGCTGCTGCTTCATATTTAATTTCGTCAATGGATTCAAGATCGATCTGCCCATCTGCCCGCACCTCCCGCCATATTTGTACTATAGCACGGAAATAGCGCTTTCAGTGTAGTCGATTCTATGGGGTTGGGGAATGGAGGGGGATGAAAATCGTAGAAATGCACACGACAAAGATGCTAAGGGAAGCGGGCAGCGTTTCACCGCCAATTTGAAAAGCCGCGTCCATGCTCCTGCTTGAACGGTTCCACGGCGCTTTCCGTCTCGTCGGCGCACGCTTCCGCCATCGGCCGCTCAGCATGCGGGATCGCCTTGAATGTCCTTATTTCCGGACAGCAAAACGACCTGTCGCTTTTGCCGACAGGTCGTGTCGTTTGCTTCTTGCTATACGTTTATTCTTCTTTGAAGATCGGACTCAGCGACAGCTCGAATTGCAGGCGCTTCTCGCTCAGCCTGTATTTCTCGCTGAGCTGAGGACCGCAAGAGCCCGAACCCACGCCGCTCATCTTGTAGTCGATGTTGACGAAGGTCTGCTGCCTGCGCGCAAGCTCCGGCGTATGCATGGCGTCCTTCATATCAGAGGCGGTCGCGTGGAGCGCTTGGAACGAGAACGGCTCCGGCGCGTCGAAATGCAAGCCCATGCCGAGCTCGGTTGTCACCGTCGCCCATTCCGTGCCGTAACGGGAGCCTGTCTCTTGCGGCATGACGTACGTCCGGGCCATCTCGTCCACGCCGAGCAAGTATCGGCCCTTGCGGACGCTTGCCCGCTTGTCGACGTAGCTTTCATGAGGACCGTAGCCGTAATATTCGACCTCCTCCGTACCCTTGGGCATCACTAACGAGATGCCGAAGCGGGGCAGATACGGCGCGTCTTCCCGTACGTCGACGGCCACGGCCAGCTTGGCCTCGCCGCTCGGCAGGAAGGTCCATTCCGACTTGCCTCGCAGGATCGGGCTGCGAATGTAGCTGCCTAGCGAGAAGTCGACCGTTACCCGCACGGACGCGTCCGCAAGCGTCTCCCACGAAACGTCGTAAACCTTCATGACCGCGCGGCCGTAACCTTCGCTTTCCCATTCCTTGCGAATGTACATATCGTTATCCGTCGGCGCGCGCCACAGATTGAAGCGAACCGGTTCGTCGATCATCTCCACGCCGTGGCGCGAAATGCCCGTAACGGTGCCTTTGCCTAGATCGAATGCGTATGCGAAGTCGAATCCGGCGATTTGGAGCACGCCGTCGTTCTCGGCCGCTTCCATGAATTCCGTCCTCGACCGGGCCGCGTCTCCGGCTTCCGTCCCGGAAGCCGCCGTGCCTATCGCTTCGAATTGGGCGAACGCGACCTCGTGCCCCGGCGCGGCATAACGGGTTTCGAGATGCTGCCAGACGGATAACGTCAGCACGCACCCATCGCTGGCCGCGATAGGTTCGCGGTAAAATAACGCAACGGTCTGCGTTTCTCCCGGCGCCGCTTCCAGCGGACCGGTTACGCCTTGGTCGACAAGCTCGCCGCCGCGCTCCAGCTTCCAGCGCAGGGATAGATGCGACAGGTCGACAAAGTCGTAACGATTGGTAATCGCGACGATGCCGGAACGGACATCCTCCGATGCCATAACGACCGGGGCGATGACTTGCTTGAGCTCCATCAGCCCGACATGCGGCTTCCGATCCGGCGATACGAGCCCGTCGATGCAGAAGTTGCCGTCGTTCGGCTTGTCTCCGAAGTCTCCGCCGTACGCGTAATAAGGAACGCCGGCCGGCGTCTCGACCTCGATGCCGTGATCGCACCATTCCCATACGCAGCCGCCCATCAGCTTAGGCTGGGCGTATATCACGTTCCAGTAGTCCTGCAAATCGCCGGGACCGTTGCCCATGGCATGGCTGTACTCGCACAGGAACAGCGGCTTGGAGTTAGTGCCGTCCAGCGCGTAAGCTTCGATATCGGACGTGGATGCGTACATTCGGCTCTCGACGTCCAGCGCGTCCACGTTACTATCGCCTTTGTAATGCGGCGCAGCCCCTTCGTAGTGCACCAGTCTTGAATCGTCGCGCTTCTGAATCCACTCCGCCATCGCGATATGGTTCGGCCCGTAGCCGGATTCGTTGCCGAGCGACCAGAGCAGGATCGAAGCGTGGTTCTTGTCTCTTTCGACCATCCGTACCGCCCGGTCCACGAACGCTTCTTCCCAAGCGGGATCGATCGCGAGCTTGTGAAACGCGCCTTCCCCGCCGGTGTTGTTAACGCCATGGCATTCCAGATCCGCTTCGTCGACGACGTAGAAGCCGTATTCGTCGCACAGGTCCAGGAAGCGCGGATCGCCCGGATAATGGGAGGTGCGGATCGTGTTGACGTTATGTTGCTTCATTAAATTCAAATCCTGAATCATATGGTTGATAGGTATCGTCTGCCCGAGCGTCGGATGGGAGTCGTGGCGGTTGACGCCCTTAAGCTTGACCGGGCGGCCGTTCACCAGGAAGACTCCGCCTTGGACCTCCACCTTGCGGAAGCCGATCCGGAACAGCAGCACTTCGCCCCCGGCATGCACGTACAAATCGTACAATCTCGGCTGCTCCGCGTTCCATAGCTGCGGCTGCTCCACGTTCAGCACGATCGTTCCTTGGCCTTGAAGAAGCACCGCGCCGTTCGTGCCGGCCAGGCTGCCGTCCGGTGCGTACAGCTCGGCGCGAACGGATAGCTCTCCCGTGGAGTCCAGCTCCACTCGGACGGCACCTTGCGCGTAGTCGTCGCTTAGCTCCGGCTTCGCAAACACGTCGCGCACATGCGATTGTTCGCGGGAAACCAAATAAACGTCGCGGTAGATGCCCGAATAACGCCACAGATCCTGATCCTCCAGGTAGGTGCCGTCGCACCACTTGAGCACGAGCACGGCCAGACGGTTGCGTCCTGCCTTGACGTACGGGGACAAATCGAATTCGGCCGGGATGCGGCTTCCTTGGCTATAGCCGACAAACGTTCCGTTCACCCATAAGTAGAAGCAGGCGTTTACGCCTTCGAACACGATGTGCGTACGCTTCTCCAGCCAGTCCGCGGACAGGTTGAATTCCCGCACGTAAGCGCCGGCCGGATTGTCGTCCGGGACATACGGCGGATCGTACGGTATGGGGTAATTGACGTTCGTATAATGCAGCTGGTCGTAACCGTTCGTCTGCCAGCAGGACGGCACGATCAGGCTGTCCCAAGCTTCATGCGCCGTGTATGCGCCTTCATAGAAGGCCTCCTTGACCTCGCTTACGCTGCTATGGTAACGGAACTTCCAAGCTCCGTTGAGGGTTTGATAGTACGGGGAACGTCCCCGCTTCCCAGATTTGGCCGCGTTCGCGCTGGCGTATGGCACAAACGACGCCCTTGCCGGCTCTCTATTGACGTGCAAACATTCTAATTGCTCCCAATAACGTTCTATGCCGATCATGTTCGCATTCCTCCTAATCGTTTGCTTTCATTATAGAGTTGGGCTATGATCGGTTGGAATAGCCAAAACGGACAAACACCCGTACATAATGGACAAGGAGCCCGTTCTTATGGAATTACTTGCGCTTCGAAGCAATTTGACCGGCACGCTTAGCGACGTGCTGCCATTAACCGTATATACGACCGGAACGGAACATCAGCGCCCCCTTACGCGTTTGAGAGGGTTTTCCGCGCACCAATTGTTCTTAACCGTATCCGGCGCGGGCAAGTTCAGGCGTCTGGCCGCCGACAAGGACAAAAAGGACAAATGGGACATGCTCCAAACCGGCGACCTGCTGTATATCCCAGCCGGCTGCGCGCATGAATACATACCGGTCTTCGAGGAGCCCTGGCATGTCGCATACGTCACGTTCGTGGAAAACTTCGGCGGCACGATCGCGGGCTGGGGCTTCCGCGATGCTCCGAGACTGTTCGCCATCGGGGATATCCCGTCTTACACTAGCCGCATCCATGAGATCTGGTCGCACTCCGGCAGCGACCACGAGCCATGGCGCTCGACCGAAGCACTCCTATCGTTGCTGCTATACGTACTCCGGACGAACCATGAAGCCAGGCCCGCCGTTTCGCCGGCGGCACTGCCTATCGGTTATCAGGACTCTCCCGTGGACGTCGCGGTACAGTTCTTGCGGGACCACATGGACCGTCCGCTCACCATCGCGTCGCTCGCTGAGCATGTCGGCTATTCGCAGAAGCAGCTGACGCGCTTGTTCCGAGCCGCCTTCGGCACGACGCCGCTTCAATATTTGCACGGCATGCGGATGCGCGCCGCCCAGATGCTGCTAAGCGAGCATCCCGATCTAACCGTGCGCCAAGTGGCTTCCTACGTCGGGATGGAGCCCGACTATTTCACCCGTCTCTTCAAGCGCACGTTCCAAGATACGCCGTCGGGCATGAACCGCAGGTGATCATTGGCGGGACATTAATGCCAATTAACCACCGAGGCCGGATAAGCGGTTGAAGCGGCTGCTGCTCGTTTAGGGCCGGCCACTGCAGTCGGCTATCATGACGCAGCCCAAAACTCCCAGCCGCCACAATATACGACGCAGATATAGCACATTTGTGTGCTACATTCGTGGCGCAACAATCATGCGACGTCGATATAGCACAGTTGTGTGCTACATTTGCTCCGGCGCATGTCCCGCACGCCAATAGAAGCCGTCCCGCAAGTCATCCATCGATGACTTCCGGAACGGCTCCTGCCATAGTTACTTATTCGTAGATCCGCAGCTCGCATAGCTCGGCTCGTTCGGCGCCGTTCGTCTCTACGACGACAAGGCGGATTCTGTCCGTCCGGACAGGCCTGTCAAACGTATGGAGCACCTTGCGGACACGATTCTCCCGCTCCTCGGCTACCGTCACCCACTCGCCGTCAACCCATGCCTGCACCGCATACGATTTGACTAGCTCCGGAATAATCGGGAACGGCGTCTCGTGATGATGCAAATTGATGAGATCCTCGTTGACATCGTCGTTGAACGTCAAATGCACTTCGCGCACGTCCGCCGTCCGAAGCAGCTTCGCTTCCACCCACTCCGATCCCTCCGCACCCAGCGGCTCCGACACCCACAGATGCGGTCCGCCGTAAGGCCGCGCATATCCGTCGACGATTTTCTCCGCTCCGTAGGCGCCCGTCTCCACTGCGAAGCAGAACGGCTGCCGCACGAGACGTTTCATCGTCCATTCGACGATCGGCTGATCCGGCTGATGGTCCTCCAAATCGGAGCTGACCGCAGACAGAATGCCGCGCTCGAACGCCAGCACGCCGCTAAGCGGAACTTCCGACCGGTGCAGACTAACGGCCGGATTCTCTCTAACGATCAAGAACGCATTGCAAGCCTCGCCTCCGCCGAACGCAAAGTCCTCTACCGGAAGCTCCACCCACTGAAGCGCGCCCTCTTCCACGGAAACTTCGATCGTCTCCCGATGCCCCGCTGGAACGTAATTCTCCGCTCTGCCCGTATCCCACAGCTCCACTCGCAGCGTCGCGGCTTCCCGGGCGGTGACGAGAAGACGTAGTCCGCTTAGCCCCCCGTCGACGGGGAACAGCAAGCCCACGTCGCCGGTCAGCGGATATTCGCCGCCAGCCGCGGGACGATCCAGCTTCACCGCGCGCATCGTGCTGGAAGCGCTGATCGCGGCCGCGCGAGCCAAGTCGAGCGCGTCCTCGTTGCGCAGGCCGATAATCGATGCATCGCGGCGCAGCATCGTCTGCTGCAGCTCGGCCAGATGCTTCTCGCGCACTTCGCGCGGCGTAATGCCCTTCTTCACGGCCAGCGCCGCGCCGAAGCCCGCAGCTTCGCCGATGACGGCGCAGGTCGCCATGACGCGCGTCGTGCCGAAGGCGACATGCGTCGCGCTTATGTTGCGTCCCGCAAACAGCAGGTTGCGGACATTCTTCGAATAGAGCGAGCCGAACGGGATATGGTAGATGCCGTCCGCGTGCAGATGCTTGGAGCCGCTTTGCTCCGCGTACATCCCTTGCGGCGGATGCAGATCGATCGACCAGCCGCCGAACGCGACGCGGTCTTCGAACTCCCGTTGCGCCTGCACGTCGTTCTGCGTCAGCACCGTGTCGCCGATGAAGCGGCGATACTCCCTTTTGCCCGGAATCGACCCGACCCATTCCAGCGTCATCGTCTCCGAGTCGAATTTGCCGGAATTTTTGATGTAGTCCCATATGCCGTAGATGACCGCCCACAGCTCGTCGCGGATCGTTTCGTTCTGGTGCACGGTGTCCAGCTCGCCGCCCCATTCGATCCACCAATAATGGCAGCCGGAATCGCCGCTGCGGATCACCCGTTTGATCGGAATCGAGGTTTGGGTAATATCCTTGGCAAAGGACGGAGCGACGAAACGGACCGGTTTGCCGACATCCTTGGTATAGAACAGCAGCGTGCTGCCCAGCGTAATGTCGTCCGCTTCCTCCGGAGCCCAATCCTCTCCGTATTCGCGGCGAGCTTCCCGTCCCAGCCGATAGGACGCGCCTGCAAGGAAACCGACCAGACCATCGCCGGTGCAGTCCAGGAAAACATCGCTTTCGAACGTGATTTCCCGCTCCGAGCCCATCATCCAACCCGTGACGTTATGAATGACGCGGTCTTCCAGCTCCCCTCCGGCCGATACTTCCCTGACGTCCGTATTGAGGAACAGCGTCAAATTGCTCTCCGCCCGAACCGCTTCCAGCAGCGTCAGATCCCACAGATAAGGATTGCCTTCCGGATTGCGGTATTGATTCTGAATGAACAGCTCTCCCATAATGCCGGTCTCACGGGCATACCGGTTAACGCCGTGCCCGGTCGCGCCGCATACCCATACTCGCACCTCCGAGCTGGAGTTGCCGCCGAGCACGGGCCGATTGTGGACCAGCGCCACCTTGAGCCCTTCTCTCGCGGCCGCGATGGCCGCGCTGATGCCCGCGAGTCCGCCGCCGATTACCGTGACGTCCGATTTCACCGTTTCTTGTTTCATGCGATCATCCCTTCCCTTCCGTTACCCTTTGACTGCCGAGCTCGAAATGCCTTGAATGATATATTTCTGACCGATCAGGAATATGGCGATCATCGGAATGATCGCGGCCGAGGCGGCCGCCATCATGCCGTTATAGTCGACGTTGTTCTCCAGCACGAAATTTTGCAAGCCCAGCGGAATCGTGTACAACTCCGGACTCGTGAGGAACACTAGCGCGTTCTCGTAATCATTCCATTGCCACGAGAAATCGATGATGGCGAAGGTCGCGATCGCCGGCTTGGCCAGCGGCAGCACCAGCTTCAGGAAAATCTTGAAATGTCCCGCGCCGTCAAGGAAGGCGGACTCGGTGATTTCCTTGGGGATGCTGAGGAAAAATTGACGGAACATAAATACTCCGAAGATGGAGAACATGGCGGGCAGGATCAACGCCCAATGCGTATTGTAGATGCCGACCCAGTTGAACATGATGAATTTAGGCACGAACACGACCTGGGGCGGGATCATCATCATGGACAAATAGACGATGAACAACGTATCCCGTCCCTTGAACTCGGTGCGCGCGAAACCGTACGCGGCCAGCGCGGACAGGAACACGGCTCCGATCGTTCCGATGACGGCGATTTTGAGCGAATTCAAGTAATAAGGCACGAAGTTGTAGCTGCCCGTCCAGATCCGCTCGTGATTGCTGAAGTCCAGCTTGGACGGGAGCCACTGCCGGAACACTTCGCTCGGCGTCTGGAACGACGTGCTGAGCATCCACAGGAAAGGCAGGATCATAAACGTCCCCGCGATCAACATCAGGATGGTGACGGGAAGCTTGACCCGGATATTGTCTGCCGATTGATTCATCGTTTGCCGCTCCTTTCTAGTAATGGACCCAACGCTTCTGTCCGACCCACTGGATGATGGTGATGATGAGAATAACCGCGAACAAGAACCAGGAAATCGTCGAGGCGTAACCCATCTCGTAATAGCTGAAAGCCGTCTTGTAGACGAACAGCGACAGAATCGTCGTGCTTCCGCTGGGACCGCCGCCCGTGATCGCTTGGATCAGGGAGAACGATTTGACCGTCATGATCAAGCCCGTAATCAAGAGGAGGAACGTCGTCGGGCTGACGAGCGGCCATACGATTTTCCACGTGATGGTGCCGGTGCCGGCTCCGTCGATTCTAGCGGCCTCGAGCTGCTCCGTCGAAATCTCTTGCAGCGCCGCGAGGTAGATAATCATGTTGTAGCCGAGCATGAACCAGATCTGAATGATGTCGATCGCGTACATCGCGGAGTCCGTCGAAGCGAACCAGCCCGGCGGCGACGCGATCCCGATCCAGCACAGTATTTCGTTGATGGGACCTTGCGATGGCTGGAACAGCAGCATCCAGACGAAGGCGACGGCTACGCCGCTCGAGATATAAGGCAAGAAGAACATGCCCCGGAGCAGCCCCCGCAAATAAACGCTGCGATTCAGAATAATCGCCACCAGGAAGGCGAGCGCCAAGGATACGGGAACCGAAAGCAAGAAGATCGCCGTATGTTTGACGGCCGCATAGAATTGATCGTCGGCGAAGAGACGGTTCATATTGTCCATCCCCGTAAACGACCAATTGGGATTGCCGAATTGATAATCGGTGAACATCATAAAGAAGGAATATAAGGCAGGGATGATAAAGAAAGCGAGAATGCCCAGCATGTTCGGCAATACGAAGGCGAAACCTACCCAGCCTTTGCGCTTGATCCAGCTTTTACTCTTCACGAATAGGCTCCTTTCCTACTTAGAGGTAGTTCAAAAAGTCCGCTTCCCATTACGAGGTGTTTCTTGAGGCTTACTCGACATCGAATATTGAAGGCAACCGAACCTTCCGGTGCTCACGTAGCGCTACTACGCTCCGCTCCTCAGTTTCTAGTTGCCTTCAATCTTCTCGGTACTGAGAACCGAACTTTTTGAACAAACACGACTAAAATTTCTTGTTTTGAATGCAGCAAAGAGAGAAGAAGGAAGCGGGGTATCCTTCTCCTCTCTTTGCGCTAGTGGACCTATGATGCTGTGGATGTAATGCGTACTGCTAGGTTGAAACGTTCTAATTTCCGCTAACGGACCTCAGAGCTTCTATTGGCAGCCTTTTCGCGATATAGAGAATCTTACGGACTCAGATGACTCTATTTGGTGTATTTCCGCCCATTCTATGCGGTTTTGATTGAATTAAGGTCGTCTGAGTCCGTTGCAATTTGGACAGGTCCTATTGTTGCGAAATAGCGACTGTGGTGTCCATTACGATCAGCTTGACTTGACTGCGCTGCCCTCCACAATGAATCGACAGCATAGCGGCCGTGGAGTCCGTTACGATCAGAGTTTGATTCAAACGTGTTGACGTCCGCCACGAATTCGTATAATTGTTACTTGATGTAGCTCTGGTGACGCTTCGCCATGTTAGCCAGCGTCGTGTCGAGATCCTGCTCGTTGAGGAAATACTTCTCGTATTCCTCTTTGCGGGCGTCGAGCGCCTGTTGCGGAACGCTGAGCTGGAACGACGGGAACTTTCCGAATACGACGTTGTTCATAGATTCCGTATCGTATTTGTCCTCCACGCCCTTCATCAACAAGCCCATCGCTTCTTGATTGTCCACGCTCTTGGACGACGGGATCCGTCCGCCGCTGGCCATCGGCAGCATGCCGCCGTCCGAGTACCACTTGGCGAATTTCCAAGCCGCGTCTTGATGCTTGGACTTGGCGTTGACGGACAGTACGTCTCCGAGGCCGCCGGAATATTTGTAATCCTTCTGATCCTTCGTAATTTGCGGGATCGTCGCGAAAGCGATCTGGAAGTCATGAGGGAAGTCCTTCAAGTTGTTCGCGTTGCGGAAAATAAACTCGCCCGCGCTCAGCATCGCCGCTTCGCCCTTCAAGAACATCGTGTCGACCGGCATCTTGCTCGTCACTTGCTCTCCGTACGGAGGAGTCGACTTGTCGACGAACATCATGTCGTGCAGCGTCTGGAACTGCTGCTTCCAGAGCTCGTTGTCGAAATTGGACGTTCCGTCCTCCTTCGTGACGCCGAGGCCCGCGATCGTTCCGTCGATCGTCGCCGTGAACGAAGCGTCGTGCTGCAACAGCCCGTATACGCCGTCCTTCGTCAGCTTAGCCGCGTATTCCTTCAGATCGGACCATGTCCAGTCGGTCGGCGGCACGGGCAGTCCCGCGTCATCCAGCATTTGTTTGTTGAGCCAGATGAAGGCCATATTCTTTTTCGTGGGAATGCCGTAATATTTGTCGTTCACCTTCCATAGAGCCGCATCCGGGCCCATTTGGGCGTCGACGTCGTAATCCGTTTTTGTGCTGAGATCAAGAGCCACTCCCGCGTCTATCCGCTTCTGAAGGCGAGTGAGCGTGTAATTGATGTACAGATCCGCGTCTTGGCCCGTCATCAGAGCCGTATCCAGCTTCAAGTTGCCCGGATCGTCGTTGACGTAACGAATGTATTCCACTTGGATATCCGGATTCTCTTTGTTCCAATTATCGATGACGGCTTGCGGACCCGCTTCGGCCGGTACCGCTCCCCACAGCTTGAGCTTCACCGTCTCGCCGGGTTTATTCGTCGCTTCCGCCCCGTTGCCCGGCGCCGTATTGCCGCCATTGTTGCCGCTGCCGCAAGCCGCCAGCAGCGTCGTCGTCAGCGTCAATGCCAACGCGGTCGTCAACCACTTTCTCTTCTTCATTCTTCTTCCCCCTTGAATGGAATGATTGGTGTGCGTTCCCTACGTCTTTAACTTTAACACCGGAACGGCGGGAGGGGGATGAACGGCGTTTGGCAGTTCATAGAACGGATTTTTGATTTTTTCTATACTCGTTCGGGGTAACGTCGCACCAGCGCTTGAATATTTTGATGAAATAGTTGTCGTTCTCGAAGCCGACCATCCCTCCGATATCGCTTACGGTGCGCTCCGTTTCGGACAGCAGCATCTTGGCCGCTTGGATGCGGCGATGCTGGACATAATGCGTCAGCGTCATGCCCGTCTTGCGTTTGAACAGATCGCTGACGTAGCTCGCGTCCATGGAGATCAGATCCGCCATGCTCTTAAGCGATATTTCTTCGGCGTAATGCTCCTCTATGTAATCGATGATCCGATTCATCTCGGGATGGTCCGTCCTGCCGGCGCCGGATTTGTCCGGGAACCACTTGTCCGCTTTGCGCAGCTTCTCCTGTCTGCCAAGCTCTTCCATCACCTTCTCCAGCGCCTGCTTCAAGCTTTTGAGATCCAGCGACAGCTTGAGCAAATACCCCGAAGCCCCGTATTCGACGGCCTGCCTCGCGTATTCGAATTCGCTGAAGGCGGTGAGCATGAGGAAGCGGCATTCCAGCCCATCCTCCCGGACCGTTTGAAGCAGCTTGATCCCGTCCATGGACGGCATATGAATATCGGAAAAGACGATATCCGGCGTAAGCTCCCGAATAAGCGCAAGACCTTCTTCCCCGTCGGTTGCCTCTCCCACGATTTCGATAGGCAGCCCCGTCTTCTCCAGCAGCTTTCGCAAACTGCTTCGGGCCGGCAGCTCGTCTTCCACGATCAACGTTCTCCACATCGTCAGCTCTCCTCCTTCTGGAACGGCTTGGATAATAACAGCGGCAAATACATGGCGACTCGCGTTCCCTTGTCGCTTGACTCGATGGTTATTCCGGTCGGCTGGTATTTAAAGATCAACTCCAGGCTCTCTCTTATAATCTGCACGCCGATACTCTTGCGCTTCCGCGTCGTTTTTTTCTCCTGCGCACGCTCCACTCCCATGCCGTTGTCCTCCACTTCCACATAGAGCAGCTTGTCGCGGGAATAAGCCCTGACCGTAATTTCCCCGTCCGCCACGGATTGCCCGAAGCCGTGGAGCAGCGCGTTCTCGACAAGCGGCTGCAAGCTGAATTTGGGCAGCAGCGCGTATTCCATATCCTCTTCGAGCTCGTAGCGCAGCACGATGCCATGCCCGAACCTTCGTTTCTGAATATCCATGTACGATTCGATCAGCTCCCGCTCTTCCCTAAGCAGGATCAAATCCACTTCCGTATTCAGGGTTGTTTCTAGTATTTTGCCCAATCCTACGCAAATCTCGTAAATGTCGTCATTATCCTCCTCGAGCGCGATGCTCTTGATCGTGTTCAGCGTATTGAGCAGGAAGTGCGGATTCATCTGGCCAAGCAGCACCTGGAACCGGACGAATTGCTTCTGGCGCTCCTCAAGCTTCAGCCTCGTCAGCAGCTCGTTGATATCGTCGATCATGATGTTGAAGCTTCGGGTTAAAGCCAGGATCTCGCCGCTTCCCTGCTCTGGCAGCTTCACCTTCAGATGCGATTTCGCGGTCGTCTCCATCTTGCGCTGGAACAGCTTAAGCGGCACGGTAATCGTGGACGAGATCAAATACGTCATCATGACGAACAAAAGCAGCAAGACGGCGAACGCGACATAAAACGTTTGCTTCTGCTTATCGATCTCCATGTAAAGCAGAGCGAGCGGTACCTCCTTAACCAAGTAGCTGTCGATTTCCTGAATCCGAGTGAACGTGTACAGCGTGCGCGTATCTTCGTCGATGATCGGCTTCGATGCCACTGTCGGAATATCGTTTGTGCCTTCGGCAAGTATGCTCGTGGTCACCGCAGCAGGCAGCATGGTCCCCGTCTGCGATTTCAACAAGGTTTCGCCGCCCGCATCCAGCATGTAATAAGCGCCTTCATTGCGCTTGTCCCACGTGTTGGTCTCGAACCATTGCTGGTAGTCGATGCTGAATCTTCTGTAAGCAAAAGGCTGCAGCCCGTCATCGCGGAGCACGGAGTTTAAGCTCAGCATCCGGTTTCCCTTCCGCTCTCTCACGTCGACGGATTGGTCGTTGGGGCGCCAAATGTATTGATTGCCCCCGTCCTGCCGCAGCTCCTTCACCCATTCCTCCGAGCTGATGGCGTTGTAGCTGAGCTGATCCTCGGGCACGAACGAGGTGTAGGCGTTTCCATTTAAGTCGATCAACGTATAAAAGACGGTAGCGCCCGTCAGAAAGAAGCTGTTCTCGATGCTCGCGAATTTGTTCTCCACTAGCTTCATTCGCTGAATATCGTCGTACCGATCCGGCTCTTGGAGCGCTTGCCTCAGCACCGTGTCCTGCTCAAGCAGCATGCCCGTCTTCATGACGAGTCTCATAAGATCGACAAGGTCGTTCTTCATCCGCTCCAGCTGCTCGATATTCGCATCGGAGGCGTTTCGTTTAAGGCAGCGATCGGAGTCAGCAGTAGCAGCAGAAACGCCAGCAATATCCGGTTTTTGAACGTGCCGGGAATCAGCTTGCGGAACCAGCGCGCGGTCATAGGGCGGAGCCTCCATTCTTATCCCGTCGGGAATAACCGTATTTTGTCTCATTGCATTAAAAATAGCGGGTCTTGCGCCACAACGCAAGCCCGCTAATTTTGCCGTACCATTGAAAGTCGTCCTTATCGCCGCTTAATCATCCATTCATAGCGCATCGCTAGCGCAAACGGATGGGGTTACGGCATGGCTCAAAATCCGATGAAGCCATTCGACAGCCGGCCTGCTGTTCGCCATCCCCGCGCGAATGTCTGATGCGCCTTGGATATAAGGCTTGTCTTGCAGCTCGAACGACCATTTCTCCAGCATTTGACCCATGCAGGCAGGAGTCGTCTCTAGATGGAATTGCAGCCCCAGCACGTGGTCGCCATACGCAAATGCCTGCTCGACGCAAGCCTCCGAATAAGCGAGTCGTCTAGCGCCTGCCGGTAGAGTGTACGTATCCCCATGCCACGAAAAGGACGTAAACGATTCGGGCAAATCCGCCAGCCACGGATGGCGCTCCTCCGTTCTGTGCATCCGATGCCATCCGATTTCCTTCTCCCTGTGACGCGTAACGACGCCTCCCAGCACGTCCGCGAGCATCTGGGCTCCGAGACAAATGCCCAGCACCTTGATCCCGCGATCGACTGCCTGCCTAACAAACGTTTTCTCCTCGGCGAGCCATGGATATTCAGCCTCTTGGTACACGCTCATCGGTCCTCCGAGGATGACGAGCAGGTCCGTTTCCTCCAGCCATTCCTCGCGGATGCCCTGGGAGGGGTCGCAAATATCAAGCTTATGTCCGCCGTTAAGCGCCCACTCCTCAATTGCGGCAGGATCGTCGAACTCAAAATGCCGAAATGCCAACACGTTCATAAACTCACCTTCTCAATAGCGGAATAATCGTATATTATCTCGATTTTCGATTGTTAAGAAGGCACTTTTCCCGAATAGTGAGAAAATGCGAAAAAGTTTAACGGAGGCCAGCGGCATTAAGCAGCTATATAAGTTGCACTTCAGATTTTTAAAAGAGATTGCTTCGTAATAGAGATAATTTAAGGTTCTCTGTTGTTCGCAAAGGCGAACGCTGACGCTTCTCCAGATTCATCTCTTTCACTGCGCTCCTTCTCTTGATTCTTCGTTCAACTACTATAGATGCTGCTAATCCAGGCCGCTAATGCTCTCGCCTTTGCTTTGGCCTTTGCTTTGGCTTAGGGACACCAGCGACGTTATTTGATCGAAAACGGTGCATTTTAAAATCTAACGGACACTCGCGACCTTATCATATCCAAATATACTGTTTGGAAAGTCATTTGATCTCAATAACGTCTCACCTGTCCGTTACGATTATTGGAACGGCATATTTGGGGAAATTGAGCCTCTACAGTCCGTTAGACGCTCTGGGGGTTACGCTGTAGAGGTACGCTGTAGAGGTACGATCTGGGGTCATGTCTGGAATAATGCTCCGCGTTTGTCGGCTCGTTTCGTTCACGCCTGCCGATTCCTTCCTCGGAAACCAAGCTCCTCGGAGATCACTGCCGCGTACTTCTTGACGAGCGATGCATGCTTCCCGATTTGATCCTCGTCAAAGCGGATAGAAGGCCCTGCAACGTTAAGCGAGCCGATGACCATGTTCTCGTAGGAGAAAATGGGAGCGCCGATTCCCGTCGTGCCTTCCGTCGCCTCTCCGGATGTAACCGCGTATCCGTTCTCGCGAATGGCTTCGAACTCCCGTTCGATCATGTCCCTCGTCAGCGGCTTTAGGGACGGTACTCGCTCCCAATCGAAGCCGTCCATTAACGACTGGCGCAGCGCGGGTCCCAGATAAGCGAGTATGACCCGGTTGGAGGCTCCGATAAACATAGGCAGACGCAGACCGATCGGCTCCGATATTTTCAGGGATTGAGGGGAATCTACGGAATCGATGTACACGCCTTCGGCATTTTCGCGCACGGACAAATAGACCGTCTCCTTGGTTCGCCTCGACAGCTCTCCATAAACGGACGCGCGACGGTTCTCAGCATGAGGCTATCCCACATGAGGAACCCGTATTTCATGATCGACAAGCCGAGCTTGTACCTTTTGGTTTTGGCGTTCTGGCTCACGAAGCCGTGCTCCGCAAGCGACGAAAGCAGACGGTGAGCGCTTTGAACGGGCATGCTAAGCTCCTTCCCGATCTCCGTCACGCTCATTTCCTTCTCCGTGCCTTGCGGCAGCAGTAAATCCAATATTTGAATAGCCTTCGATATAACTCCGGACATGGGAATCACCTTATCTCTGCTGCGTTTGGACACCTTTGCGCAATTAAGTGTTCTTACAAGCATTTGGTACAACATTTCGTTGAGCGCGTTGAACGGGGCTTATTGCCCGTTAGCGGAAGCCCGCTGCCTCGAAGCCTCGAACAACAGCACCGTCGTCGCCATCGCGACGTTAAGCGACTCCGCCTTGCCCGCCATCGGGATAATGACGGATTCGTCGACCAATGCCCGAACCTCCGGCGAAAGCCCGTTCGATTCGTTGCCCATGAGCAGCCAAGTCGGTTGCTTCCAGTCGTAGCCGTAGCAACTTCGCTCGGCCTGCAGGCTTGTCCCGACGAGCTTAATGCCATGCTCGGCAGCCCGCGGCAGCAGTTCGGTCAAATTCCCCTCAACGATCGGCAAATGGAATAGCGAGCCCATCGTGGAACGCACCGACTTCGGGTTGTACGGATCTACGCAGCCTCGGCCGAGCAGCACGGCGCTCGCTCCGACCGCGTCCGCGCTGCGGACGATCGTGCCGACGTTGCCGGGATCGCGCACGCCATCCAGCACGACGACAAGGCAATCCGGCCGGAACAGGTCCTCCGTGCGGAGCTGCGGCTTATCGACGATGGCCAATACGGGAGGAGGACTGTCCGTATCCGAGCACTTGGCCATGACGGCGCGGGAAGCCCGAATCCAGTCGGCGTCCAAGCCTTGCGCGGATTCCGCGATGTCCGCCAGCTCGTACGGCAGCCCTCTCTCGTCGTCATAGACGACCGTTCGGATCTGCGCGCCGGACAGAAACGCCTCCTGAATGAGATGTACTCCCTCGATCAGGAAACGACCCGACTTGTCTCGATTTTTTTTGTCCAATAACGACGCCCAGCCCTTCGCCCGATCGTTCTGCGCGGAGCTGATGAGTTCGTGCGAAAAGCGATGTTGATTCCCCATTGACGATTCCCCTGCCTATCCCTGCGTAATGATGGGCCCGAGCTTGTTACACTCGGCTTGCCCTTTATCCAACCAGTATACCATATCCCGAAATCCTGCCTTGGATGAAGCCCGTCCGGCAAGGGAATAGTAACTCGTGCAACACGATAACGGTCAGGGGGTATCCTATTGAATCCGATAATCGACTTGCGGCAAGCCATCGTCGGCCGCGTGCAGGACAGTTCCAAAGAGCAGCTGGCCGAGGTCATCGAAGGTTCGGTCGACCATGACGAGAAGGCGTTGCCTGGACTGGGCGTCTTGTTCGAGATGATCTGGAAACAATCCAATCAGTCGGAGCAGACGCATATGGTGGAGTCGCTGTACCAGCATCTCCATGCAGACGCAGCCGCGGGCGCTAACCCTTCTCCGTCCTAACGGACATCAATATCGAACGGCGGCTCCGTATACGCGTACGCCGCCTACGATGGCGTCCGTTACCCAAGGCATGCTTTCGTAACGGCCAACAATAATGATATCGGCCGATTTGCCCCGCTCAATGGAACCTACCCGGTCATCGATCATCATGGCCTGAGCCGGATGCAGGGAAGCCATTCGAACGGCGGACGGCAGATCGGCCGCTCCCGTTTCGGCCAGCTTGAAGATGGCGGACAGCATCGAAGATGGATGATAATCCGAGCAGATGAGATCGGCGGCCCCTTCGCCGATCGCTTCGATCGCGCTTAGGTTTCCGTCATGCGATATGCCGCGAACGATGTTCGGGGCGCCGACGCATACGCGCATGCCTCGACCCGAAGCATAATGCGCCGTTTCCATTGAAATAGGGAATTCGCTGACGCCCGCGCCGAGTCCTATCGACAGCTCGACCTGCTCCGGCGTATCGTCGTCATGGGAAGCGACGGCTATGCCGCGTTCCCTCGCCAGCTCGGCCAGAGCGCGAAGCCTGTCGCGATCCACCGCTTGTCTCCGCTCCGCAAGCTCCTCGACGATCGTCCGCACTTCGTCCATCGTAACGCCTTGATTCTTCATGACATAACGCTCGAACGACCCCGCCTTTCGGTATTGACCCATTCCCGGCGAGTGATCCATAAAGGATAAATAATGAACGGCCCCCTCTTGCACGTAACGTTCGGCGATAGGCAATCCCGCATGATGGGAAACCTCGAATCGCAAATGAATCAAATTACGGATCATGGACCTCCGTTTGCTATATTCCCCGATCAAATCCACCATGCCCGTCAAATAATGATCGCCCCGCAAGCTTAATCCTACCCCGAGCGACAACGAATGATACATCGTCGTAATGCCGTGCACGGGAAGCTTCCTCTCGAATTCCATCAGAGCCAGCGGAAGCGGAAACAGCGTATTGGGCCTCGGCTGCACTTCCTTCTCGATCGCGTCGCAATGAATATCGACGAGTCCGGGCAAGACGTAATTGCCGTTCGCGTCGATAACGGCAGCCTCTGGATGCTCCTTCAGAAAGCCTTCGCACGCGGCATCGGCAACGGCGGACGGGACAGCTTCTCCATCAGGCTTCGTAATCTCCGCTTCGACAATGTCGTGTATACGTCCTTCGTTTATTGCGATCGCCCCAGCAACGACGCGATCGCTAAGCACAAGCTTTCCATTACGGATCAACATAGGCGCGGCCTTGCGATCCTCGAACGCTGCGGGCGTCAAATTTTGCTTGTTCACGACTTGGCTTACTCCCCTTTGTCTACAAATCTTTACCAAATATCAAGTTATATCTGTAGAGTACCATACCCTGGCCGCAAACAAAATAACCGCGGGAATATCCCCCGCGGCCTTTATCCAATACCTATTGCTCTTTCGGTATGAAGTTGTAAATCTCGCCGGACTCGAACGTGTCGATCAGCCGGTCCAGCCAGCGGTAATAATGCAAGGCATCCTCGATTTTCTCCTTGTCGCTGTTCAAAACCGCCATAAAAGGCTCGTCCGTTTCGTACTGCTCCATCAGCTTCGCGATATCTCCAAGCGTTCGGCTCATGACGTTCATGTTTTGTTCGACGGCTTTCCGCCATTTAATGGAGAAAAAATCGGCGAAATTCCGATGCCAGTCGGGTTCGGCTTCGTACAAATCCTTCCGCGAGCCTTTCCCCCACACCTTGTTGATCATCTTGAGATCGTGCAGCGTCCGCATGCCCGTGCTCATCGACGTCTTGCTCATGCCCATCGTTTCGCTCATTTCGTCCAGCGTTACGGGCTCCTGATTAAAATACATATTGCCGTATAGATGTCCGATGGACAATGTTATGCCGTATAAATCCATATTTTTTCCGATCGATTCCACAACCCGCCTGCGCGTCGCAAGCAGCTTCGTCCGTTGCTCGTCCGATAACGCTGCTAATTCGTTCATTCTATTGTTCCCTCCTAAGAAGAAACGCCTGGCGGCGTCCTTTGGCGGCGCCGCCCGAGGCGACGGTCGTCCGTGCTTTCTCTAAAAGTACCTTACGTTATTGTAAGCATATCGGGCTAGTCATGTAAAGGCACTGATCCATGAGCATTTCGGCGTTATTCAGAGTATTCAGTACGTAAAGTTCGTAAAGTTAAAACTGTACGTAATTTACGAAGGCTGAGCGGCTTTGACCGTTCCATTCCTATCCAGCTACACTTGGGGAGTCGATTTTTTACCGGAATCACTGGAAAGGGGGCGTACAAACATGGCCATTATAGAAGCCAAACAACTAACAAAGGTATTTGGCAGCGATCCAAGGAAAGCTATTCCGCTGCTCGCCAAGGGATGGTCGAAAGAGAAAATATTAGCGGAAACGAAGCTGACGGTCGGCGTCAATCAGGCCGAGTTCGCGATCGAGGAAGGCGAAATCTTCGTCATTATGGGACTGTCCGGCAGCGGCAAGTCGACGCTCGTCCGGCTGCTCAATCGGTTGATCGAGCCGACATCGGGTCAACTCCTCTTCTCCGGACGGGACGTCATGGAGATGAACGCGGAGCAGCTCCGCGAGTTTAGGCGCAAAAACATCGGCATGGTATTCCAAAAGTTCGCGCTGTTCCCGCATCGCACCGTTCTTCGCAACGCTGAGTATGGGCTTGAGGTTCAAGGCATCGGGAAGAAAGACCGCAAGGAAATGGCGATGAAGGCGCTGGAGCTTGTCGGCCTGAAAGGCTGGGAGGACAGCTATCCGGAGCAGCTGAGCGGCGGCATGCAGCAGCGCGTCGGATTGGCGCGCGGACTTGCCAACGATCCCGACATCCTGCTTATGGACGAAGCGTTTAGCGCGCTGGATCCCTTGATTCGCAAGGATATGCAGGATGAGCTGCTGGAGCTGCAAAGCCAAATGAAAAAAACGATTATCTTCATTACGCATGATCTCGACGAGGCTCTGCGCATAGGCGACCGCATCGCGTTGATGAAGGACGGCCGCATCGTGCAGATCGGCACGCCGGAGGACATTCTGATGCAGCCTGCCAACGAATACGTGGAGAGGTTCGTGGAAGACGTCGATCTTTCCAAAGTGTTGACGGCCGCCCATGTCATGGAGAAAGCGGAGACGATCACGCTGGACAAAGGACCGCGCGTCGCGTTGCAATTTATGCGCGACCGGGGCGTATCCAGCCTGTACGCCGTCGACAAGTCGATGAAGCTGCTTGGGATCGTGACGGCCGACGACGCGTCACGGGCCGTCAAAGAAAATTTGAAGCTGGACGAAATCTTGATGCGCGAGGACATTCCGATCGTCTCTCCTGATGCCGTGCTTCATGAATTATTTGAATTAATGGGACAAATCCGGCTCCCGGTAGCCGTTACCGACGATAACGGCCGTCTAAAGGGCGTCGTCATCAAAGGCGCCGTGCTCGCGGCTCTGGCCGGTAATACCAATACCGTAACGAACGGGGGTGGAACGCAACATGAATCTGCCTAAAATCCCGCTTGCGGATTGGATCGAGCTGATAGAGGAATGGATGGAAAACAATTTAAGCCCGTTCTTTGATCTCGTTAAGCTCCTCATCGGCGGTACCGTCGATGGACTGAACGCGGGTCTAGACTTTCTGCCTCCGATCGTCGCTATCGTTATGTTCACGGCTATCGCGTGGTATATCGGCAAATGGAAGATGGGCGTATTTACGGTAATCGGGCTTCTTATTATCGACAATTTGGGGCTGTGGAGCCAGACGATGCAGACGTTGTCGCTCGTGCTCGCCGCGGCGTTTATCTCCATTGTCATCGGCATTCCGGTCGGCATATTAAGCGCCCGCTTCAATACCATGCAGCGAATCGTCACGCCGGTTCTCGACTTCATGCAGACGATGCCCGCTTTCGTCTATTTGCTGCCGGCGATTACGTTCTTTAGCCTAGGCGTCGTGCCCGGCGTCATCTCTTCGATCATATTCGCTATTCCGCCGACGATTCGGTTAACGAACCTCGGCATCCGCCAAGTACCGGCGGAGCTTGTCGAAGCAGCGGACGCGTTCGGTTCGACGCCTGGACAGAAGCTGCTCAAGCTGCAGCTTCCGCTGGCGATGCCGACGATTATGGCCGGCGTCAACCAGACGATCATGCTGTCCTTGTCCATGGTCGTCATCGCTTCGATGGTCGGCGCGCAGGGCGTCGGCGCAACGGTCTATCGGGCCGTGACCCAGGTGAAGACGGGCGTCGGCTTCGAGGCCGGACTTGCTATCGTTATTTTGGCCATTATATTGGATCGGTTAACCCAACAAGTCATCAAAAGGTCCAAGGCTTAAATAAATAAATTTGTTAAGGGGAGTGTTGTTTGAATGAAGAAAAAATGGAACGTATTTGCAGCGGTGGCCATGTCGGTTGCCCTGCTGGCAGGCTGCGGAGCGAACAACGGAGACAATAGCGGAGGAAGCGACGGCAATGGCGCGGGCGGAAAGAAAGAAATCAAACTCGCCTACGTCGCATGGGATTCGGAAATCGCTAGCACGCATGTCGTAAAGGAAGTACTTGAGACGAAGCTTGGTTATACGGTCGACATGCTGCAAGTGGATGCGGGGCCGATGTGGTCCGGCATCGCGGACGGCAGCGCCGACGCCATGGTAGCCGCATGGCTGCCGACGACGCATGAATCGTATCTGCAAGACAACGAAGGCAAGGTAGAGGATCTTGGCCCGAACCTGGAAGGAACAAAGCTTGGCCTGGTCGTGCCTGCTTATATGGACGTAACCAGCATCGAGGATCTGGTCTCCGATGCCGCCGTCGGAGAGGGAGTTAAGCATACGATTACCGGTATCGAGCCTGGCGCGGGTCTTATGATGAAGACGGAATCCGTCCTCGAGGAATATGGCCTGAAGGACGATTGGACGTTGCTGGAGAGCTCTTCGGCCGCCATGACGCAAGCTCTCGAGAACGCGTACAAGAAGCAGGAGCCGATCATCGTGACCGGATGGACGCCGCATTGGAAATTCGCCAAGATGGATCTGAAATATCTGGAGGATCCAAAAGGCGTATACGGTCAAGACGAACAGATCCACACGGTCGTGCGGAACGGACTCAAGGACGCGCAGCCCGAGGCTTACGCGTTTCTCCACAAGTTCAACTGGACGCCTGAAGACATGGCTGCCGTCATGATCGACATCGTGGAAGGCGCTTCGCCGGAGGATGCCGCCAAAGCTTGGGTCGAAGCGAACGGCGACAAGGTCGACGCTTGGCTGGAGTAGAAGCTTTAACTATTTAAGGTTTAAATGAAGCAGGGCCGCGGGGGGGGGGGGGGGGTTTGATTAGGAGGCGCGCCGGGGATATTGTTTTAAA